>Ga0116148_1002435_pt1 | contig 18427 bp, 10 predicted proteins | sample AD_UKC055_MetaG_FD_89786 | JGI IMG/M metagenome (GOLD analysis project Ga0116148, IMG submission 89786) | Active sludge microbial communities of municipal wastewater-treating anaerobic digesters from USA - AD_UKC055_MetaG | ecosystem: Engineered > Bioreactor > Anaerobic > Digestate | place: USA... | reverse complement strand
TTGCATGTCGTCCAACGGATGGTGATCATCGTCAAGAAGGCTTTTCAAAATCTTCTTGCCAAATCCGATACCCCACCGCTGCTACCGGCGCCAATTTAATCGTTCAACTGCCGTTTTTAGGTTAAAAAAAGCATCCGTGAACCTTCCGGCAAAGGTCAATCCGCCATGCGTCCGGTCGACATCCATCGGGCAGTCAGTGGGCAGGGCAAGAAAGGAATCCATCCTCCCTTGCCCTGCACACTGCTAATATGTTGAAATAATTAAGCATTATTTCTCTGGAGAATTACTTGCTATTGTCTGTCCCGAGAAAAAAGCGGGCTTGGTTTTGCGGCTTGTGGGCCAATGCCTCAGGTCCGCCATGCTGCGAAACTTGAACAAAGATATTTTCTAATGGAAAATCTGGGTTCAATCTATTTTACTCGCGCCCTTACGACCGAGTGCATGCCCTCGTCTCGATGAACCAGTTCAACCTCATGAAATCCGGTCTCCAGGAGGTCTTGCTCAATTTCAGACAGAGTATAACAGTTGCCGCCTTCTGTTCCTGCCAGCATGTTGACGGCAAACAGCGCTCCGACCACCGGCGCAGTTCGGGAGGGCTCCATGACGATGTCCCGGATGTAAATCCATCCGTTCGGCTTCAGTGCAGCGGCAACGCGGCGGTAAAGCGCCAAGTTCTGCTTTGGTGAATTCTGATGGATAATTGCGCTGACCCATGCCAGATCGGCGCCCCGGGGTAGTTCATCGGTATAAAAGTCCCCGGCACGCAGTTCGACACGGTTGGCAAACGGCGAGGATGAAAAGCGCTCCCTGGTCATGGAAATTACTTGCGGCAGATCGAAGATGATGGCCCTTACTTCGGGTTCGGCCTTTAACCAGGCCATGGCCCATGTGCCGGACGCGCCGCCCAGGTCCAGAATGCAGCGCACATTGCCTGGGTTGATCTCCCGGATCAGCCGGTCAGCCACACCTCGGGAAACGACGTTCATGGCCTCGATGAAGGAGGCATTGTCCGCATCTTCTCCAAGAATGCTTGGGCCGGGATCGCCAAGTTTTCCGGTTTTGATGGTCCATGGCAACCATGACCAGCGGCGCAGGCAATTTGCCTGATGACGTATCATGGCCATGACGTTCTGCGGCGATCCTTCGCGCAGATATGGCTCAAGTTCGGGTGAGAGAGAATAATGATCGTCTTTCTTAATGATCAATCCAATTGCCGTCAAGGCATCAAGCAGGATGGTCACTCCGCGCAGGTCGCAGTTTGAGATAGCGGCAACATCAGCAGCGGTTTTTGGCGCCGAAGCCATCGTCTCAAACAGGTCCAGGTCGGCTGCCGCGGCCAGGATGCATGGGATATGGAAGCTCCGCATCATCTCCAGGAGCTGTTCACCGTTGTGAATGTTCATGGTATGGTTCTCCTCGTTGCATTGATTGGATTGACAATATCCTGTCTTCTCGGGCGAGAATATACGGGCTGCAGCAACGGGTGTCAATCCGGAATATTGATCGGAAATCATGGAACAAGAAGACTATCGGCCGGAATAATAGCATTTTACATTACCCTTAACCGGGGTGGGTCAATTATCCACAGTTTTTGAGGGGATGGGGTCACCCCCTCTGCAAAGCGCACCAAATTTTGGGCTGAAGGGAAATTTACCTGCGGATGTTTATACAGCAGGTCCATCCATCGTGCGGCTGTTTCTTCTTTTCTTCAGTCTGAGTAGATGTCATTGGCCTCCTTGATTAACAAATAACGGATGAAACTGCTCATCAAGCACTGGCTGTCCTGTGCGAGGGACTGAAGCAATTCTTTTTCTTTTTCCGTGATCACGGCAACCCTGCTGCCCTTTTGTTCTTGAAAAAAATATCAGGCTTCCATATAACTTGGTTCATCACATTCAGTTCGTATCATGTCAACATGGCTTGATTTACAAAACGATGGTTAAGGAGGAGAAGAATGCCGTATCATCAACCGGATCAAGAAGTCATCACCGCATTGAAAACATGGTTTTCACACGACAAGCAAAACGCTTCCATCAACAAAGACAAAAAACTGCTTGTCGCAACTCCCACCGAGGTGAATACGTACAATTGCGTATCTGTCGGGACGAATAAAAGGATATTCAGTTTTCTCGACAAGTTCGACACGAAAGGCTATTTCTTTGTTTTGGGAATCGCTCTGAATGGAAAACAAGCCAGGTGCAGGCACTTTTATAAATCCGCAAGCGAAGGTTTTTGGCGAGTCGGCACGGGGTTCCGACTAAAAAGCCTGGATAAAGATAAAAACGCTGAATGCGAATGGGTAAAGGGGGCCGAATATTGCACTGACACAACGAAGGAAATGGATGGGGGATACATTTTCGAAGGCATGGTGCATCCTGATTTAAACAAGGCGCTTGAAGATATGTCCGTTACAAAGAATTGCCCTTTGCAGCATATTTACAACGCCTGTGTCCATGAAGTTCCACCGCTAAAAAAATACATGAATAATGTCTATCGGTATTCCGGCGGTAAAGTCTCCGCCGTAACACCTTCGACGATTGTGGATGAATATGCACAGGAAAGACAGCTTGTTACCGTCACCGGCATGATGCAATGGGATGATCCCCAAAAAACACTGGACGTAACAACAAAGGGCCAAACAAAAAATCTGGCGCAAATGATTCAATCGGGAAATATCAGTCAGGCGCAGATCCAGCAACATGCTTTTGCCAAGATCGACCGTAAGGATACGTTGTCAGGCGCCAATCTGGAATGGGCCAACTCATTGAAGGAATTGCCGGAACTCTGGAAATATATCAATAAGTGCCTGAAAAATCCCACAGGTCATGGGAATTATATCATCCACCATGATCTTTTAGGTGAAAAGATCAACGTCGAAACATATAAACTGGATAACGCATTCATCGAAATAGCTTATTCAGAACCGAAAGAGCGTTATTTCAAAGACAAGACGAATAATGAATATCATGTAAAATCCCCTGTGTGCTGGGTAAAGAATGTCTATTACGGCAATGAAGTGTCCAGCTTCGGCAATTTCGTGACGTACCCCCGTGATTTGTGTTTTCTTCCCCAAAAACCAATGGACTACGATAAACAGATTTCCGCCGAAACGCTTGTCAGAGTCGGCATTCAGGAAACATTTGAAGCCCGTGAAAAGAGGCTTGGATCCAGACAGCAGGCCAAGACGGAAGTTCAAGAGGATATGAAAAACCTCCCCGGAAATTACATCTTGAAGGGTGGCATGCCGACCTATGCCCTGCTTGCGCTTTTCAACGAGAAATACTGTCCCCTGATCAGGGAATATAAGAAAATGAAACACTTTGATTATTTCCGGTTGTCCAAAAAGCAGACGACAAATGCCAACAAAGGAATGATCGACGCCATCAATGCCGCTGTGAATAAGGATGTCGAGATATTGAAAGACGCCATCAAGAGATCCTGCGGCTTGTATCTGAATTACAGTCACTCCTCTACAAGCTTAAGCGGCGGAGCAACGGGTTTGAAAAGGGTAAAGGCGTTCCGCGAGGCCATCGAAAAATGTCAATCCCTTCAGGATGTTCACCGATCCATTGATTTGCTGTTTATGGAAAATAAGGTCGGAGGCGAATGCTATGATGAAGGTCACTGGTACACTCTGGGCATAAAGGCCGGCGGTAAAATCAGCAATAGAGAACAGTCCTATTTCAGTTTTTTTTGTAAGGAAACTCTGGCGATTCTCCTGCCGGAATACGAGGCTTTTTGCGAACACTTATCATTTTACAAAGAAAGGCCTTCCCGGCAGCCGGAACTGATTCAGGAGTTCAAGAAAATCAAACCAGCGGATGGTTGGGGACGGTTTGTGAAAATCGCTTTTTCCCACGAACTGATCAAAGGAACGGAAATCTTGAAAGAATCGGATCGCACGCTGCTTTTTAAGGCAATCAAAAACGAAATATCGTGAATTAGTTGCATTCGAATCCATCGGGATATTTTCCCGTAATTCCGGCATAGAACTTCCTGATGATCTTCATATCGGCATCAATATCGCCTGTCGTATAAACAACGGGTCCGATACCGCCCGTCTTGCGCGCATAGTCCAGATAGCCCAGCACAATCGGCACCCCTGCCCCGTGTGCGATATGATAGAATCCGGTCTTCCAGTATCGCACCTTTTTACGGGTTCCCTCCGGAGGGATAATCATGACCAGGTGATCGTTTTCTTTAAAGGCGGAAATGGATTGTTCGACGATATTATTGGATTTGGATCTGTCGATGGGAATTCCCCCCAGCCACATCATCAGCGTCCGAAACGGCCATTTAAAAATGGTGACCTTGCCCATCCAGTACACCTTGATCCTGAACACAAAAGCCAGAGCCAGGGTGATGGGCATGTCCCAGTTAGAGGTATGGGGTGCGGCAATCATGACATATTGCGGCAGGTCGGGAAGCTGCCCATCGCGACGCCACCCCATGATTTTCAGAAAGATTACCGATATCCAATAAAATATTGTCCCGATCACGGGTGTTTCAAACAGCGTCCTTTGCACAAAGCATTCTCCCTTTAACGAAAAGATGGAAATCAGACAAATTCAGTATCGTTACAAATCCGTTTCGGTATACCGGACGGCATGGCGTGCTTTTTCAATGCAGGCAATCAGGGCTTTCATGTGTTCCTCCTCGATAAAAGGCGACATGACAAAGGACTTGATGGCCACAACCGGTTCGCCGCATGCGGCGGTGCGGTAGTGGCTGGTCAAGGAAAGGACAAAGCCTTCTTCCTGTTCCATCTGGCGATGGAGTTCCTGAAAGAGTTTTTCATTGTACGCGTTGCTACGCCTCAGGCTTTCCGAAAACTCAGGATGGTTGAGTTCACTGGAAAAGAGCGACTTGGCGTCCATCCCGTCAGGATAGGCGCGGAACAGTGTTACCGGCCCGTAGTTGTAATCATTGATCTGGCACATAGATGGATGCTCGTCGAGCCTCCGCCGCAAAACCTCGGACATGCTTACCAGATGCCCCAAAAGCGCGCGGTAGCCTTCCTTGCCGAACATTTTCAGATTGGCCAGAGCCGCCAGCACCGCCCCGCCAGACCTGGAGGTTTCCATCGTAAACACCCCGGGATGATAATTGCCGAACTGAAAGAGATAAGGCATCAGACCGGGATCACGGCTGATGTGGTTGAGATCTTCCTTGTTTTTGCACAGAACCATGCTCGAAACGTAAGGACCAAAGCCTGTTTTGTGAAAATCGATCCCGACAGAATCGGCGCGGTGCAAAGCACTCATATTGACCTGAGTATCCCAAAGACAACGCAGGGTGCGCGCGTTGAAGCCCAGAGGATTCGCGTCGAAGTCATAGTCATTAAAGACCGACCAGGCCCAGCCGATGACGGCATCGGCATGAATATGCGGCCGGTAGGGTAGTTGATACTCCTGGGTCAAACGGTCACGAAGGCCGGCAATATACTGGAGATTGTCGATGCCAAAGGCGTCGGTGGTGCCCAGCGTGGCAATGATGGCAGCAATTTTTTCACCCCGATCCAGAATTTCCCGAAGGCTTTTTTCGAGCATCGCCAGATCCATGGAGTTGTCACTGTCCGTGGGAATTGTCACCAGATTGTTTGTTCCCAAGCCCAGCCAGCCCAGAACATTGAGTTTGGCGTAATGGGCGGAGGAGGAGGCCACAAGCTTTATCGGTTCGCGAACGCCATGGCGAAAAGTTCCCGGAGACGCCTTCTCAAGGCCGAGTTTCACGCCGTAAAAGGTTGTGCCTGTGCCGCCGAATGTGCAGATTCCCGCGGCTTCCTCAGGAGCATAACCGATCAGCGATGCGCACATGGCCGCCGTCTCGATTTCCGCCAGACCCACCCGGTAACTGTATTCGTCCGAGATGATATTGGGGTTGTAAATGGCGCCGAACAGACTGCCAATGATGGCGGGAATGGTGGTCGGCGGCACGACGTTTTCCTGCGTGCGCGGATGGCTCCAGATGACCCCTCCCTGCAGATATTCTGAAAGAGAGGCGACGGTTTCCGGGATTCCGGACATGGTTTCGGGAATCTTGATCGACCTCGCCTGACTGTAATCAATCGGTTCGCGAACGCCCAGATAGGGGTGCCCGTTTTTCAGTTTGTCGATTTGTCTCAATCCGTCAGCGACAGAGGCTACAAATTTCGCGTCCGCGTCCGTATTGGAAACCGGTGATGGAAAAGCTTCGCGCAAGAGCGGCAGCATTTCCGCGCTTGTCCTGCCCGAAGCTTTCGTTTTTGCGGGCGCCTTGGAAAATCCGGAGGAGAAAGTCTCCCAAAGGCCCGAAAGCTCCAGCACCTGACGGACGGCCGCCCCGGCATTGATCAGGCGCAAAGGCAACAGGCTTTGCGAATGTCCGGCATCCAAGCGTGCAGGAACCGATTTCATCAGAAAAAGAAGCGACCGGATGCCGGCGCTGGAAATGTATTCCAGATGGGCAAAATCCAGAACCACCTGGCGGTCTGCCTCCCGAATCAGAGGCACGAGTCTGTTTTCAAATTCTTTTGCCGAAGCGGCGTCCAGCCTGCCTGTGCATTTCACGGTTGTTCGGGTTGCTCGGGTTTCAATAGAAATCTCCATGGAGGGTCCTTTCTGGTCGTTGATGCATATCTAATTTCAGCCGCCTGCACAGTAACTTGGTTTTCCCCAGGATTCAAGAAACAATGTGAAGGATGGCGCTTTTTTTTGCGGCAGAAATGTACCGCTCATGAAAAGCGCTGAATGATGAAGGGACTCATCGAAATCCATAATGTATTTGTGGATTTTATTGATAAGGGATGAAAGGTGCAGATTTTTTCAATTGAATATCTTGGATGATGGCCTGATATCTTCCTGAAGTCAAAAAAATATGATAGGTTCGAATACATGAATTCCATCGAGATTGAAATATTATTGATTTTTTTTCTAATTATCTTAAACGGCTTACTTGCATTGTCTGAGCTTGCTCTTGTTTCGGCTAGGAGGACAAGATTGGAACAGTTGGCAAACGAAGGTGATTTCAAGGCAAAGATTGCGCTGCAACTTATTAATTCACCAGACAAGTTTTTAGCAACCATACAAATCGGCATTACTTTTGTCAGCATTTTGGCGGGCGCTTTTGGAGGAGCAACCATTGCATCCGTTATGGAGCAATACTTTGCTACTTACCCCTTGCTTGCCCCTTACGGTCAAACGATAAGCGTAGCAATCGTTGTTGTCTGTATAACATATTTATCCCTGATAATCGGAGAACTTATACCCAAGCGGATTGCTCTCGCTAATCCGGAAACGATTGCCCGTCTTGTAGCTCCAACAATAGATCGTATTTCACGACTGGCACATCCTCTTGTAATTTTGCTGAGCGGTTCAACAAACATGATGCTCCGTTTTTTCCGCTTCAAGGCTTCAGCCGAACAAACAGTGACGGAAGAAGAAATAAAACTGTTGATTGACAAAGGAACACAAGATGGAACTTTTCAAGAGTTTGAGCAGGATACTATCGAGCGTGTATTTCGTTTGGCTGATCGTCGTGTGGCGGTTTTGATGACACACAGGGCAGATATTATCTGGCTCAACATTAATGAAAGCGAAGACGAAATAAAACGCAGAATTATTGCGAATAAATACTCGGCGTATCCCGTTGTACAGGATACGCTTGATAATATTATTGGAGTTGTCAGAGGTAAGGAGCTACTTTCACTTGCCATGGAGGGGAAACCATTTGATTTGAGGGGTATCAGCCGCAATCCTCTTTTTGTATCAGAAACAACCCCAGCGGTAAAAGCAATGGAATTATTCAAGAAATCTAAAACGCACATCGCATTTATCGTGGATGAGTATGGTACACTCCAAGGGCTTGTTACGTTTGGCGACATTTTGCGCTCCGTCTTTGAAGACGTAGAAGATGAGGTTGAGGGCGAAAGAGATATTGTGAAACGCGAAGACGGATCATTGCTCATATCCGGAAGTCTACCTCTGGATGAGTTTATGGATTACATGGAAATTGCAGGACTGAGCAACCAAGAGCACGCCGGAATTAACACGGTTGGCGGTTTTGTAATGGCAAAATTTGAGTCTGTGCCTTCGGAAGGGCAGTATTTTGTATGGGAAGGGCTAAGATTTGAAGTTATTGATATGGATGGCAGGCGTGTTGACAAAATTTTGGTATCATGCGTAAACGACAACAAAGAATCCTAAGATTCACAAGATGAAAAATCGTCAACTTTGAAAATTCTGGCTGGTGATGATAACTTTTTTAAAGATGCAATTGAGCGATTTATTGTGTTAACCTTTTATCCTTTTTATTAAAAAAGCAACAGGCCCCCAAGGAGAAAAGATATGCGCAGACCTATTCGATTTGTAAGGAGTTTTGCCGCACAACGGCCGTTGTCCATCCTCCTGCTGATTTTTACCACCATGATTGTTCTATTGGGTCAGGGGCCTATTACACCATCACCTGAAGCTATGCGCATTGCGGAGGTCTTACGCTTGTTGGGAAATGCCAATACGGCAGATCGCTTTATTGGTGACATAAAAGGCGGAAGGGTCGTGTTCAGAAATCTGGATGCCGGCATCTTCGGAGAAACCGGCAGGAATGGCGGCACCTATCAGATCGCGTTTAATAGTCACCTCTTTCAGCAAGTGAACATCAGACAACCGGTTTACAGCGTCACCAATATTAATTGGGCCGTCACCATAGAGCATGAATATGTTCACGGCAGGCAGATTACCCAAGGAGCCTATCCTGAAGAAACACCTCGGTATGAGGATCCGGCGTGGCGTAACAATATTGAGTTAATTCAGACCTGGATGCGAGAACAAAATCATCGGCTCGGAAAATTGCGGGCGGCTCCGGACAGCCCGGAAAAAGCGAAAGAACTGAAGGAAATCGCGAATTGGATCAAATCTTTGCGAAGCGCCCATAGCGATGCGCTTGCTGGTGTGCGGGAAAAAATCAGAGAGGGAAAGGTAAGCAGAGATATTGAGCTACCGGTTATCGATATGTCTGATTCACGTGACATTTCCTATATTGAAAAAAAACTGAAAGAAAAAGCGGAGTTATGGGAAAAAGCTGCACGGGATGACGCAGAAGAAGTTGAAAATCGCTTGAAATCTCCAGGGGGAGCTATCGGCAACCTGCCCAGCCTTTCTGTAAAACAGGAAAATGATCTTCTTTCCTGTGTCTGCAAGAAGGGTTGCGCGGCGTCGGCGCGTTACCATCCAGATCCGCTTGACGCATCGCCATCCTGTAAAAATGTTTCCAATGGCCCTTGTGTCTGTCAGGGGTTTGGCTGCTTAAGATCACGGATCAGCCGGGAAGAAACGGAAGCCTGTATGAAAAAGTTAAAAATTAACAGTGACAAAGCAGCAGTGTCTGCATGGGTTTATGAAAGGAATTTGGGAAAACGGCCGACAGAAACAACGAAGGCGGATCCACCTCCAAAAACTTCGAATCTTGCCCTGAATAAGCTCTCCAGCCAGAGTAGTCGATCACCCTGGTCCACTCCCCATGATGCGCAGGGGGCCGTGGATGGCATAAAAAACGGGAAATTCGGTTTTCACACCAATAAACAGCCGAATCCCTGGTGGCAGGTGGACCTTGGAAAACAGGGCACATTAAAAAAGGTGGTGGTGTACAATCGGCTGGATTATAACCCGGAACGATCCAAAACCATTCAGTTGTTGCTTTCAAGTGATGGTAAGCACTGGAACAAGGAGTATCAACATCATGGCAAAGTATTTGGCGGTGTTGATGGTAATCCTTTAACAATTCCCCTTGCGGATAAAAAAGCTCGTTTTGTCCGGTTGCAGCTAAACGAAAACACCTATCTCCATCTGGATGAGGTTGAAATTGAAGGAAAATGAATATCCATCAGGGAGCGCCTGCTTCATAAATCGCGAATTATTTCAGGACTTCCCCTGTTAAGTGTGTTGCCCGTTCCGAAATTTCGGCCATCATGACCTCGATGTCCGTCTCTTCCAGATCCAGAAGACGCATCGCCTCACCCATTTCAGAAGGCTCCTCCTTCAACAGACTGAATCCTATCCGGCGCGTCAGCATATTCGCCAGATAGAGAATCAAAACGGTCCTGGAGACACCTGCGGATAAATCCGGCGCTTCATGGGCGCTGACCGCATCCATCAGGCTCTTTTCAAATCCCCAACGCTGAAACAATGCTCCGCCGAAGCCGGCATGTACGCTTTGAATCATGGTTAAAATACTGTCCATTTTGATTCCGGGCGTATTGTTCTTTCCGGTAAGAGACAGCGTGACCGCGTGAAAAAGCAAAATTTTGCCGATATCATGCGTCAGTCCTAAGAAGAACAGCGTCTCTTCGTCTTCACCAAACCTTCGGGCAATCACCCGCGCGGCGCAGGCTGTCGCCAGGGAGTGACGATAGATTTTGCTCATAACGCAATCCACCTGTTTGTTGTCCGGTTTATAAAGAGATTTCGTCACAATCTCGGAAACGAGGGTTCCTGTGTCTTTTGCGCCGACCAGCGTCAAAGCCTGCTCCACCGACTTCGCCCTGCCCGGTCCGCCGTGCGGCGCCTGGTTCGCAGCTCGCAGAAGCATCATCGCCACGACAGGATCCCGAAGAATATGTAATGAGATTTCTCCGGGAGCGGCCCCCGGAAGCTTGAGAATATTCTGAATGTGCTGGATCGTGGAAGGAAAAGCGGGCAGCTCGATTTTTCCTTTTTTGAAATCCTCAAAAACATCCCTCACGGCGGTCAACAGATTTTCCTTGGCGAGCAGAGGATTGGTCTCTTTATTGACGTTTGGCGTCCGGTCCTTCGCTGCGCTTCCTTCCGACGGTGTCACCAGCCCCACCTTGATCAGTTTCTTGTAAATCGTGTCCCGATCGATCGGTTTGGCAATATAATCGTTGCATCCGGCCTGCACCGCCGTCACAATGGAATCCTTATCCGCGGAAGATGTCACCATAATAATGACACATCTTGGACTGGTCGGCGGGTCTTTCTCCTTTTCCATTTCCCGAATCTGATAAAGAACATCCAGACCATTAACGTCCGGCATGGAAATATCCAGAGTAATCAGGTCGAAAGGCTTTTCCTGTTCCTTAGCCGCCTGAAAGGCGTCAAGGGCCGCTTGCCCGCCGTTCACCGCCACGCATTCCCCATAGCCGGTCATAATCCTCTCCATCAATTTCCGGCTGACCAGTTCATCATCGGCAATCAAGATCCTCATTTTTCACTCCGTTCAGATTTATCCAGGATAAAACGCCTGAGCCGCCCGAAGGCTTCTTCCATTTCGGGCAGCTTCTGCTTCAGGCCATCGCAATTTCCCGCCTTGCCCAGTTTCTCCATTTCGGCGGCAATTTCCGATAGTTCATATGCTTTCAAATTTGCAGCCCCGCCCTTGATCGAATGAGCTTCCTTGCCGGCAATCGCGGTATCTCCATCCCCAATGGCCTGCTGGATCAGAACCAGCTGCTTTTCAACATTCTGCGCAAACCCGTCCATCACTTCCTGTAAAAATTCACGGTCGTCTCCAAACTCGTACAAGGCGCCCTCATAATCCATGACCGTCTGCTCTTCAGGATCCTTTTCTTTTTCCGTCAGGGAATTGATCTCCGGCATATCCTTACCCGGAAGGGTTTGAGACGTCCATTTGTCGACCATCTTCAGAAGGTCCGATCTCCGTACAGGCTTGGAAATATAATCGTCCATTCCCGATTCCATGCATCTTTCAATATACTCTTTGATGGCATGCGCCGTCATGGCAACAATCGGAATTCGTTTCCTCCCTCTTTTTTGCGCCTCGGCTCTCCGGATCTCCATGGTCGCTTCATAGCCGTCCATGACCGGCATTTGCACATCCATCAGGATCAGATCATACGTCTTATCTAAAAACGCCTGCAGGGCCTGTGCGCCGTTTTCGGCCAGATCGACCTTGTATCCGGCGCTCTGGAGATGCCGCATGGCAATCTGCTGGTTGGTAGGATAATCTTCGGCCAAAAGAATAGCCACATGATTTTGATGCTTTTCCTTGATGGTGTGCTGCGTCACCAGCTTTTCCGTTCCACCGGCAAGTGCGGAATCCTGGCTGCTCAAAACATCCTCAATGGCATGGTAGAGTTCATCCCGCCGGATGGGTTTGGTCAGGTAGCCCTGAATGCCGATGTCCCGGCAGCTTTGCCCGTCGCCCCGCTTTCCCGCAGAAGTCAGAATGATGCAGGGAATCGCCCGGAAATCCTCCCGTGCCCGAATCTGCCGGACCATTTCAAATCCATCGATTTCCGGCATCAGGTAATCCGAAAGGATCAGATCAAATCGCCCGCCACTTTGGTAGGTCTCCTCGAGCATCACCAGAGCCTCCGGGGCGTTTGCGGACTCGACGCTTCGGCAACCCCAGGATTTCACGTATTCCCGGAGAATAAAGCGGTTATTCTGATTGTCATCCACAATCAGAATATTCAATTCCGGAAAGAGAACCTGACGTTTGGGCTGAGGCTCATCCGGCAGGTTTTGCTTCTGAAAAACCAAATCAAACCAGAAGGTTGCCCCTTTGCCTTCTTCACTTTCCAGGCAAATCCTGCCCCCCATCATTTCCACAATCATTCGGGATATGGTCGTTCCCAGTCCGGTTCCTCCGAACTTTCGCGTTGTGGATCCGTCTGCTTGGGTAAAACTCTCAAAAATACTGGCCTGCTTTTCCTTGGGAATACCGATTCCCGTATCCCTGATGGAAAAACGAATCAGAACCTCCTCTTTCCGGTTTTCAAGCAACTCTCCTTTCAGATAAACCTCTCCCGAAGAAGTGAACTTGATCGCATTGCCAACCATATTGACCAGGACCTGCCGGAGACGGCCCGGATCTCCCACAAGCAAATGCGGCGCATTAGAATCGAGAAATGCCGAAAGTTCAAGTCCCTTCTGAGATGCACGCACAAAAAAACCGCTGGCCACATCGTCAAAGGTATTGCGAAGGTCAAACGGAATGGACTCGAGGCTCATTTTGCCCGCTTCAATCTTGGAAAAATCGAGGACATCGTTGATAATATCAAGCAGCGATTCCGCTTCCCGGTTTATCGTGTTCAAGATACCGTGGAGGGTTTCATCGGTATTCATTTCCAGAGCGACTTCCGTCATGCCGATCACCCCGTTTAAAGGCGTTCGGATTTCATGACTCATATTGGCCAGAAACTGACTTTTGGCGCGGGTGGCTTCTTCCGCCGCCGCCTTGGCGTGAATCAGTTCCACCTCGTTTTTCAGACGTTCCGTCACATCTCTGCCCACACCCCGAAATCCGACGGCATTGCCTTCATTGTCTTTTAAAAGATTGATGATGGCTTCAATAAAAGCCGTTTCACCGCTTTTTCGGACAAACTGCCAGTCAAGTTTCCCCGGTTCGCCGGTTAGCAGAATATTCTGAAACAAGTCAAATACCATCGAGATATGAATGGGGCTGGTAAATTTTTGATAATTCATGCCCCGAAGTTCTTCCGGTGAATACCCTAGAAATTTGGCGACGGAAGGATTAAAAAACTGAAGACAGCCGGACAGATCAATCTCGAAGTACCCGTCCTCCATGTTGACCAGAATGTCTCTGTATTTCTCTTCGCTCTTGTAAAGAGCTTCCGCCACCTTTCTCTTTTCTTCAATATCCTTTTCACGTTGCCTCTCCTGTCTCAAGTCATGAACCGTCAGAGACAGGCCAACGGTTTCTTTTCTTTTGTCCGTCACAAAATTGAGGATCAGAGAAACGGGAATCTCTTCTGCCGCCCGGCTCTTCAGATGATATTCTCCCTTTGTTTCCTGTGATGACATATTCCGGATGTTCTCGTCGTTGATACCCAGAAACTGTTCCTCGACAAAAAGAGAGGAGAAGTGACGACCCAGCATCTCTTCTCTCGGCATGCCAACCAAAGCACAAGCGGCATAATTGACATCCATAATCAGCCCATCCGTATCCGCCAGAACCACCATGTCGGTTATGCTGGCAATAATGTACTCCGCGGCAAGGGCAGCCGAAAAAACCATAAATCGGTAGCGGGTGATGGCATACCAGATTCCGCCAATCCAGATGATGATTCCCAGATGCGCCACGGCCGGAACTTTAACCCCTGCACCGGGAAGAATAATATTGACGGCCAAGCCGAAAATCACCACGGGAACCCAGGTTACGATAATAATCAAAGACTGCTTCTTTTCCCGTAAAATTTTGGTCTGAATTCTCCAGCGAAACAGAAAAATTGGTCCCGTAAGGAGGACACCGGCCATATAAATCAGATAGGCATAATAAAGTGGACCGCCCGGGCCGGCGATTTCGGAGACTCCCAGCGGCGCATCCGCAAAGCCGGTAATCAGCAGATAATCGGTAAGCACATAATAAAAGAAAACAAAGCCCAAAAGAACCAAAGCCATGAAAGCTATTTTATGAATTTTTCGTGAAAAGAAGTTGCGCCAGGAAAGGCTCAGAAGAAAACTCAACAGAAGCGGAGGAAATAGACACCAGCCCAGCGCCCCCAGTTTATACCAGAACCAGCGGCTTTCTTCCGAATGCGAAATAAAAACAAAGGTATAGCCAAAAGACCAGATTGTGAAACACAGACACAAAGCAAAGAAAAAACGATTTTCGCGTCCTTTGGCGTTAAGAGATAAAACATGAGCGCCAAAATACAAAAAAATGGCGGAGGCAAGAAATGATAAAAGAGATAAAATATTATTCATGGGCAATGGGCAATAGGCAATAGGCGATGGGCGATGACCCAATGCCCATTGCCTATCCCCTAACTTTTCTTATTTCTTCGCGTCGTACAGCTTGATGATCGCATCCGTGATATCAGCGGTTGCATCCATATCCAGGACAGCGGAACGCTCCAGAATAATGGTGTATTTCCCTTTCTTGGTGTAATCATTGACCACTTTCATCACGTCACTCACAATTTTCTGGGTCATATCCCGATCCATTCTTTTGAGTTCCTCTTCCATGTCCCCGGCGGTAATTTTCAGTTCCCGCACATCCTTGGCAAGCTGCACCGCAGCCTTCTGGCGGGCTTCCTGTGTCATTTTGGCTTCGTCCTTCTTGAACTGCTCTTCCATGGTCTGAATTTCCTTTTGCTTGGCCGCCACAGTCGCTCGTTTGGCTTCCAGATCTTTCCGGAAAACATCCTGAGCTTTCTTGGCCGCCTTGGAATCACGCAGAATCTTCTTCAGGTCAATCACGCCAATCCTGGCATCCGACGCAAAAGCCGGTGCGGACAAAACCAGAACCATTAAAAACGATAATCCCAACAGTAACATTTTTTTCATTTTTTAATTAACCTCCTGATATATTTAGCATTATGATCTACAATCAAATTGACGACATCCTTTGCTAACCGTGCTTCCCCTCGTTGGTCATCTTCCGGGCACACTCATACCGGTGGAGAACGGAATCCAACGATGACGTCATGGTAACTTTTTTACATTTTCATCAAAATTAGCAAGCAAAATTTTTCAATTTTAATCCAACAAAAAAGGCGCGCCGGCAAAACGCGCCTTTTTGTGTCTGCCTTTCAATTCGTACTGGAGCGGTCAGGCTAAGTGCTCTTCAATATTTCCATTCCATCTATAAAATTGAACCAGTTGATGCCTATATTCCATCCACCATCCACCATTAACCATCCACTACTTTACAATTCCTGCCGCCGTGCCGCCAAAGGTTCCGGTAGTCGGTGTCGTCTCATTCGGAACAAGCGCGCCGGCAGCGCCACCCGTGAAGGAAATCGGGGTGGACGGAGCTGTCATTGCGCCCTGACCGGTGATGCGAGCCCCCCATTTACTGGTGGCCGTATCCCAAACGTACGGAGCAAATGTGGCGGTAACACCGGTGAAATTGACTCCATTTTTGCCGGTCAGATTCAATGGCTGGGGGACAACTCCACCAAGCCTGCTTACGTCATAGCTTCCCTCAACTTTGTCTGTGGCAAAGACTCTGGGGGGCTGATCAGTGGAATAAGCATAGAAGTTTACCCCCGTCATGGTCACATTCAAAGCGTCTCCAGCGGCTGTCCTTGAACCGGTCAAATCCACGCTGCCCACGCTGATTGCCGGAATTTTCAACGCAGCCATAAAAGCGTTCTTTTGTTCCATATCTAAACTATTGACCAGATTTACAAAGGCGCTTGTTTCCATGGATGCGCCATTGCTGATTGCCTTGAAGGTTGCCGCATTGGGATCAAAAAGCCCTTTGATATCAGCGCCCAGCACGGCTGTTTTCGCATTGGCCCAATCCACGCCAGCGCCGGCAATATTGCCTGCCAAAGTGCCTTTTTCAGAATTCCAAGTCACATTATAGCTGTACCAGTGCGTATCAATTGCCTCATACCATAAACCTGTGCTCTGGTTGGCCATAGAGTACCAGGATTGCGGAGGCACCCAGCTTGCATTTTGTGGAAATCCGATTCCGTCAAAACTGGCCTGCCAAATACCCAGATTCGGCGCAGGATCGCCGGAAATCCAGGCCGCATTCACCTGATATTGAGTATAACCAATAGTGGTTGGAAGAAGTTCTTCCACCCAAAAATTACGCCAACCGGTTTCTCCATACGCATTCCATAAATTTTCCGGGGTCAGACCGGCGGGCGCCGCGCCCATGTCATAGCGGTTGACCGCGCCATTAACCGCCAGCACGGCAATGTCCGGAAGGGTTGCGCCATTGACGGCGCCGTAGAGATAGCCCAACCTGCCGTTGTTGTCCAAATAGAAAGAGCTGAAGCTTCCATCAACCTCATTACCGCTGTTACCGATCAGACTGTAAAATCCGCGATAAGCGCCGGGATTGGTGTCATATGTGGTATGGGTGTCATTTTTATAATTGAAGCTGTCCAGACTGCCGTACCATAAACCAGGCTCTCCTGTAAATTGGCCGATTCCCGACACAGGTATGTTCTGTCCTGTCCATAGGCTGTTCACACCGCCCCATAACATGGAAAGTGATTGAAATTCGTCGAGATAATTCATTTTGCTGACAAAAGCCAGCGGTACGCCCGACCAGCTTCCCAGTCCCGTGGCCTGCCAGGTGTTCCCCTGTTCTTCATGAACGCCAATGATGTCGCCATACAAAACACCCGCCCGGGTCCTCGTCAGATAACGACCGCTTAAGCCACCCCCTACAAATCCGTCATCCCACCAGAGGCCGGAGGCACTGGCTGTCCAGTAACCCGTGTCGATTCTATCGCCATAGGTGGAATTATATGATCCAAAGGTTCCAACACCGCCGGTTTTCCCGGACCAGTTGGTTGAACTCGACTTGTCGGGATTGAAACAACCGGATAATTCATACCGGAAAATACCCCAGGGCTGACTCGTATAGGTATTGAAGCGATCAAAAATAAACATGCTCGTAAGAACTTGATTGTCCGTCCAGAGGCTGCCGCCCGTCCCCAGCGTTGCCACAAAGTTCATGCCGTTGTATTGAGAAGTTTGAGCGGTGGAAGCATAGAGGTTTCCGGGAGGAATCCCGATACCTGATACCACCGGCACTTCCGGATAGATGCCCCCGTCCAGAACCAATACGCCGGTTTGCGAATGGAAAGACCCCGAAAGACTGCCAAGAACCACTCCCGCATCCCCTGAAGGGTTGATATACAGACCCAGGAAATTGGCGTCTCCGGTGTTCCCCACCACAGTGCCGGCAAGCCAGCCATAGTAAGCCCCGCCGTCGTATGTGGTATTGGTTTCGTTTACATAGTTATAACTGGAGACCGGTGCATTCCAAAGGTGCGGTGCGGACGATCCGGGAACATACTGGCCCATCATCGTCGCTTGGGCAGGTGCAATGGATGTGGCATTCCAAATTGAATCCGTCCCGCCAAAAAGCGCACTGCTGATGCTGCCGTTTTCATATGGATTAACCACTTCACTTTTGTTCTGAAGCGTTGCACTAACAGCATCCGGCGGTGTCTGCAGGAAAGCCAACGTCGGATGCTCGGCATCCCGCCAGACGCCGGTCGTGGCCTGCCAAGTGTTGTGATCCATCTTACTGTAGGTGCCGTCGGCAAAGTAGCTGACGGCGTAGTCATCGCCGCCTTCCTGATTCCGGTAATATAGCATGGAACCGGTGTTGCCGGAATTATAGTCGTAACCATAGATGGACCATTGCTCCGGATAACTGTAGTTTCCTGTATAATCTCGCCTGGTTGATATAAAAGGTGCAAAAGCAATGGGACTGACGTATTGCAACGGCATGCCCGACCAGATTCCCAGCCCCGTGGCCTGCCAGGTGTTCCCCTGTCCTTCATGAACGCCAAAGATGTCGCCGGACAAAACGCCTGATCGGGTCCGCGTCAGATAACGACCACTTAAACCGCCTGACATATCTCCGTCTCCCCACCAGTTCCCGGAAGCATCCGCAATCCAGTATCCCGTGTCGCCCGTCGCTCCATTGAGGGTGTGGTTGTAGTAACCGAATGTGCCAACTCCGCCCGTCT
>Ga0116148_1002432_pt1 | contig 18445 bp, 22 predicted proteins | sample AD_UKC055_MetaG_FD_89786 | JGI IMG/M metagenome (GOLD analysis project Ga0116148, IMG submission 89786) | Active sludge microbial communities of municipal wastewater-treating anaerobic digesters from USA - AD_UKC055_MetaG | ecosystem: Engineered > Bioreactor > Anaerobic > Digestate | place: USA... | reverse complement strand
GAGCTTCTCGGGGTTGGCTTTCTCGATGGCCCGCATGGCCGATTGGATGGCCGCACCGACGTTGGAGCCGGCGGCACGGACGACCTTCCAGTGCGCCTTCTCCGGCACCTGGAATCGGTGGTTTTCGGCAAATTGGGCGAAGGCCATGTCACCGCCTGACCGGTCGAGTGCCTTCTGGTATTCCTCCTCATACACGTCGCAGAGCCGCTTGAAGAACAGAAGCGGGAAGATGTACTGCTTATAATCCCCGGCGTCGATGTACCCCCGCAGGAGCGTGGCCGCGCCCCACAGATAGGATTCGAGTTGTGGCTGAGTGATGCGGGTACTCATGTCATCAGCCCTGCTTTCTTGAGCAACGCCGCAAGACGGTCTTCGGCGGCGTAGGCGGCGTCAAGGCTGTTCTTGAGGTTGGCGGTAGCCTGCTCGACCGTCACAACTTCTTCCGTGACGATCGGCTCGACGTAGCGCGGGATGTTCAGGTTGAAATCCTTGGCGCGGATGTCATCGAGCGGCACGATCTTGGCCACGCCCGGGCGGTCAGCGTACCGCCTATACCAGCCGTAGATGCCGTCCACGTGCTCGGGCAGAAGTTCGTTCTGTTGTCGGCCCTTCTTGAACTCACGTGAGGCGTCGATAAAGAGAACCCGCTGCCGTCGGTCCTTGGGCTTGCGGGCCCGGAACACCATGATGCAGGCGGCCAGGCCGGTGCCATAGAACAGGTTCGGCCCCAGGCCAATCACGGCATCGAGAATGTCCATCTCCAGTATCTTCTGGCGAATCCTTCCCTCGGCGGCCATGCGGAACAGCGCGCCGTGAGGCAGGACGACGGCCATGCGTCCAGTCTTCCTGTCCATCGACTTGATCATGTGCTGGACCCAGGCGTAATCGCCGCTCTTGGACGGTGGCATGCCCGCGAAGTTTCGGCCGTACGGATCGCTGACCCAGACCTCCTCGCCCCATTTTTCCAGAGAGAATGGCGGATTGGCAATCACGCAGTCGAACGTCATCAACTGGTCGCCCGCATAGAAAGCTGGCTCACGAAGCGTGTCGCCCCGGACGATCCGAAAGTCCTCCACACCGTGCAGCAGGAGATTCATCCGGGCGATGGCGGACGTGGTGAGGTTCTTCTCTTGGCCGAACAACTTACCGTAGAGCGTCTTGACGTTGCCCCCGCTCGCCCGGACGTGATGGATGGCCTCCAGAAGCATGCCGCCGGTGCCGCAGGCCGGATCGTCGATGGTTTCGCCTTCCTGGGGGTCCAGGATGTTGATGAGCAGCCGGACCACGGAACGCGGGGTATAGAACTCGCCCGCTTTCTTGTTGGTCGCGTCAGCAAACTTCTTGATCAGGTATTCGTAAGCCTGTCCCAGGATGTCCGCCTTAGCCTGCTTGTTGCCAAGCAACAACCGGGAGAAGTGCTCGATCAGGTCGCGGAGCAGGGCATCGGACAGGCGATCCTTGTTCGTCCAGTTGGCGTCGCCGAAGATGCCATAGAGGGTGTCAGGGTTGGCCTTCTCGATCTCACGCATCGCCCGCTGCAACCCTTGGCCGAGGTTGGTGGTCTTGGCACGCACATCCTCCCAATGGCAGCCGTCGGGGATCTGGAATCGGTGATTCTCGGGGAACAGGGCGAACTGATGGTCGCCCCCGGAGACCTCTATCGCCTCGGCCAGCTCGTCGTCATAGACGTCAGAGATGCGTTTGAAGAACAACAGCGGGAAGATGTAAGTCTTGAAGTCAGCGGCATCCACAGGCCCCCTCAGGATGTTGGCCGACTCCCACAGGTGGCCAGACAGCTGCGAGAGTTTCAGCACGCCCTGTTCTTGGCCCGCGTCAGGCTGGGTTGGGACATCAGACCTTGGCTTCACAAACGTCTCCTTGGGGCGGGAGAGGACGTGCCACTGTCTTCGTTGCCTATCCCGCCCGAAAACGGAAAATTGGAGTTGGCGGCAATGCTATCCGATACCGCACGCCACTGCAACCGTGGTTCTGCAGACCAGTTCACGAAACGGTCCTTGGCGTCTCCGTAAGGCAGTGTACTGGTGAGGGATGACAGATGTGGTCGCACCCAAAGGAGAGAACTTGCTTCTCAATGACAATGCCCTATACTGCAGCGTAAGCGACTAGTCATCGCAAATCAGACTTGTCAAGATGCATCGGACCGTCTCGCAGACCCGTAGAAAGGAATTCGTATGCCCAGGCGAGGTCTCACCAACGTACCGCTTGCTGTCTTGCAGAAGGAAATCGTCCGCCGCCAGAAACTGCTGCCCACGCTCATCGCCCAACGCGACGAGTTGGATCGGCGTATTGCAGAGATTCAGGGGCTGGATGCTGCGGAGGCGGCCGAACCGACAGTCGCGAAAGCACCAGGGAAGATACGGCGGCGCCGGCGGGCCCGGAACAAGATCAGCTTGGCCGATGCCCTGGCTGCCTGCCTGGTAGGCAAGGCCAAGGTCACGATCCCCGAGGCGATAGCGGGCGTGCTGGCCGCCGGCTACAAGAGCAAAGCCAAGACGTTCCGTAGCGTGGTCAACAACATGCTGCTGTCCGACAAACGATTCAAGAAGGTCGGCCGGGGCGAGTTCACCCTGAAGAAATGACGGCAGGCTGTCCGGTCAGGCGCTCACGTGCCTGGTGAGGTGCTCGCACCACCCTGCGCGAGTGACGGACAGGCCCGCGGCGCGGGCCTTGTCCGCGAAGTAGCGGCAGACGCACCTGACCAGTTCGCAGCCGTCGGGGGCGTATTCCTCCAGGAACCACGGCGGCGGAATCTTCAGCAGGGCCTGGCGGCCGGCGTGCCACAGTCCGCAGTGGAAGGCGAGCGGGTCGCCCCAGACGGCGTTGTTCTCCAGATTGCAGGGGCAGCAGACGATATCCCCTTCGGCCTCCAGGAACGGCAGGGCCGGGCGCCCCGGACGAACGTCGTGGTCAGCGAAGATGAAATGCTCGAAGGGCGACCGCAGGGCGTCCCGCACGGCGGAATTGTAGGCCGCGGGGATGTACCGCTTGTTGGTGTAGACGAGCTGGCCCAGGGGGATGCGGGCCTGTTCCAGCAGGAAGCCGATCAGTTTCCCATCGGCCCGCCCGTCCGGGTAGGCGTGAATGACGGCGAGAGTTCTCTGCGGGTCAAACACTGTTGTCGATCCTCTTGATGTAGAACAGGACCTTCCACGGCGGTCGGTTGTCGGTGTCGATGCCGTCGTTGAAGGGGCCGTGGTGGTGGTTGTAGTGTGCGTTGTACCAGGTCGCGTCGAGCGTGAAATGGTCTAACACGCCGAAGGGGTAGTCGTTCTCCTGATTTCCTGGCGAGCAGACGTAAACCGGGTGCGTGTGCGAGAGGTTGTGATTCGGGTGGTTGTTCTCGGTCTCGCCGTGCCACTTGTAACCGCCCGTCGCCCCGATCGTGCCGTAGTCTGGGTCGCTGGCCAGGTAGCCGACCGGGAAGTACTTGCCGTAGCCGGCATCGGTCCAGCCGGGGCGCTCCGTGCCGATGTTGGCCGGGCTGCCGATCCACATCTGGACGGTCTTGTTGATTACGCCGTCCAGGAACGTGCCGACACAGATGGCGTCGCCGTTGGTGTCGTACTCGAACGGGATGATGGCCCCGCCGATGACATTGGGGTCTTCGGTGCCTTCCGGCGATGCAACGAGGCCGCTGCGGGGCAGATACACCTTGACCTCGACGGCGGTGTCCTCGTCCGTCCCGTCCCTGTCCTTGCAGGGGTGGACCATGACCCAACTTCCGTTGCCGGCGGCGTTGTGCCAGTTGGTCATCGCCTTGCCCCAGCGGACGAGCTCCAGGTGCCCCAGGCGGACCACGGCCCATTTCACGCCGGTTCCGGATTCCTTCCACAGGATCTTCGCCGAGCCGGCCCCGGCGCTGACCAGGTGGTCGGTGCCCTCGTCCTCGACCTCGGCGCACCAGTGACCCTCGTCTTTCACGTCCACCTGGACCACCGTCACGCCGGCGACCACCGCCATGCCGATCGCGCTCGCTGCCAGGGGCTCCAGGAGCACGGCGAAGCGGGCGATGTGCTTCTTCACGTCCGGCTTGACCCCGGCCAGGGCTGGCCGGCTCTTGAACTCGTCGAGATTGTCCGTGGGGGAGATCACCACGTCATCGACGCCCAGAATGTCGAAACGGCTACGGGCGTAACCGCTGTCGTTGCGGATTCGGACGATGTCGGCCTGGCGGAAGGTCTCCAGCCAGTCGCGGCCCGTGGTGTTCCGCCGGGCCGCCAGGTCCGCGGCGGCGTCCATCGCTCCGTTCCACGCCTCGGCCGTGAGGTTGCCGCGGAGAGGTTGTCCCTTCTGGACGTGGCTCACGTGGTTTCCTCCGGGGGCGGCCCGTAGGCGGCGACAACGTGCGGGGCGATGCGCTGGTTAAACTCCTGGACCGTGACGCTGAGTTCTGGCCCGTCCGGGGGGCTCAGCACGATGCCGCCGGCGGCGGAAGCCGACACGACGGCCAGGCGGACGCACAGCGGCATGGTCGTCTTGATGCCCGTGCGGGGGTCCTCCGCCCCGCGGCGGACGGTCAGGCTGTAGATGCTGCCCGGCTCGGGCACGTTGTCGGCGTCGATGGTTCCCGCACGTATGGGCATGATCGTCTCCTACAGGCCGAGCCCGGCGAAGTTGCCCGTCTCGAAGACCTTCTCCACGTGGGCCCCGATGGGGCGCTTGCAGATCCGCTTGGCGGTGCCATCCTCAGCGTCGGCGTACTCGACCCAGAGGTACTCCCAGCCCTTCTTGGCGGCCACGGTGATGTCGCCGACGGCGAAGTTGGTCTTGTTCGGGCTGGCGGAGAATGAATACACGTAGTCCATGCTGCCGTCTTCCCCGGCCTGCCCAGACTCGGCGCCCTCGAACAGGCACTCCCCGGCAGCCAGCGTGATGGTCTGGCCGGTGACGGTATCGGTGACGGAGAACTGGGCGTTGTTCACCTTCGCCGTCAGGCCGTAGATGGTGCCCAGGGAAGGCAGGCCCGCTGAGGCGAACCGCTTGGTAGCCTGGAAGTTGAACACGGGGGCGGGCAGGTCTACACCCTCCACGTCCTGGCCGTTGTAGCCGATTGCCCCTTTGTGGTCCGTGGCCGTCTTGCCGGCCGGGGCGTAGCGGGCTACGGTCGAGATGGACTGCGTGACGTGCTGGTTACCGCCCTTGGTGGACCACTGGATGCGGACGGTCCCGACCTCCGACTCCACCTTGTCGGGCAGGCAGTAGCGGACCGAGCACTCCCAGTCGCCGTTCTGGGCGACGGTGTCCACCCAGATCGGCTTCATGCCCGGGCGCTTCTCGCGGAGCATCCCGTTGTAGCTGGTCGCCGTGGAGGCCAGGAGCGTGGTCCAGGCCAGGCTGTCGCTGCTGGTCCCGCGCAGCGTGTAGTGGAGCGTGACGCTGTCGCCCGAATACTCCCGGCTATCGACATTCTCAATGAGGGATAGCGTCATGGATCACCCGAACGCCAGGCCGCCGCGGGCAGCCTCTTCGGCCAGCTTCTTGGTATTGGCGGCCGTCTGCTCGGTCGCCTTGGCGATACGATCTTCCGGGCCGCCCCCCTGGAGGCCCAGCAGCGCCGATGCGTTGAACGAACCCTTCACGCCCAGGGTCTTTTGCAAGCCCTCGGACTGGAAGTTTTCGAGGTACTCGCGGAGATAGTCGTCCGCCCGGCGCACGCCCTCCGGTCCGGCCGCCTGCCCGCGAGCGCCCCTGGGCGACTTGGCCTCGGAGATCGCGTCCTGCCATTCCTTCTTCGCCTGCGCCAGGGCGGACTCGCTGTCGCCGAGCTGTTTCTGATATTCCGCCGCTCGCCGGCGCTCGTTCTCCGCATCCGAGCGGCCGATGTCGGCCAGGCGGTTCATCCGCGATTCCTCGATGGCCCGCAGGGCGTCCTGCTTCTTGGCCTCGGCCGCGGCAAGGTCGGCCCGCTCCCCCTGGTCGATGCGGGTAAACTCCTGGGCCGACTGCTGGTCGATGTGCTGCTGCATGAAGGCGATGTCCTGGTCCGACCGTCCGCCCATCTTGCCCTCGACCCAGACCCACTTCTTGGCGATCCAGTTCGCGGTTGTCTCGACCGTCCGGGCGTGCCAGGCGGTGAACTTCGCCCAGACCGTCTGGAGCACGCCGACCAGCTTCGCCCAGGTGGACTGGACGAACGAGGAAAACTCCACCCACAGCGCCTGCCCGCCGTAGACGAAGGCGTCGAAGATGGCCATGAACTTCGACTTGAAGCCCACCCAGATGCCGGTCAGGAAGTTGACGCCCTTCTGCCACTCCATCTTGAGCGTCATCCAGAGCACCTTGGCCGCCAGGCCGATGTCGCCGGCCGCCAGGGCAGATGAGATGGCCCCGAAGGCGGTCCGGGCGTCGTCCGCCAACTCGCCGAACCGCTCGCCTAGCCAACCGACGGCCTTGCCGCCCACGCCGCTGGTGTACGCAAGATACCCGCCGAGGGCGCCGATGGCGGCGATGACCAGGCCGACCGGCGAGAGAATCGCCGCCAGCACCGCGCCCACCAGCTTGAGGACGGTCGCCGTCACGCCGAGCGCAACCCCGAGTTTCATGATGACGGTGCCCAGGGCGGCCAGGACGGCCCCGGCGGCAACAGCGCCGACGGCCAGCTTGAAGATGGAGACGATCAGGCCGGTGTTTTGAGTGATCCAGTCGCGGGCGCCCGCCACGGCCCGGGTAACCCAGGCGACAACCTGCTGAAGGGCGGGCGCGAGGGTCGAGCCGACGGCGTTCCAGGCGGAGCGAATGACCTTCCCCATGAGGCCATACGCCTCCGACAGCTCGTGGGCCTGCCGGGCGGACTCGGTGGTCCGGATCAAACCGAACTTGCGGGCCTCCTTGCCCAGCGATTCCAGGTTGTCGATCATCGGAAGCAGCTCCACGCCGCTTCGGCCGAACACCTTCATGGCCGCCGCCGCCCGCATGGTCGGGTCGGAGATGAGGCGCAGTCTGGAGGCGATCAAGGTGAACTGCTGGATGGGCGTCTTGCCGGCCAGGTCCGCGGCGACCAGCCCCAGGTCCTCCAGCTTGCCGGTGGTGCCCTCGACGGCATCGGCGGCCCCGGAGATGGACCTTTGCATGATCCGCACGCCCTTTTCCACGCCTTCCATCGACGTGCCGGTCTGGTCCGCGGCGTAGCCCAGCAGGGACAGGTCCTCGACGGCGATGCCCGTCCGCCTGGACATATCCCAGATCTTATCGCCCGACTCGGCGAACGATTTGGCCGCGGCGAGCATGGGGGCGGCGATGGCGGTGCCAGCCGCGCCAATCGCCAGCCCCATGTTCCGCACGCCCTTGCCGAAGGCCTTCAGCTTGGTCTGCGCGGATTTCAGGCCGCGGACGAGCTTGCTGTCGTCGGCAAAGACCTCGACAAATGCCTTGCCCGCTCGAATTGCACCGGTCTGTGCCATGTTTGTTTCCCGGGGTCGGAATTCCTGTTGACGCCGTGCCGCCGACGGGCTATCGTCACATCATCTGCCCGGTCCCCCCCCGCCGGGCAGCAGCGGACCGATCTGCCGCCAGGCAGTGTCGGTCCGCTCTTTTTTCTGGCCGACGGCTCCCGGCTATTCCTTCACCAGCGGCTTGACCTCGTTGACCAGGCTCCGGGTGGTCGCGGCCATGCCCGCCCCGGCGGCAGCCGCCCCGATATTGGCCGTCACCGCCTTGGCCGCCGCGGGGTCGGTCGTCTTGGTCTGCTCGACGCCGGCGACCACCGCCTGGAACGCGGCCTTGAGCTTCGCGCCCGCCGCCGTGCCCCAGATGAACCAGGCCAGTCCAGCCAGCACGACCACGGCCGCCAGCACCAGCGCCAGCCATGGGTAGGACTCGAAGGCGATGGACGCGACGACCATCGCCGCGCCGGCCCCGGCGACGATGAGCCCGGTCGTCTTCATGCCGGGGATGAAGATCAGCACCACCGCGCCGGCCGCCGCGACCGCCAGCCCGGCCCAGAACAAGAAGACGGGGGTTCGCGCGGCGGCCTCCAGCGGGTCCATGCCCCCGAAGGCGGCCCCGGAATCCGTCACGTTCATGGGCTTGACCCGGCTGATGGTCTCCCCGGGGCTACTGCCCGCCCAGGTCATGACCCGCGTGGCCGAGACGGTCCGCGTAACCTCACGCTCGGCTGGGGCCGGCGACGGGGTGCCCTTGCCCGCGGGCGGGGGCGTCTGAGAGGGAACGGCCGTCCGATACGCCTCGTGGACGGAAGCCGTCTGGCATCCGATGACCATGGCCAGACTGACGCAGAACAGCGCCGACAGCAACGCCATCATCACGATCCATCTCGTCTTCATGTCGGTCTCCTTACCTGACTGTCCACAAAAACCTGTTTCATCAACTCGAAGGCCCGCTTCCCCGCGGGAATGGGCTTCTCACTGCGTTCGCTCGCGTACGGGTCGAAGTCCGCCGGCCGGAACGGACGCGGCTGGCGCTTCGGGTCGCGGTTGACGTTGGCGATCAGCGCCAGCACCCAGCTTGTCCGCTCCCAGGCCGCCCGCTGGCAGGCCTGCGCCATGAGCACCAGCTCCCGCAGCGTCAGGGGGCTGGGGTCCACGCCGGCGACCCCGGCCAGTTCCCAGATCAGCCGCTCGATTCGCTCACCGCCGCCCGGACCTGGGCCTCCAGTGCCGGGTCGTCCAGCTTGGCGCTGGCGACCTCGAAGGCGACGTTCTCCATCGCCCGCAGCTTGTCCAGGGCCTTGGCCAGCAGCGCCCGCCGCTGGCCGGGGAAAAAATCCACCAGGTCCTCCAGCAGCGCGGTGGTCGCCCGCTCGATGGCGTCGCCGGCCATGGCGCGGCCGAAATCCTCGTCACTGACGCCCGCCTGCTCGGCCTGCGGCTTGCACAGGGCGTACACCACGTCGCACAGCAAGACGGGGTCGCCCACGAGCTTCTCCAGCAGATCCCCGCCGACGGTGTCCAGCAGGTTCAGGGCCAGCAGCCCCTTGACCCGCTTGATCGAGTCCACGGTGATCGAGACGGTCCAGGTCCTGCCCGCGTTGTCCACGAAGGTCTTCATGTTCTCTCCTGTCACGGCGCCGGCCGGGTTATCCCATCACGATGACGACCTGGACCGCCTGCGTGAGCGTGCCGGCCAAGTCCAGGGTCTTGGCGTCGGAGGCGATTGCCGGAGTCGCGCTGTTGCCGTAGAAGACGAACTCCTGCCCGGCCGCCAGCGCCACCGAGAAGCCCGCCCCCGCCAACGCGTAGCCGTTGGAGGCGCCCTTGGTGATGGTGATCGCGTTGGCGTTGGTCGCCTTGGCGGTGATCTTGATGGCCTGGACCTTCAGACCGGTGCCGTTGACGACGGCGCCGTTGGTGCCGACCAGGGCGGTCAGGTCGATGGTGGCCGCCCCCGCGGTGAGCGCCTGCTCGAAGGCGGCGACCTTGGTCACGGGCGGCGTGGTCGTGCCATCCAGGGTGACGGCCTTGTTGAGCAGCGTGTGCTTGACGGTCCGCGAGGCGGCGGCCGAGGAGACCGTGTTGGTCTCCAGGACCTCGGTCGCCGTCAGGTTGGTGGTGTACTCGAGTTTGACGCTCATGGCGTTCTCCTTGGGCCCTTTTCAAAGGGGCCGAATGTCTATGTGCGGAAGACCCGCCTCCGGGCAGGTCAGATCGTCTTCCACTGGGGCGCGTTGGTCGAATAAGTCGGCTTGGCGGTCACCTTGACCGACAGCGCCTCTTCCAGGGGCTCCTCGCGCGAGAAGTCGATGATGGAGCAGTCGGCCCAGAGACCCTGGCTGCCGGCGGTGGTGATGTCTCCGTCCATGACAGCCAGGCCGATGGCCGTGCCGTCCATGTAGGCGTCTTTCACGGCGGCAAATCCGTCGTCCTCCGTGTCCCAGACCATCTCGAACTCGATGTTCCCCTCCTTGAGGGTTCCCACCGATGCCTTCCAGCCGTTGTTGGCCCGGGTGGTGACGTCCGCCTCGCCCTTCTGTAGGCCGAGGGTGACATTCTTGACGTTGGTCAGCTCGGTCCAGGTCGGCGTCCCGCCGATCCCGGTCGCACAGTAGTACAGCTTGGCTTCCATGCCCAACTTGATGCTCATGTTCGTTCTCCTATGCCTTGACGCTGCCAGCCCAGAGAGCCGGAAGCTTTGGCCTTTCCTTCTCGAGTGCGGGCCCCATGAAGGGGCGACTTTTGTAGGTCGCCATGACGGGCTTGCCCTTGCGGTCCTTCCGCCGGGCCCGGCCGCCGTATTCCAGCAGCGGCGGCGCCTCGGCCTCGCCCCGCAGGGGCGTTGGGCCGATGACCACCGACCGCCGCGAGGTGTCGTATCCAAAGAAGATCAGCCGCTTGAGCAGCCCGACGTGGCTGCTGGGCGGGTTGCCCGGCTGGCTGATCGCCTTACGCTTGCGGATCGAGTGCCTGGCCGTGGTGCGAACGAAGGCACCGAATTTCGACAAGACCTTCCGCGTCGCACGGTCGACGGCGTTCTTGACCGCCTTGCGGTCGAAGAACATGGCCTTCATCTTGTCGAAGCTCACGCCGATCACGGTCTACTCCACTGCCGTAAGGAAGGCATTCATCGCATCCTGGATGGCCATCAGCTTGGCGGCGTCCTCGACCCCGAGTTCCGCGTCGATCTCCGAGCGGGGTGCCGCCGACAGGGCCCGCTGGAGGTTCGCCTTCGCAGACCGGATGACGGCGACGGCCTCGTTGGCCGCCTGGGCGACCTGGGGAACAATCTGCTTGATGGTCGGCTGGGGGGCCGTCCGGGGCTGGAGGGCCTTGGCGAACGCCGGCCTGGGGGCCGGCGCGCTGGCCGCCTGAAGCTTGCTGACAAACGGGGCGGCGAGCCCACCGGCGTCGAGGCTGATCATCTCGCCGGTGCGGTTGGCCACGGCGATGGACGCCTTGGCGATCTGGTCGACGGGCACCTGGCCGAAGTTGAAGACGAACGCCTTGTACTTGGGGTCGGCGGCCAAGCGAACCGTCGCCACATCGCTGCCGTCGGGCGGGTTCCACGACTCCCCGGCCCCCAGGGCGGCCACGCCCCTGCCCTTGATGGTGAGGTTGAACGTCTCGGCCCCGGCCGTGACCGGAAGTACCGTCTCGAATTGCCCGGTCGCCGTCGGCTTGAACTTCACCAGCAGCGGGAGCATGGCGCCTGTCGCGAGATTCAGCATGTCAGGTTCTCCTGGACGCCCGGAACAGGCCGAGCGTGTTGGGATGATCCGTGTTGAAGGTGTACGTCACGTCGAACAGCGGCGAGAGCAGGTCGGTGATCCTGGCCCCGGCCTGGAGGCCGTGCCACTCCCCGGCGATCCGGCCAACGCGGTCGATGGACCCATCGCGGACCGCGCCGTCGAGAATTTCAAGCTCCGCGCCCTCGCAATCCATCTTGAGCAGGTCGCAGGAGTCCCATCCGGCCAGGTCCAGGGCGCCAGCCAGTGTGACGCACTCGACGGCGACCTTGCGGAAGTTGGTCGGGATGGGCCCACCCTCGTACAACCGGTTGCAGCCGGAGGCCCCCCAGATGGAGTTGACCGCCGCCAGGAACTCCCGCCGGCCAGTCGTGGCGGCGACGCCGTACGGGAAGGCGCGGACCGCACCCCCGCACAGGGCGGCGTTCTGGACCAGCGTGGAGAAACTCTCAGCGTCGGGCTCGAAGGCGGCGACCTGGACATCAGTCCACAGATCGACCGCCAGCAGGGACGCCGCCCCGATATGCGCGCCCACGTCGAGCATCCGCATCACCTGGACGCCCTGGCGGTGCAGTTCCACCAGCCCATCGTCGTCCCGATCCCAGACCTCCCAGGCGATGTGCCGGTCGGGGCCGCCTCGGAGGATCATTCTGTCGCGCAGGCTCATGCGTTCCTCCAGTCGTATCCGCTGACACCCTCGCCGCCGGACCAGACCGCCCGGAGGTCGGCCATGAAGCGAGAGCAGATCTGCCGATGGGTGAAGTGGCGGCCGATCAGGGGGCGGCCAGAGATATTCCACTTCCCGCCGATCAGGTGGCGGAAGGCCACCGAGCCGTCCGTCCACCGCTGGACGTACACGCCCGGGTCCAGCCCGCAGTAGCCGGGGACGAGGAAGAACGGAGTGCCCGTCCGGGCCCATGCCATGCGGAAGGTGTCCTTGTCCCCGTAGACGAAGTTGTAATAGTGCTGCCAGTGGTCGTTGTACCAGGCGCACAGGTTGACCGCCTGCCAGGAGCGGGCCTTGTTCACCATAAGCTGTCCCGACTCCATCTGCCGCGGGTCGCCGGCGGGGTCCACGCCGAAGGCCTCCCACGCGCCCGGCGCTCCCGGCGGCATCCAGCAGCCGGCGTCGGCGCGGAGGTCGAAGCGGTCGGGCCAGAAGATTGCGGCATGGTCGCGCCACTCGGGCCCGTCGAACAGGTACGAGGGCTCTCGCTCCAGGTAGCTGTCGCTGTCCACCAGCAGGACTTCCTCGAAGGACGAATGCAGGACGGCCCAACTCTTGAGTTGCCAGCCGCCCAGGTGCTTCTTGTAGGTCCGCTGGGGCGGCCAGGGCCGCTCGACGCACCGCACGCCCCAGGGGGCCAGGATGTCCCGCTGCTCAGCGTCCATCTCGCCGGGCAGATAGAACCATTCGATGGGCCAGTCGCAGCCGAGGTGGCGGATCAGGCGGACGTTGGCATAGCCGCCGACGAAGTACGGCCCGCCGCCGCAGACGACGATGCCCCGGCCGCTGTACCGCCCGGTGGGGTACGGCGGAAGGCTCGCGACGAACTGGTCAGCCTGTCGGATCATGCTTTTCTCAACTCCCCGAATACGAACCGCCCGCGACCGGGGCGATGAGCTCAATGGATTCCAGCGCGCCGTAGACTTCGATCTCGCCGTGGCTGGGGTTCATGTCATACATCTGGAGGTAGAGGGCCGTCCCGGCGTTGGTCCAGGCCATGCTCAAGCTCGCATCTTCCGAGAGGATGTTCCCGCTCCAGTAGTTGTTCTCGCTGATGGAGGATCCGCCCATGTAAGAGAAGGTCCGGGCCAGGACGACTTCCAGGTTGCCGTTGTTGAAGTCGAGGACCAGTTCCCACCACCAGACGCAGATGTTGCCGTTGGACTTGTCCTTGGAGATCACGCGGAGGGTGGCGTGCATCGCCTGGCCCTCGACGAACGGGTTGAAGTAGTTGTATCCGTCGATCAGAAGGTGCTGGAAGGACACCGAGCCGCTGGGCATGGTGGTCTTGAAGTGATACCAGCTTCGCTGCCGCTCGCCCTTGTTGGTGATCTCGTCGGAGGACCGCAGGCCCGAGAAGGCCATCTGCGTGGGGATGCGGGCAATGGCCGACCGCCCGGCCGCCAGGCCGCCCGCCGCGCCGTAGGCGATCTCGTTGCGGATGCCGCCCAGGATGGCCGCCCCCTCCGTGCTTCCGCTGATGGAGTTGTACTGCCCGCCCAGGATGGAGCAGTAGCTCGATCCGGAATCGGACACGTTGTAATAACCGCCGGCAATGACGCCGTACGTGCCGCTGATGTAGTTGGACTTCCCGCCGCCGATGGCGGACCCTTCGCCCCAGACATACCCGCTATACCCGCCGGCGATTGTGGCATAGCTTCCGGAGGCGACGATGTTCTCGCTGCCCCCGCCGATCGCGCAGTACGCGGCCTTGGCCTGGTTCAGGAAGCCGCCGCCGATGGTTGCATACGCCGCAGAACCATACTGGCTGGACCCGCCCCCGATGACCGAGTAGTCGGCCAGCAGCGTGAACTGGTTGGACTGCCCGCCGCCGATGACGGAGTAGTCGCCGTCAGTGTCGAGCGTCTGGGCGGTCTGGCCGCAGATGATGGAGTATGAGCCGTCGCCCTCGTGGCACAGCCCGCCGGTTCCGCCGGTCTGGTCCACCCACTCGGTGTCGTAGTCCGTGGCGGTCTTCTTGGCCAGGACCTGGCCCTCGGCCCCGCCCGCGGGCACGCCGACGCCATCGTCGCCGTCCGCCCCGGGCGCGCCCGGGGCACCATCCGCCCCATCCTGCCCATCCGCACCGGCTGGGCCCTGCTGGCCCTGGGGGCCGACCAGCGGCGTGGGGGAGCCCCACGCACCGGAGGTCTTGGGCCCGTAGATCGCGCTGGCGGCGGTGTCGATGTAGAAGTCGCCGTCAACGCCCAGGCCGCCCGCCGGGGCGCCGGACCCGTTGCGGACGGTTTTCCCATCCGCCCCATCCGCCCCGTTGGCCCCCGGCGCGCCCGGGGCACCGTCTGCCCCATCCTGCCCATCGGCCCCTGCGGGGCCCTGCGGTCCTTCGGGGCCGATCAGAGATACGGGCGAACCCCACGCGCCACCGGCCTTGGGGCCGTAAACGGCATGAGCCGTGGTGTCGATGTAAAAATCGCCATCGACGCCAAGCCCGCCGGCGGGGGCACCGGACCCGCTGCGGACGGTCTTCCCGTCAGCGCCTGCCGCGCCGGGAGCGCCTGGGGCGCCGTCCTGGCCATCCGCCCCGTCGGCCCCGGGGGCGCCAGGAGCACCGTTCTGACCATCCTGGCCGTCGGCACCGGCCGGGCCCACCAGCGAAGTGGGCGAGCCCCAGGCACCCGACGTCTTGGGTCCGTAGATCGCCTCGGCGGCCGTGTCGATGTAGAAGTCACCCTCAGCGCCGGTCTCGGGCGAAGGAGCCCCGGTGCCATTCAGCACCGTCCGCCCGTCCTCACCCGGCAGACCGCCGCCACCACCGTATCCGCGGTATCCCATTACCAGGACCCTCCGATTACGGTAATCACGTCGCCGGGGGTGCCCTTGACCTGGATCTCCGACAGGTCGATTCCGGCCATGAAATGCCACTCACCCGCGATCCAAGGAACGTCCACGTCGCTGCCGCACTTGAACAGGGCGTTGCCCGCGTTGGTGGGCAGGCAGGAGATCTCGACCGACAAGACCAGCTTGGCCGCTGCCAGGGGCTGGTAGTTGGCGGTCAGGACGATCTTTCGCATGAAGGGGTTGTGCATAAAGTCACCTCAGCACTCGGAAAGTCAGCGTCAGGACGCTGGTGAACTGCCGCAACTGCTCCAGGTGCTCAAGCGAGTAGATGGGCAGGTTCTGCGTCTGCACCCACACCACGTTGGGCAGCGCCTGGAGCCGACGCTGGCGGAAGAAGTCGGCAATCTCCTCCACCAGGGCCATGAGGGCGTCGATCTCCGCGTTGTCGCCGGAGGGATTCGTGGGCAGTTTCTTCTGCACGCCCACGTCAATCTGGTAGTCGTGCTGGACCAGCGTGCGGCTGGCGCCCTGCATCTCCACGCCCTTGGGCACCACCGACACGTGCAGCGTCTTCATGTCGGCCAGGTCGAAGACCGGCCGGAAGAGCCGCTGGGCGGTGACCGGCTGGCTGAAGCTGTGGTCGTTGATCTCGGCCACGACCGCATCCGCGATGTCCACGATCAATGCCATCTCAGGCTCCCATGAGCTTGGCTATCACGGCCCCGGCCGCCCCGCCGACCACGCCGCTGCCGACCATGTAGCCGATCAGGGCGGCCACGCGGATCTCCAGGACCCGCACCCGGTCGGCCACCGGGCAAGTCTCGGCGTGCTTGGCCAGTGCCCGGTCGATGACCGTCTCGGTCCACTGCTCCAGCGGCATCGTGATTTCAGCGGTAGCGTTCATGCCTACTCCTCATCCACCAATTTGGTGTGAATCCGCAGCGTCACGCCGTACGGGTCGCTCGGGCGGTAGTGCCCGCCGCCGGCCAGGTCCAGCACCTCGTACACCTTCACCTGCTCCCCGTCGGCCAGGCGAATCCGGTCGCCCGGTCGGGGCAGCGTCCTGATCCCGTCCAGCACGAGCTGGTCGGCCGCGATCAGGAAGTCGGTCGCCACCGCCTGGACCGTCAGGCCCGACTCGTCGGCGACCTCGTAATCCGTCTTGCCCAGCGTCGCCTGGACATTCACCGAGGAGTTACCCCGGCTGTAGGTGACTAACTGGGAGGCATGTTTCAGCCGCATGCCTCCCAGCCAGTCACAGGCGATCTTGAGCAGGTCGGCCATCGGTCAGGACCTCCGGATCAGACGGTGGACAGAGCGGCGCCGTCGTTGGAGACGACCGACCACCGCTTGTTGGTGCCGTTGGCCTTGCCGACCAGGAGCACCGCGTCGCCAGCGTCACCCAGGGTGATGGTGTTGTTGCCGGTCTGGTTGACCGTGGTGGCGCACGTAATCACGCAATCGCCGCCGTCGGTCTTCAGGCTCAGCAGGAGTTCCTGCCCCACGTAGGTCGGCGCGGCCAACGTCCGCGTCTCGGCCGCGGCGGTCACCAGGTCGCAGTGGCCGCTGTCGGTGACCGGGATCGCCCCGGCAGCACCCGGGTCGGTGATGCTGGCCGTCAGGGCGTTGTGGACGGTGTTGGTGACGGCGACCGGGCCGTTCCACAGGACCCGGACGGTCTCATCGGTCGCGCCGGCTGCCGCCTGGGCAAAGCCGATGAACGTGTTGCCGCCGGCGGTGGTGGTCGCGCAGCCGGTGCCGGCCGTGCCGTTGTACGGGTTGCCGTCGGCATCCCAGTACAGGGCAGCGCCCAGAGCCTGCTGCTCGTTGGCCTTGACCACGTCGAACACGCCGCTGACCGCGAGACTGCCCAGCGCGTTGGCCGCGATGGGGGTCTTGGCCACGCCGATCATCGAGCCCTGGACCACGACGGCCCCCGCGGCCACGGCCGAAGACGGCGTGTGGTCGATCACGTCGCCGTCCTGGATGAAAGTTGCCTGAAAACTCTGTGCCATGGTTGATTCTCCTGTCTTGGTGGCCCGCGGCCCGGCGGGTTCTTCTTGCGCCCGCCGGGCCGTCAGGCGGGAAGATGGTTACGCTTCACCCTTCGAGCGGACGCCGCCCTTGGGATCCTGGAGAGCGACGCCCACGTCGTGATACCCACGGAGCTGTACCCCGAGCGTTCCGAAATCCGCGTCGGCGGTCTCGATGGTCGGGGCCTCCTGGCCGTTGAGGAAGGCCACCTCAATCACCGGCAGGTCGGCCGGGTCGGCCAGCAGATACCACGCCTTCTCGCTGTTGCCGGTGTAGGTGCTGTTGGACAGATACCGGCTGACCTCGGCCCGGAACTTGCTCTGGTGCGGGTTGGCCACCGGGTACTTGGTGGAGGCGGTGGTGTCGCGGATCTCCAGGCTCTTATAGAGCATGGTCGCCATCGCCGACAGCGCGGTGGGCACCAGCAGGATGGCCGGCTGGATACCGATGGGCTTGCCATCGCTGTCCACCTGGTCGGCGAAGGCCTTCTCGGCCTTGGTCAGCCCGTCGATGGTCAGCGCCGTGTCCGCGCCGGTCAGCAGATTGTTGTTGCCGGCGGCGAAGAACGCCGCGTTGTTCAGGAAGGTGGACCAGAAGATGTCGTTGATCTTCAGGCCCGACCCACGCCCGAGCTTGCGGGGCACGGTGGTGATGGCGCCCAGGTCGTCGTTGATGATGTCCCGGCGGTCGATGGAGATCATCAGGCCGTAGGTGTCGGCCTTGTTGCTGTAGGACTCCTCGCCCAGGGTCCCGTGCTTGAGCTCCCCGCCCGGGGCGACCAGCTCGTACTGGTCCTTCCCGATCAGCCGGTAGGAAGTCACCGTCTTGAAGTCATTGACATTCCTCACCGCACAGATGGCCCGCCACGTGCGCTCGACGCTGAAGAACCCCTCCAGCAGGAACTTGTTGGAGACATTGGACAGGATGCCGCCGATGTTGATCGTCGAGAAGGCGGCCTGGATGCCGTGCCCAAAGGCGAACCGCAGGACGGAGCGGGTGTCGCGGAAGTTGCGGCCGTCGTAGCCGTTGGCCCAGGCCGCCTCCAGGAGCAACTCCTGGAGCCCGATGCCGCCGCGATACCGCTTGTCGGCCAGGTCGGCCGGCTTCTCGCCGTACCGGGCGACCACGTCGTCGCCCTTCATCCCGCCGGTCAGCATGCAGGCGGCCTCCAGGACGGCCCCCGTCAGCGTGCGGTCGGGCATGTGAACCTCCGGGGCCTTGGGCCGCTCGGCCCGCAGGACCTCCAGCTCGGTCCGCGTCACGTCCCAGCCCTCGTCGATGGCCTTGGCGGCGATCTCGGCGTGCTTGTCGCCGCAGACCTTCCGCACGGCCGCGATCCGCCGCTGCTCGGCGGCGGCGTGGACCCGCATGTCGGCCACGGGATCGACGGTGATGCCCGCGTCGGGCATCGTCGCCGCGGTGGCCGCGGCCTGAACCGGAGGCGCGGGGGCGTCCGTGCCCGCCGGCGCCTTCGCCTCGACCTTGGGGGCCTCCTTGCCCGGATCGGCCGCGGTGGTGTTGGTCTTGTCGGTGTTGGTCTCGTCCATGATTGTCTTCTCCTTGGCCTTGGCGGCCACGCTGGCCGACGTGTTGGAGTCGGCCCCAAGATCGACGAAGCTGATCTCCCCCAGCGTCGATTGGCGGACGACGTTCAGGGGCCCGATGAATTCACGACCGTTCACCAGAACGGTCTGGTTCTCCTTGACGAACTCGAACTGCTCGACGCT
>Ga0116148_1002426_pt1 | contig 18472 bp, 18 predicted proteins | sample AD_UKC055_MetaG_FD_89786 | JGI IMG/M metagenome (GOLD analysis project Ga0116148, IMG submission 89786) | Active sludge microbial communities of municipal wastewater-treating anaerobic digesters from USA - AD_UKC055_MetaG | ecosystem: Engineered > Bioreactor > Anaerobic > Digestate | place: USA... | reverse complement strand
TCGCTGCCCGCGCAGTAGACGTCCTTGTGAACGCCCCAGCGGGTGGAGACTTTCAGCCTCTCGCCTTTGCAGGATAGGCCGGGAACGGAGGCGATGGCGGCGACGGCGAGGCCGGGCATCTCGATTTCGGGAACGACGGTTATGTGGAGCTCGGCGGCGCGCCGGAGGATTTCCCTCATGTCCTGTTTAGTGTAGAAACCGCCGTGCGCGGGGCCGGAGGGGGACATCGAAAGCTCGTCCGCAGGAGAGCTTGCCCCGCGCCATGCCCCTGTCTTGGTCAGCGCCGGAAACGCGTCTATCTCCAGCCGCCAGCCCTGATCGTCCGTAAGGTGGATGTGCAGTGTGTTCATTTTGAGCGCCGCCATCGTTTCCATCATCCTGAACACGAACTCTTTGGGGAAGAAATGCCGGGACACGTCGAGCATGAGGCCGCGCCAGCGGAAACGGGGCGCGTCCGATATTTTTACGCACGGCAGAGAGGCGGCGAGTCCCGGCTCGGCAGGCATCATCTGGCGGAGGGTCTGAGCCGCGTAGAACAGTCCCGCCGGAGCCGGGGCGCGCAACTCGACTCCTTCCGGGGAGACGCTCAACTCGTAGCTTTCAGGCCCGGCTTGCGCAAGCGAGGGGTCGAGTTCAAGGACGAAGCAGCTGGAGTCCGACGGGCAAGGGGTTCCGGCGGGCGCGACTGACGCGGGGCCTTCTTCTGTTTTCGACAACAGAGAAGAGAGCCGCAGAGACGCGGCGCCCGCTTCTTCGGGCGCAATTATGACGGCGCTCGGAGAGATTGTAAATTCGCCTTCACATCTCTCTATAGATGCGGGAGCGGGGATTACGCGCAACGCGGCTCCCCGCTCCGCCGGAGCGCATCTGCATGCCGTCGAAAGCGCGGACAGCGCGAGCGCCGCGGCCGTAAAAATTGTCATAGTCAACTTCATATTATTCCTCGCAACTGCGGCTGTGCCCACCGCGCCATGACGCGACCGCTTGGGCGAACATAAAGCGGTCAGACTGTAATTATAGCAATACTAGAGGTTGTTGAAAAACTTCAGGTATCATCTCGGGAGCCACCCGCCAAACTCGCTTGGGGGCGCTGTTCGTCAAAATGCGGCACGAGCAAACAAATTTCCCCGCGGCTCCCATTTGTGAAATTCTTATCGGGGCAAGTTTCTACATGACTGTAATTAAATCACGATTAGGGCGTCGGGCGCAGGGCTGGCCTGATCCCAATCTCCCTCTCCTTTGTTTTCATTGTTCATTGATGATGGGTGTTCTTCCTCTATCCTTAACTGCTCTTGAAAATAATGGCTTGGGCCCGATAAGCACGTCCCCGACGAACATGCATCCGGTATCCATATTTATCAGGGCTGCATCATTGACTTCGCTATACTGTACGGATTTTCCTTTCTTTATCTTTCTACTGACATTCACAACGAACTCGCGGTCCGTGACCCATTGGACCGCCGGGGGTTTCGGGTCGATGGTGTTCCGAAACGAAACATTGGAAAACCGGATACTATCAAGCTCTTCTCCTTGCAGGTTTACCAGCTTGAACAGTAGCGCGCCGTTTTCAGAATCCGATATCAACAAATTGTGGCTGCCGGGTTGAAAACGAAGTTTCCTGCAATCATCATATGAATCAGGAAAAACATCAAGGTGTCCGCTTTCGGTGTCGTAAATAAACATTTCGTTAGATGCGCATATCGCCAATTTTTTTGCGTCGTCAGAAAATTCAAGGGACGAAAACATGTAATTGTGCTCGTCGATCTCTACAATATTGAGCTGAATAAAATCCTCTTCCATCAGCGAATATTTGAACAGTCCTTTGTTGCTTATCGTGTAGAGCGTGTTGTTGTCGAGCCAAGCGGCGTCCGCTATACTGATGTCGTCCGAATGATTTACAGCCGTTTGTTTACCGCCGGAGACAATCAGCGACGTCCAGTATGGGCGTTCTCCACCGCTCAAAAAAAACGACTTTCCGTCCGGGGATATGCTGAATACCGACATGGGATCGCCGATGTCGTCGCGGTAAAGGATGGTATCGCCGGACCCTTTGACAACGACATTGGTTCCCTTTGCTTCCATATTGATGAAAGAAATAATAGCTGACAGCAGTTGCCTCGATCCGGGACTAAAAACATTGACGGCGCTTCCAGATTTATACAGGGGCTTTTGTCTGCCGAACTTCACGAAGACGCGTGACTGCGTGTTGTAAACCCACACTGTTCTGCCTTTGATGAATGCCACGGTTCCTTTTTTAGCCTGATACAGGGCGCTGACATCGATGGTGTTCATTTTTATGAAATTGGAAACAGTTAAGACAGCAATAGTAAGCGCCACCGAATACGCTACGAGCAGCGCCCCGGCTTTTATCCTCTCCTGCCGTTTGATGTCCAAGACGTCCGAAACCGGTATGTCTCGTAGCACATGGTAGATGGTCTTGTGCGTAACAACGAGAATCAAACAGAACACAAACGGATGATAATATGAAAGCGGCGGCATCATGACAGACATGTTGATGTACTGTTCGGGAAGGGCAATGAAAATTTCTAAAATCCAAGCAAAAGTAAAGCCGGATATCAGAGAACAGAGTATGGCGAATGTTGTGTCGTTTCCTTTTTGCGCAGCGCTTCTGTCGCTGGAGAACATTCCGATGACCGATGACATGTAAAACGGCAGGTAAAAAATGACCGATAACAGCATTGTCGTGACAGCAATGCAGCCGAGGCCGGTCGCCACGACGGTTGACACATAAAATGAAAGCGGCGAAATGATGACTATAAGGAAAAGGAATACCAGTGTTTTGTATCGTTCGCCGGCGACGAAAACCAAAGTGTTTTTGATGCTGAAGAGAACATTAACGGCAAGATATAAAAACATCTGAATTATGATGAAACCGATGGTCTGTGTGATGAAGTAACTGAATGGTGAAGGAGTTTTATACGTGTAAAATTTTGATGTGACTATCAGAGCTGGGATCGAGCCGAAAGCGGAACTGATGACAAAAGCGATGAGCAGGGCAAGCGCGAAACGAGGCGCCGCCCGGAATGAATAGTCCGGAAGTCTTGTTTTAAAGGCCGGTTTTTTAAAGCCCATAATGCGACAAAAAACCGGGAACAGTCCGGTTTTGCTCCTTTTTAGATGTGACAGCTTAATTTATCGGTCTTTCACATTTTGTGTTGATGTTTAAGTTTCTAATAAATTAACTATCTGTCATATAACATATCATGTGGCGACATCAGCGACATACATGTTCTCATGTCTCCGATTGGATGTCAAGTCGCACGTGAATCGGGGCGGCGGCGCCGAAAGAATTGGGGGTGTGTGCGGGGCGCTTCTGCGCCCTCGTTTCGCCGCGCCTACTCTTTTGGACTTTCGTCGGGCGGAGCGCCTGAGCCGGTGTATGGGTCGTGGCGGAGTCCGGCGAAGGGGCGGATGTGGGAAAGCACGGTGAACATATCTCTCTGGATGGGCTGATCCACCTTCCGCACTTCTCTTACTGTCGCCATGAACAGGAAGACAAAGACAAAACGCAGTCCGGACGAGATGAGGAATATGTGTTGGAGCGGGGAGGCGTAAATGATGGTGACGGCGCCGGAGGCGATGGCCGGAGGGGCGGAGACGGCGAGCGCGGCCCCGATCAGAGAGCCGATGCAGATGCCGAAGCTGTTGAAGAAGTTGAGGTAGGCGGCGGCGCGGGCGCGTTTGGGCGGCGTCACGGCGTCAAACAGGAAGTTCGCCGTCGCCAACGACCATCCCGCCCACGCAAGCCCAGCGGCTATCTGGATGACCACGATGAAATAAAAATCAACGGACAGGAACCACAACAGAGGCACTACTGGGATTATCGCGCTGGTTATCCGCAGGACAAGGCGGTTGCCATACTTGTCCGCGAACGGTCCCCACTCCCTCATAGCTAGAAACTGCGAAGCGGTGAACACTCCCTGCGCTATCGTGTATTGCAGATAGCTGAATCCGAGGTCGCGCAACATGTACACCGCGAAGAACGGAGCCGCCAACTGCACTGACAGGCTCATAAACGCCACGAACAGCACGAAGTGAGCGAAGTTCGACTGCGGCGTCCTCTTTATGAACTGCCAGAAGCTGAAATACGAGTCCTCGTCTTTCCTGTACGGAGCTTCGAAATGGCAGGACAGCGAATATATCGAGCCGAGCCTGCACAGAAGGGCGGCGGCCAGCACCAGCGTGAATCCAAGCCTCGCATCGTCCCGGTTGTCGAACTGCTGCAGTATCAGCCCCCCGGCGAATATCGCCGCGAAGGAGATAAGCTGCGAAAGGCCGTTGCGCCTCCCGAAATATTTTCCTCTCGACTCCGCTGTCGTCAGGTCTCCCATCAGGCTGTTCCACGCCGGAAGCGACGCTCCGTTCACAGCGAAGTAGAACATCGTAAGCAGTATCATCGTCCACGGCGAGAGCAGATTGTAAAACGTCAGCGCGGTTATCGCCAGAAGAAAAATTGACTGGATGGACGACGTGGCCACAATGATGCGTTTTCGCACCATGTATCTGTCCACTAGGATTATCGAGAGGAATTGAGCAAAAGCAATCCCGAGCTGCGGGGCCGCCGAGTATATGCCCACCTGCGCGTTCGTGGCTCCGAGAAAAACCAGCAGCGGGATGAAATATGTTTCCGCAAAACCGACCATGGCCGCGTAAAATGACGCGTCCCATACGCTGAAACGGAGGCTCTTCTCCCGCTTCGACTCCGGTATGCGCCCGCCGTCCTGTTCCTTCGAGTCCGTTCCGGACATTTCTTCCCCCATAAACGCTTGAATTCTAAGTTTAATACGTTAAAGCGGCTTTGTCAGGATGCTTCGAAGGAAAAAGAGCGAGTTTTAAGGTTTTTTCAGACACGAAGCGCGCGCCACAATGTAAAGGCATGGCTCCGCGCTAGTCGCCGACACTGTTGCGTAAATCCAAAAAATAACGACTTGGTGCGCGCGATATCGTTTCGCAATTCGGAAACGACAGAAATCATCATGCCGATAGAGGAATTTTTTGTGTCGCGTTGTCCGGCGGCGGCGGCGGAAAGTTTTTTTCACGCAAAGCGGTTCAAAATGTCCTTTCATAGCGCTTTTTTGGGTGTAAGCGAAAATACGGCGCGGAGGAAAAAAAGATGGAAAACTCGAACGAGGAAAGAAATACGCCCGAAACTTTTGAAATCAAGGATGTGGAGATATTCCGGGCGGGAACATGGACGGACAGCGCGGGAAGGACGGTCGCATACACGGAAGATGATTTGAAGGAGATGGCGGAGTCGCACAGGGCGCTGGAAGGCAGGCTCGACCCGCCGGTGAAGCTGGGGCACGACCCGGAGCAGCCGCTGTTGAGCGCGGACGGGCTGCCTGCCGCAGGTTGGCTGAGGAACGTGCGCGCGCAGGGGGGAAGGCTGTTGGCCGACCTTGTTGGCGTGCCCGCAAAAGTTTACGACCTGATACGGGCGGGAGCATACCGCAAGCGCAGCCTCGAAGTCCTTCACGGATACCTCGACGAAGCGACAGGCGCGACGCACAAGCATGTGGCCGCCGGACTGGCGCTGCTCGGGGCCGCGCTGCCCGCCATCGGCTCGCTTGCGGATATCGGCGCTCTCTACGGAACTTCAAGCGGCTGCGCGGCTTACCTGTACGAATCCGGCCCGGCGGGCATCCTCGATGACGGCTGCGCCGATGTGTCGCCCGAACCGACCGACGCCGATAATCCGGAAGACGAAATGACCATGAGCGAAATGATTGAAAAGATAGCGGCGCTCGAAGCGCGGATAGTAGAACTTGAAGCGCTTCTTATCATTGCCGAAAAACAGGATGCGGAGCTGGATGAAGGCCCTGAAGCCGAGAGCCGCGAGGAAACCGCAAGCGAAGACGGGACCGGCCTTGACAATGCGGACGCGGAAGCGACCGAAGTTGCCGGCGATGTCGCCGACGCTCCACAAGAGGATTCTTCCGAACAGGATGAAGCAAGCGGCGCAACCGAGCCGGAACTGGAAACGGACGCGGCGGAGGATGAGGGCGGAGACAAGGCGCAAGACGGCCTCGCGGCGGACGGCGCGCAGACGGCTGATGAAACGGAATCGGAGCCTGCGGAAGTCATGGCGAACGAGGGCGAAGCCGCAGACACGGCGGAAGAGGAAAATCAGGAAGCGCGGGCAGAATCTGAAGAGATGGCGGCGGCGCTGGACGTTGTGCTTGAAAACCTGCGCGAGGCCCGCGAACGGCTCGACGAGCACAGGATGCGGGAGGCCGCGGTTCGCGAGCGCGCCCGCCGCCAGTTCGTGTCCCGCAACGCGGGCAGAATTCCGCCCGCGTTCAGGGGCCTCGTGATAGACCTGTTGGCGATACTGGACGGTGACGCGTGCGCGGCGTCGGACTACTCGCTCGCGCCGGAAGCCGGGCGCGGGATAGCGGAAGGTTTCAGAGGGTTCGTGTCCGCTCTCAGCGAACATCCCGCGATGAGCGAGTACGGGAGAGAAGGCGGAAGCGGGGGCGGCGAGGCCGGCGGGGCGGGGGACGACCCCGAAGAGCTGATAAAAAGCTACTGCGCCGCGCGCGGGCTGGACTACGACGACGCGTCCGACTACTCCCGCGCCGCCCTCGCCGCTCTGGAATATGAAAAACCGCGAGAAAAAGATGGCAAAGTGGCTCCTTATGGCAACGAAAATCTTGAAACGTCTCTTTGCGTTCAATGCGGCGGCGAGTATGATAATGATATGGGGACGCAAACCGACGAGCGGCATATTCGCCATGAGAGCGATTATGCTAAAAGCGGCGGCGTGGCCGAGAAGATTAAAAATGTCGTAAAAGCGGGAGCGGAGGCTGTCTCCGGCAAAAACAAATCCTGTCAGGCCGGCAAAGTTTGGATTGCTCCTGTATGGCAGTTGAAAGCGGCGGCCGCGTTTGAAAAAAGAATAGGCGACTTTGAACCGGGGTGTTATGGAGAGATGGAGTTTGCCGCGTACTATGCCATGAATATGATCGCTCAGAATGTTATGAGGAAGCCTCGCGACAAAGAACACATCAAAGGTTGCCTCATGAAATACATGGAATTCAGGGAAGAGGGCAGGAAAGTGTTTTTCAAAAAGCTTTCCGAGTCAAAATAGCTCGGGCTTCGCGCTTCTTGCGTTGACGCTGTTTTATCGAAAAACGACCGGAGGCGAAAAATGAAATCAGCTTTCATGAAGGCGGTTCTAATGTCGGTTGCCGCAACTGCGCTCGTATGCTTGCCGGGTTGTTTTAAGGAGGAGAAATTCGACTCATTCACGCGGCAACTGAAAAGTGACAGTCCGGGAACATATTCTCGGATTCTGATGGGAATGGCAAGGAGCGTTTTTGAGGAAAACGGGAGCGAAGACGCGATGCTCATGATAAAGAGAATGCTGGAAGAAGTTCCCGGAGTCAGGGAACGAAGCGGGAGCAGCGTGGGGGCAGTCGCGGAAACCCTAGGCTGTATGCCCCCGGACGCGCTCGAATTCATAGCGGAGCGGTGGGCAGTGTTCTTTATGGAAAAAACGGGAAACTCTGGCGAAGCGGCCAATCATCGCCGCCGCGCCGAAGAAATCTGGACGAGAAGATGGATATCGAGGGCCGACGGCGCGGCTGTCGGGCGGGACGATCCGGACGAAACCGCAAAAATGATGACGTTGATGTTTTCAGACCTGTCCTACATAGACAGTTCGCCGCGAAAAGAATGGGAATGGAAACGAAGAACAGGCGGAGAGGATTTTCTGCCTTTCTGTTCGGAATCCGACGAGTATCGAACCGGCGATTCGGCGGAAGCGAAGCGGATTATAAAAGGAAATCGTCTATAAGACGGGGCGCGACAGAGATGTTTCACCGCGCGGATGCGGTTAATGTTTGCGCCGTCAAAGAGCGTTGAATTTTGAAAAAGGAGCGGCGAACTCATGAAAAGACTTGTCGCGATCTGTCTTTGTCTTATCGCATCTTTGTTTCTGACAGACTGCATTCTGAGCAAGAGCGCGAAGAAACGGTTCAACGAAGAGTTCGGCAGGAATCTCGAAACGCTGGGTTTTACGAAAGAGGACAAAGAAGTTTTCAGCGTGTTTTTAACCCTTGCGACGGAATCATATATAGGAGGCGAAAAGAATCCCGAGTATGGATTGCTGAAAGCGCGGGAACTGGAGGAATATGCCGAGGGCGCGGCCGGGCATGTTTTCGCCAGTGGAAAGGTTTTGAGGGAGAAATCCACGATGCTGGGGTATGCGTATATCGGATACGCGCGAGCGCACTGCCTGATGGGCGATAAAGAAAAAGCAAAATCATACATGAGGAAACACGCGTCGCTTTTCTATGGCGACATCACCATTATTGATCCGCTGAGATGGGAGATATTTGACTCCAATGCCGACAAGGCCGTCATCGAAGATAAGAAAGAGGAAATTTCGGAACGGATGAGTTCCTTCATGTGGCAGGACAAGGATTGTCTTCCCGGCGAGGGAGTGAAAGACATCGTTTACGTGAAGGGCCGGACGAACCCATTTGCCGTTGAATCGAAATGAAGAAGCAATCCCTGAAGATTTGACATTGTTTGCTAATTCACAGTGAAGAACGACGGGTGGAGAATATGAAGCGGAGCGAGATAGTTTTTCTTCTTGCGGGATTGCCGGTGGCGACGCTTATTTCGTTGAAGCTTCTCGTGGCGTCATCATTTCTCGTCATAGACGCGACAGAAGGACGAATGGGGCGCGTCCCCGCGACAATCATAAGAGTATTCGGCGGACATAAGGACGCCGAAAGAATGATTCGCTCGGTTCGCGATTACAGAGACGCTCAATATGCCTTGACCGGAAATCTGATTAGGATGGGCGAACGATATCCTTTGAGCGACGAGCCTCGCCTTTCTATGATAATACAGGGAATTCTGTCTGAGGAAACAGGAGAAATGAGCAGGACGCATCTAGCGAACGCTCTTTCCACGGCTGTAGGGACGCGTTTTAGTTGCTGCGCGGCGAAGCATTCCGATGTCGACGGGTTGATCGGTTGGGTCTGCGAGCCGGGAGAAGAACTTGGAGGCGGAGCGGACATGGTTGAGTATGGCGCGTCCCAACGCCCGGCCTCGTATTACTTTAACGAATGTGTGATGAAAAAAGTTAGTAAATGGCGGGAACGGAAAGGAACGCTTCCGGGCGCTGTCGAAAGGGAAACGCCATGACGGACGTCAAACGGGATAAAGGCAGAAAAAGGACTTTCGTAGTTTTGGCAGTGGCGATTGCTTTTTTTCCGTACGGCGCGTGGGCGACGGGCTGGTGGACGGAGTTTCTAATGTGGAGACACGGGGCGATGCGTTTGACCGCTGAAGGAGCGGCCATGCTGCTTGCGGGGCCGCCGTTGACTCTGCTAGCCGGAGCGGTGATCGGGATATTGACGACGCGCGCTTTCATCTCAGCGGCGCGAAAAAACCAGAACGGCGCGGCGGGCTATCTGCCGGGCGCTATTCTCTCGGTGGTCATAGCTTCTCCATCTGCTTTTCTGTACGGATTTGCCATGCTCGCATTTTCGCCATTGTTGCGAGTTCCGCTTTTCGGAGGCGATAATCCTATAAACTATCTGCCCGGAATACTTCTTGCCGTCGGAATCATGCCGGCGCTGATGATTTGGATCTCGGCCCGGTTGGGCGGAGCCGTCGCTGCGGGATTGTTCCGAGCCGCGCGCCTCTGATGGCAAATCCAATTTGAGCTTTATGGCTATAGTCTATTTCACAAATAGCCGATTTTGAGTTGAACGGAGTTCAACAAAATTGGCGCGCCAAGAGTTTTTTCAGAAGGGCGAGGGGGAACCTGTTTTATGCAAAAAAATGGTTCCCCCGCAAACAGATACAAAACTCTTTTATACAACAGCAAAAAGCTATTCAGCGCCGCATTGGAGGCCGAGGGTCGGGTCGTAAAGGTTCATTTCTGAGAGAGCGGACCGCCGAGCGGTCAGCCTCATGAAAGCGATGTATTGCCCGGCGTCTTTTTCCAGAGCCTCGGCGTCGGACGGAAATATGCCTTTTCCCGACTTTTCGATTGCGCGCTCGAATTCCATCCAGAGCCGCCAGCCGTCGGGTTGAAGATCGACTTTCACATCTTGAACCGACGCCGAGCCTTGCCAAAGAGCGTTCCAGAACCCGGCGGTTTTGAAGCTTCGGCAGGCAGGCTCCCAGAAAGCCTTTCCGTTTGATTGCGGCTCGGCAAGATGGGTCGGAACGACGCCGTTCTCGAACTCGCGCGCGAGGCCGGGCACGACGACGCCGAACTGGCCGCCCTCCCGCACGAACTGGCCGATGTAGTCAATGTAGTGTTCGTCCGTGCCGAAATAATGATAGGCGTCTATCGAGATGACGGCGTCGAAGAACCCTGCGGCGAACGGAAGCGCGTGGGCTTCCATGCGGAGCGGGCAGACCGAGTCCTGAGCGCCGGCTTCCTTGACGCGGTTCCAGTTGTTGTCTTGGCTCATCCACAGGTCCGCCGCCCATACGCGGACGCCGAACTCGCGCGCCAGAAATATGCTGGTCATCGCTTTTCCGCAACCCAGATCGAGGACCCTCATTCCGGGCTTCAGCTCCATCGCCTCGCAAAGCCATTCGCACAGCCACAGCGCGTTCGGCCCCATCTGGTTGCTTAGCTGCCAGTCGGGATCGTAACCCGCCGAGCGGGGAAATTCCGGTTTGATTAACATTTCTTTAAGGTCTACCATAACACAATCCTCTTTTCTGAAAAACAAAACAGCTTTTATTTATCAACAAAAACTTCGTTCGCTAACTTGCCGCGAGAAATGAGGGCGGCATTTCGCGCGTCGCCGACCGCCCGCCTGAATTTCGCGGCGGATTCAGGATTAATGATAGCGCGCAAGTGGCGAAATGGCAATAGAAGAAAACGGATAAACGAGAGACAAACGCCTCCGGCGAGGGGGCGATAAAAAAGGGGAGGTGAAAGAGAGATGGCGGAGATGAACGAGTTGTTGGTGGCGACGTACGCGCTGAAGGAGGGCGAGGAGCCGCTGGAGCAGTGTTGCGTGGCCGTGCTCGACACCGAGACGGAAGGGCAGGTGAAGAGGCCCGGCGGAGAGGGAGCGGGCAACGTGGCGGGAGCGCTGAGGGACGCGGCGCTGACGGAGGGCCGGACAGGCTCTTTTCAGGTGGCCGGGATCGCAAAGGTGAAGATAGCCGAGGCGGTCGAGATCGGGGACACGCTTATCGTGGCGGACGTCCAAGGAAGGGTGAAGCCGAAAGGCGAGGGAGAACTCGCTGCCGGAACCGGAATAGTGGGCCGCGCGATAAGTTCGGCCAACACGGCCGGCTCGCTCGTGAAGTGCATCCTGTGCATTCCGGGCGAGATCAACGCTTGAACCCGGATTCGCCGATTGAACCTGCGAACCGGGGCGATTTTCATAGTGGCGAACAGCTTTGTTGCCGACGCATTTTTGTTCATGAACCTTGTGTTCTGTTCACCGCAAAAACGCGCCTTGCGCCTCGCGTTTCATCCACTATGAACAATCGCGCCCGAATCCTAACGAAGGGTTCGGGTTGGAAAAACTTGCCTGAGGAGGCGGGAAAATGAGCAACAGAGGAACGATACACATCGATCAGGCCCTGACGAATTTTTCGTTGAAGCACTCCAACGGAGCGCTAATAGCGGACCTGATCATGCCGCGCATCGACGTGGCGAAAGACAGCGACGCCTATTTCGTTTACGGCAGGCAGGACTTCAGGACGACACGGGACCTGCGCGCCGAGAAGGCGGACACGAACTTCATCGATTCGTGGAAGATAGAGTCCACCCCGACGTACAGGTGCGAGGAGAGGGCGCTGGCCGACTTGGTGAGCGACCGCGAGAGGCGTAACGCCGACGCCCCTCTCGCCCCCGACTTCGACGTCGCCGAAAACCTGACCAATATGCTGATGCTGAACCGGGAAAAGCGCGCGGCCGACATGCTATGCGACCCGGCGACGTTCGCGGCGTCAGGCAACTTCATCGAGTTGAGCGGTTCCCGGCAGTGGAACGACGCCTCGTTCGACAGCGACTCCAAGGAGGACGCAATCGAATCGAGGATAGACGCGGCGAAGGAAGCGGTGCGCGGATCAATCGGGCGCGAGCCTAACGTGGTGGTCATCCCGGCGGCGGTGGCAAAATGCGTCAAGCGCGACCCCGCAGTGCGGGAACTTATCAAGTACACCGACAACACGCTTCTGGTCAACGGGGACCTGCCCCCGGCCCTGTGGAACCTTCGGGTGCTGATCCCCGGCGCGGTGTTCGACTCCGCCGAAGAGGGACAACCCTTCTCGGCTTCCGATGTCTGGGGCGGAAACGTCCTCGTGGCGTACGTGGCTCCCAACCCGCGCACGCCCAGAACCATGACCTTCGGCCTGACGTTCCAGAGCCAGCCGCGCCAAGTCGCCAAATGGCGCGAGGACGGCCGCAAGAGCGACGCCGTCGAGGTTTCCGAAATCATCGTCGAGAAAGTCGTCAGCGAATACTGCGGCTACCTCATCAAGGACGCCATCGCCATGTAGGCGGTCGCATCTGCGGCGCGTTGAGCGACAGCGCGCGAATCCTGTCACAAAAACAAAGGTGTCTCCCGCGAGAGCGGCGGCTTTTGCGGCGGCAACACGAAGGGCACAGACCTTGAATAATGCGCGCCTGCGCGGCGTCCGGAACCGCGCGCGCCGTTAGGCCGGTTTCGCGAAGCCGTTCGCCCTCGCGGGAAGACATCTTTTTCTGATGGCAAAAAACAGAGAAATTTGTTTGATTCTAACACAAGCGCTCGAGATGGAATTGACTGTCATTTTGTTCTGTGGTATAAAATCGCTTGTATGGTAATTTTCGAGAAAATATATATCATTATATTGAAGTGTCTCGTGGGAAGCGGTTTTTAGATAGAGAGGGGACGGCGAAGAATGACGAAAACAGATTATCTATATGCGAAGCCGTCTTTTTTGGGCGGAATGGCAAGAGTATTGGATTTGGGCGGCACGTTGAAAGAGTATAATTCAAGTTCAAGCTCTGAAGAAGCAGACGCAAGGGCGATTTCAAGTGATTGGAAAATGGTCGGGAAAGATATCAAGGCCGCTATGTTAAGACATGACGAAGAAGAAAAAAAGTAAAAATCAATCTGAATCTAGCTCTTCAAAGCCTTCTCTGGTTGGCAATAGCAATCAACCGAGAACGCAGCATATCACAGCATCTTATCATGGTCCGATTCCGCTCCCGGCGCATCTTAGGGAATATGATTTGATTGTGCCCGGGTCGGCAGAGAGACTTATTGCTATGGCTGAAAAGCAAGCAGAGCACAGGCGATATCTTGAGAAAAGTGTGATTGAATCGGAAATCAAAGACTCGCGAATGGGGTTGTGGTTTGGTTTTATCATATCAATCATCGCTCTCGTTGGGGCAACGATCTGTGCTGTTGTGGGCCAGTTCGGAGTGGCGATTGCTATGGGTGGAGGCAGTATAGCGGCGCTGGTTTCAGTTTTTATATACGGTTCTTCTACAAGAAGAAAAGAAAGAGAAAATAAATACAAAGCAGAAGTCGACGATTAACAGAAGCGCTGCAAAACCCACAAGGTTATAACCACACAAATATTTTGATAGCATCCATCGGCGCAGGCTCGGTTTTGCGCGCGTCGTGATTTGCTTTGAATAGTTCTCAACAAATCAATCAGACATGAGTATGAAAGCAACACGGAGTTCATCCGCGCGGCGGTTTGCGTTGCGTGAGAATATGAGGGGTGAATAACAATGGGAAGAAGAACGAGTTACGACAGGGACGGAATGGCAGTGAAAACGACAAGGCTGTATCAGTCCGATGGGAGCGCGGACGAGGCGGCGGCTCTTCCGACGATCGAGTGGAACGCTGCGAGGGAGGACTACAGGGCGCTCAGTTGCGCGCTCGAATTCAACGGAGCGGTGTATAACCACTCATCGGAAGGCCCCGGAACGATGGTATTCATGGGGACTGAGCAGATGTTCGTCGTGATTGACGGCGAGCCGCACAACTTGATGGCGTCGGGGATAACCGGCGAGAGCGGGTCTCTGGCGATAGCGCTTGTGACGGACGGGGAATCGCGCGCGACGATAGTGTGTCCGAACTCCGTGGCCGAGACTCTTGAGGCGACCGCCGACCTCGTCATCTTGAGTGTTTTCGCTGCGCCTGAAGGGCCGGGCGCAGACTTCGGCCCGGTGAACACTGCCGCGATTACGGCCGCCGGCGCGGCGCTCTGGGGCGGCGACGGGCGAGGCGGCGACAGACCCCTCCCGGAACCCGCCGTCGAATGGACTCCTGTCGAAGGCGACGCTCCCGCCCTCTGGGGCGGCGATGGCGCGGGCGGCGCAAGAATGTCTCCTCCCTCCATCGTGTGGAACGATGTCAGCGAAGTTTTCGAGGGATACTGCTCCGCGCTGTCGTTCGACGGAAACGACTACACGGACGATCCCGGACAGTATCCGGTTTCCAACTTCTGCCATTATGTGAGCGGAGGATACGGCGTGACCGGTTGGGGCGCAAGGGTGGCGGCTGATTCCGAGCCGGAAGAGTTGCTGGATGAGGAAACGCCGATACTCGACGGGCTTCAGGACATCGACGCGCTGCTGGTGGAGATTGACGCCGCCGCGATGGAACTGGGGTGGCTGCGGCTGACGCTGCTGTGTCCGGCGGACCAGATAGACGACTTGCTTGAGAGCCTGAGCGCGGGGCCGATGGCGTCGATGCTGATGCGGATAACAAGGGTTCCCTCGCTGTTTGAAGCGGCGGGCGCGGAGGAAGACTATGTTTTCAACGCAGACGCTTTCGGCGACGCTGTCGAAACGAGCGTGTCCGGCCCCGGAACGTCGTTTCCGGAAGGCGCTGAGGTGTTCTCTTTCACGCCGCAGAGAGACATTCTCGTCATCGGAGTGGCCGGAGAGTTTGCGGCCGCCGGAGCGGACAACAAGTTGCGCTGCATGTTGAAGATAGACGGCGCGGACGCGTACCCGGTCATATTGTCCGAGACGCCCGCGGTGATGGAGGTGGTCGGCAGAGCGCATTGTCCCGCCGGAGGGAGAGCCGCGCTTGCCGTCGTTGTCGAAAACGAAACCGGCGGAACCGCCACCGCCGCCCTGCTGTACGCCGAGGAATAAGCGATTGTTTCCGGGCGCGGCCCCGCGCCGCGCCCGGCTTTCTTTGCATAAATAAATCAATAGCGACATTGCCCGGCCGCGCGACGGTCGGAGCTAAGGAGGACTTCCATGCCTTACGGAACTGAAAACGGAATCAGCAACAACTTGATAGACTATGCGGACCTAGTCGTATGCGAGGCGATAACAGAGGAGATGGCCGCCGACTGCCGCGCCGCCGCGGACGCGATAATCGACGCCCGGCTTGCCGTCGCCGTCGGGTTCGCGACGCTTCCGCTCGTGTCTCCGCCCGCCGTCGTAAACGGGATATCGGACGATCTGGCGACGTATTTCCTGTTGCGGCGGCTCTTCACCGGGAGCGCGCCGAACGACTCCGAATGGGTGGACAAATTTTACAAGCGCCCGCTCGAACTGCTCGACAAATTGGTCGAGAGCGGAGGAGCTTTGACGACCGGCTCCGGTTTCGGCATGGACTCAAAAGTTTCCACCACCACTCCGAATCAGGACAGGATTTTCACCGTCGAGCGCACATCCGGCGGCGCCAGCGTTTGCGAGCCGTTCGAGGGCACGATGGAGGATTGGTGAGAGAGCAATGCCAAAAACAGATGACAATCAATAAATGGCATTTCATGTTTAAGGATTAATCTAAACAACTGGAATAAGCCATACAGCCTTTATGTTGGACTAAAACCCCTGCGAAATCAAAGAGAACAATGGATATAATAGCGAGGGCGATGCGATATGGCAAATAGAGACGATCCAATTGGTGATTATATATTTTACGGCGCGGATTGTTTAGAGTTGATGAACAAAGAACATAAGTTAACGGTGTATTCAAATGGCGACAACGCTGTGTCGTCAAGATTGCCTTTGGCATGGAGCGGTATTATTGAAGGCGATTTTCGCCAGCTTGTCCCGCAAGAAGCAATACAGATGAAGTTTGATACCCAGCGCTTTAAATTAAAGAATAAAAGCAACCTAGCAAATCATGTATTGCGTGTTGGAGAGGCAGCAGAAATGGAGTTTCAAAGGCTGAAACGAGCTTATTATGGATATTGGATATCGAAGATAAATTGTCCCTTAAAAGGTTGGAAAGCTAATTCTGGAGTAAAATTATTCAAAATAAAGGGATGCTATGGATGTTTGGAATGCCAAGCGAGAACATACTACCTTTTGATCAATATTGTTCCGCCGATTCAGCTTTGGAATATCGATCCTGTCAGAATACCCGGACATAGCGCGGTGGCAGTATATGAAAAAGGTGGCGACCTAAAAGAAGGGTATATTTTTGATCCGTGGTATGAACAAAAGCCGGTAATATATAAGTTCGATGATTGGCCGCCAAAAACAAAGAAGAACGCGCGTGTCGAAAAGCTATGAAGCCGTTTAATGCGGAGATGTGATAGGAAATGACAATACTGCGCTGAGGAGGCGTATATGTCTCGAAATATATCGATAGCTCTGGGCGTTGTCATAACAGTTGCGGTATCCGTGGTTTTTTTCATGAAGACGCCGCTCGAAGATCATGTTGTGTTTGATATCGCGGAAATTATGCCGATTGTTTTAGGAGTAGTCGTCGCTTGCAATATAGCGAAAGAAAAACGGTTTGTCGCAGCAATATACGTGGCGCTTTATTCGAACATCGCGCTTTTCATCCTTTCGATGGTTTTTGAATTGATTGACAACGCAATATTCATGATGAGCGAATTAATTAGGTATGCAGTGAATATATCGGTCGCGGCGATTTTAGGATATGGGTACTCGCTAAAGGAAAACAAGAAAAACTAAGGTTGCCGATTGTTCCTCGCGCATCGGCATGGAATCCGGATCAATCATCCATTGCGCTTATTGCAAAAAGTGAAATATCTCTCCTTGCCGTCATTACAACGAAAACTGAATGTCATATTTTGAAAATAATTTGTTTTTGCTGTCACAGCGAAATATAGACAAAGAGACATCTTTCTTTGCTTAATGCCATGTGCTATTTGTATTGGGCGTGAAAACATGCGAAGAATAAGGGCGAACATTAATTTGGCATGTCGGACAATTCACTGGCGCTATCAGAGAATCATTCAAAATCAACGAGGGGGACTCTTATGGGAACGTTCAGCGGGAAGGAAATCGCGGAAAAAGTGTTGAGCTGCCTCAAGGCGGATGCCGCTTTGTCGGGATATGTGAAGAAGTTCTCGGCGGGCGGAATTGACGCCGCGAGGAATATCTTTCCTTTTGTGTCGGTGAGCGCGATAGAGAACGAAGCCGAGGCGTTGACGATCGGGAAGGCGGGGCAGATGAGAAACGACTGCGCGATCCGCATATACGGCGGGACATTCCACACTCTGCCTGAGACCGCGCACGCGGGAGATGAGAAGTCCGGAGCGAAAGGAATACTGCAACTAAACGCGGACATCCTTAACGCGGTCGTGATGAACGATTTCGGGGGCGCGTTCGAGGCGCCGGTCAAACTGTTGAATTCGTCCACCGCGCACAAATCCGGCTCCGGGGGCAGGTCGTGGGCCTGCGAAGTCTCGCTGAGCGGAATGACAGCGACGGACAAACAATCCGCGTGAACCCTGCATAAGACGCGATTGACGATAAGGAGCGCCGAACTATGAATATCGACAATAAAGAAATACTGGACAACATTCTGGAAACATTGAGGAGCGACCCGAAGCTTTCCTCATACGTTAAAAGAATATCGCACGGAGACATGAGCGTGTCGCGAAAGATATTTCCGTTTATCGATGTCGGCAATTTTCATATCAGTCAGGACAAGGCGACGACCGGAAGCGTGGTTCTGACATACATGATAGAAATAATCGCGGGAACGAAGAGTCTTGCGCCGGGAGTCGCGCGCGAGGGCGCGGAGTGCGGCGTCGTTGGAATAGTCGAGCTTTGCGACGACATCTGCGACGCGCTGAGGGGGCGCGCATTCGGAAGGTGTTTCGAGCCGGCGCAGATAGCAAGCGCCGATCCGAACCACACCGGGAGCGACGACGAAACAACGCGCATAGGGTTGGTCGTTATCACCTGCCGCCTGCGAGCGCCATTGTGATTTGAAAAACACGCGAAATAATGGAAAAGATATTATGAAAAAAACAAAAGATATCGGCGCAGAATACATCTATGTAGGCGCTGACAGAAACAGACTTACAAATAGCGCGTCAAATCATTTAAGGCGTTCTAGTTCTGATGAGCGAATAGTTCCGAGGCTCAATGATAATGACTACGCATCATTCTTGTCAAAGAGTAAAACAACGTCTCGCGACATAGGAAAGTCGAATACGGGAAGAGAGTAAGCATTTAGCTTTGTGAAACAAGTGTATCACAGAGCACAGAACCTTGAAAATTGCATAG
>Ga0116148_1002415_pt1 | contig 18524 bp, 15 predicted proteins | sample AD_UKC055_MetaG_FD_89786 | JGI IMG/M metagenome (GOLD analysis project Ga0116148, IMG submission 89786) | Active sludge microbial communities of municipal wastewater-treating anaerobic digesters from USA - AD_UKC055_MetaG | ecosystem: Engineered > Bioreactor > Anaerobic > Digestate | place: USA... | reverse complement strand
TTTTTGTCAAGGCGATTAAACCGGGTAATTCTTTCCCGCTTAAAAATTCAAGCATCGCCCCTCCTCCAGTAGAAACGAATATTTTATTTTCGGCATTTGGCATCGGACGTTTAACCTTTGCCTGTCCAAGGCAAACTATGGTTTCTCCCCCACCAATAGTTATTCTCGCCTTTTTATTAGACAAAATACTTTGAATTATTTTTACCGTTCCTTGAGTAAAGGGTTTCTCCTCAAAATAACCTAATGGTCCATTCCAAATTATTTCTTTAGATGTTTTAATAATATCAGAAAATTTTTTTATCGTTTTCGGGCCAATATCCAATATCTTAAAATCATTATGCTTTAAATCGTTTAATTTGTCAATATCTATAATTCGTATTTTTTTATTTCTCATTTTTATCATCACATCATTAGGTAAAATCAAATTTTTTTGTTTTAGAATTTCTTTGGCTTTTGAAAGCATTGTTTCTTCTATTAAAGAATTGCCTATATTGGATCCCTTTGCTTTTAAAAAAGTGTTAGCCATAGCGCCGCCAATAAGAATAAAATTTGCTTTGTTCTTAAAATTTAAAAGCAAACCAAGTTTAGTGCTAATTTTTGCTCCTCCTAAAATAAGAGTAAAAGGATGATGATATTTTTTTAAAACTTGATTTAAATTATTAACTTCTTTTTCAAAATTTATCCCAGCGTAACTGGGTAAAATTTTAGGTAATCCCGTTATAGAAGAATGTGCTCGATGAGAAACAGAAAATGCTTCGTTAATATAAATATCCCCAAAATTAGCTAATTTTTGCGCAAATTTTGGATTATTTTCTTCTTCTCCTTTCCAGAAGCGGATATTTTCTAAAAGGGCAATATCTCCTTCTTTCAAATTTTGAATTGTTTCCCCCCCCTCTTTATCAAATGGATTGACAATAAATTTTAAGTTTTGAAAAATTTTATCTTGGTTTAATAGCCATTTAGCTATAGGCTCTAAACTATATTTTTTATCAAATTTTCCCTTGGGTTCACCAAAATGACTGATTAAAATTAGTTTTGTTCTAAATGGTTTTAAAAATTCTAAAGTAGAAAATATGGCTTTTAAACGAAAACTATCTATGGGTTTTCCATCTTTTAGGGTAAAATTAAAATCAACGCGCATTAAAACTCGTTTCCCATAAAGATTTTTAATATTTTTAATTGTCCTAAAAAACGCCATAATAAATCAAAATTTAGGTTTTAATTTTTTGAATTTTAAGATTTAATCTCATTTTAACTTTTAAATTTTCTAAAATTCGGATTTAAAATTTTATTTATTCTATATTCCGGCCAATTGTTCAGCTAATTCTTCATCTTGCTCTTTAATTTTTGAAAAATAATAATTGGCTTTATCTTCTTTCCCTTTTTGTTTAGCTAAAGTAAAACAAAAAATTGAACCTTCTAAATCTTTCGGCTCATTTACCACGGCTTTATCGCAGAAATAAATAGCCCGCTCATAATTTTCCGCTTCTTTATAAGCATCAGCAAAATATTTATCTAATCCCGGCCTATAATAACCAAATTGCCAAACAGCTTTATCAAGAACTTTTGTGGCTTTTATTTTCTCTCCAGAAACAAGATAAGCTACGGCTAAATGCCACCAGCTCATTCCCACATTTCCATCTAAAATAACAGCTTGTCTCGCCCATTCTAAAGCTTTTGCTGGTTCTCGTTTTAAAAGATATATATTACTTAATTCATAATATATTTCTTGCCGTTTAGGTGAAAGAGAAAATGCCTTTTTTAGCGCTTCTTCAGCTAAATCAAGATTTTTATTATTTTGATCGCTAGAAAGCCCGTAAAGTTGACCTAAATATAGCCAATAATGGGCATCCAAAGGATGTTCTTTAACGTTTTTTTCCATTTGGGAAATAGCCAATTCCAAACCAATATTATAAGTATCAGTAGAAACTTTGGGTGGTTTATTATCGCTTATTGTTTTAGCTAAAAGAGCCCTAATTTCTGGCGCAGTAAAAGTGCTTTTTTCCAAAGATTTGTTAAATAAATAAATACTTTGGCTAAAATCAACTTTTGACGCCTGATTTGCTTGCGCGCCTAATTTAGATTGATTAAAAGGAGAAAAATTAAAAGACCAAAGAGAAAAAGATAAAAATAAAATAATTAAAAAAATAAAAATTGGCAAAGGAAATTTATTTTTTTTATTTTCTTTAACAAGATTTTTAGAAGAATATTGTTTTTGACTATAAAAAGAAAATAAAGCTAAATTAAAAATAAAAATAAAAAGAGGCGCTGGTGTATCAAAAACAAAAATATTTTGAATAAAATATGCTATATTCAAAGTGGATAAAACAGAAATAGCCAATTTGTCCTGTTTATCCGCTTCTTTCAAAAATTTTCCCCAAATAATTAAAATGGTTAAAAAAATAGAGAGATAAGCTAAAAATCCTAAAATTCCACTTAACGCCAAAATATCTAAAAGTTGATTATGAGAATGATCAAACCAAGTGGCTGACAGGCCTTTTTCTAAAAAATAGGGGTTATAATATTTATTAAAAATTAAGTTATAATTAGCCCAACCCCAACCTAAAAATGGCTTTTCTTCAAAACCATTCTTGGCAATTCCCCAAGCAATTAATCTATCTTCAGCTGAACCCATTAAATTAGATAAACGAGTTAAAGCATAAGGCGCTTTTTGGGGTAATGGTTTACCCTGAATATAAATAATAATTGAAACAACACTGATAATAAAAATAACAAATAAAATGCTTAAAATATTCCTTAATTTTCGTTTTTTTAAAGTAAAAATCATCACTCCAATTATAAGTATTATACCAATTATAGTAGCCAGCATCACCCCCCTTGAAGCAGCCAAAAACATAATTACTAAATTAAAAATAGATAAAGCCAAAGTGAAAAAACGAATTTTTCTCTTTTCTTTTAAAAACAAAAAAAGGCCCAGAAAAAAGTGCATCATACTATATACACCCAAAAAAATAGGATTACCCAAAGTAGAGGTCAATCGCACATTTTTATCTTTTATCAAAAATGACAGACCAAAACGTTGGCCAATGCCGTATAAACCAACCAAGAAAGAAACAATTAGCGTTATCCAAATTAATTTTTTAATTTCTTTTTCTTGTGTAAAAACAGACGAAAGTATTATAAACCAAATCAAAAGATGCAACCAAGTTAATATGCCTGTCATTCTTTCTTGAGTTGAATAAAAAGAACGATAAATATCCAAGCCAAAAATACCCGAAAGAATTAAAAAACTTACAAAAACAATTAAACTTATAAGCACTGGGTTTTTCCAATTTGGGCGAAATTTTGGCTCATAAATAGCCAATCCCAGCCAAACAGCAAAAATAATTTCTACAATAATTTGAAAAAAAATAACCTTGGGAAAAATAAAAGGATATATAGTGGTTTTTAAGACCAAAAGAGGCAAAAACAAAATCAGGGCGCTGCCAAAATAAATTATCTCTAATAATATATTTTGTGTTTTTTGGCTCATAATAATATTTTAGCAATTTATAAAACGAAAACAAGATATTAAAATCCAAAATTTCCATGACAAACCAGCAGAAGGAGTATTTGGCATATTTTGACTTTTTACCATAATCTTTTACAATTAAAGCAAGCGGGGTATAGCGCAGTGGTAGCGCGCATCGTTCGGGACGATGAGGTCGCCGGTTCAAGTCCGGCTACCCCGACCAAATAAAAAATCCCGTTCAAAAACCGGGATTGTTTAAATTAAAATGATTATTTTATAGTATTAAATAGCCTCTGGCTATTTTTTTTACTCCTGCGGCATTACCCTCGTCAGTATCTAAATGAAAAGCCAATCTATAATTTGGGCTAATTCTCAACCATACTTTATGAAAAGTCAATGACCGCTGATTATTTATTTTGATAGAAACAAATTTTCTTTTTTCTAAATTATGTTTTTTGGCAAAAGATAACGGGCAATGAAGATGTCGCCAAGCAATAATAACGCCTTCTTTTAAATCAATAGTTCCTTTGGGCCCTTTTATTTGACAGCCAGCGCTACCTCTAATATCTTCAGAAATTCTAAGGGGCGGTTTTAGTCCAAGCGCTCGAGCGTCTGTTTGAGAAATTTCTATTTGTGTTTGAGGGCGAATTGGTCCCAAAATTCTGACATTTTTTAAACAATTTTGCTTATTACAAATAACTACTGTTTCTTCAGCAGCAAACATCCCTGGTTGAGAAAGAGACCGCAATTTTTTTAATTTATATCCTTTGCCGAAAAGGTTATCTAAATCTTTTTTTGACAAATGGATATGTCTTGCCGAAATCTCAACAGGAACCTTAATAAAAGTAGGCATAATGATATCTTAAAAATTAAATCTTAAAGATATAAATCAAAAGATGGAAATAGAAATTCTAATTTATTTTAAATAGTCCTTTTTGCGCGCCAATTTGAGAAATAACTGCCGCACTATTTAAAATTCCGCCTTCCAAAGCCTTATTAATTAAAGCATACTTCATATAATAAGCCAAAAAACCGCTATTAAAGGCGTCCCCTGCTCCGGTCACATTTATAATATTTGTCTTCTTGGCTTTTTTAAAATAAAAATTTTTTCCATCAAAAGCAGTTGCTCCATTCTTTCCCTGAGTGACAACTACTATTTTTGGACCAAGAGAATAAATTTGTTTTATAACTTCTTTAAGGGATATTTTTTTTATTTTGTTTTTTCTAAAAACTATTTCTCGCGCTTCATCTTCATTAACCACAAAAATCATTATTTGTTTAAGATATTTACTGAAAACAAAAAACGGGATTCTAATTTGAGAAATTCCCGGGTTCCAAAGAATTTCGCATTTTTGAGAAATTATATAATCTAAAATATTTGTCCAATGAGAAAAACTTAAAGAAGAAACAACAAACCAGCGAGTAGAAATTTTTTGAGTTGGAACTTTTAATTTATCGTTCGCTCCGCGATAGGAAAAAATAATTTGTTTGGGAGATTTAGGGAAACTTACAATAAAAGAAATACCCGTTGATAAATGTGAATCTAACTGAATGTTAGAAGTGTCCACTCCTTCTTTTTTTAAATTGCTTATAATTGTTTTCCCTATATCATCTTTACCGAGACGAGATAAAATACTTGTTTTAACGCCAAATCTACTTAAACCGACAGCCAAATTGGCTGCTCCTCCGCCTGAAGTGAAATATACTTCTTTACTATAAATTTTTGCCCCCTCCTCAAATCCCATCAATTTTTGACAAAGAGGATCATTGTAATTTGAAATAGTTTTTCCTTCTTTAGTAATAAAAATAATATCCTGAACCGTTCCCCCCACAGTAACTGCATCAAACATAATAAAATTAAAAATTAAATATTAAAAATTAAAATTATTATTAAAATAAAAATTTTTACACATCTATGTTTTCTGCTTGTTTAGCGTGAACTTGAATAAAATGTTTTCTTGCCTCAACATCTTCCCCCATTAAAATTTCAAAAATTTCATCGGCTTGAGTAGCGTCTTCCACAGTAACAAGTTTTAAAATTCTGTTTTCTGGATCCATTGTTGTGGTATATAATTCATCAGGGTTCATTTCTCCTAATCCTTTATATCTTTGGATATCAATTTTCTCTTCTCCTGATTTTTTCTCTTCCAATTTTTTAATCTTAAAACTTGACTTTTCTGCTTTAGAAGATGGCGTTTTATAAGTTATTTTTTTTATTAATTTTTCTTTTTCTTCATCACTATAAACATAATAATTTTTTCCTTTATAATTTATCCGATAAAGAGGCGGACAAGCAATATAAATATAACCGCCTTTTATTAATTCAGGGAAGTATCGCCAAAAAAAAGTCAGGAGAAGTGTTCTAATATGCAAGCCGTCAACATCAGCATCGGTCATAATAATAATTTTGTGATAACGAAGTTTATTTATATTAAATTGTTCCCCAATATTTGTTCCTAAAGCAATAATCAAAGATTTTAACTCTTCATTGACTAAAATTTTTTCCATTCTTGTCCGTTCAGCATTTAAAATTTTCCCCCTTAAGGGTAATATTGCTTGGAATCTTGGATCTCTCCCCTGACGAGCCGAACCACCAGCGCTGTCCCCTTCTACAATATAAAGTTCAGATATAGCTGCCTCCCCGGAAGAACAATCGGATAATTTGCCGGGAAGAGAAAACGATTCAAGTAATCCCTTTCTAAGAATTGCTTCTTTGGCATTTTTAGCCGCTCTCCTCGCTCTTAATGTTAAAAGGCATTTATTTATGATAGCTCCCGCTGATTTGGGATGCTCTTCTAAATATGTTTTAAAGGCAGTAGAAAAAACATTGTCTACAATGCTTCTTATCTCTTCATTGCCAAGTTTCCCTTTTGTCTGTCCTTCAAATTGAGGACGAGGTAAACGAACACTTACTATAGTGGTAAGTCCTTCTTTAACATCATCTCCTGTTAAATTAATATCTTTTTCTTTTAATAATTCTTTGTTTCGAGCAAAACTATTTAATGCCCGAGTTAATGCTGTTCTAAAACCAACTAAATGTGTTCCTCCATCGACGGTATAAATATTATTAGCAAAACCCAAAACATTTTCTTTATAATCATCAACATATTGAAGAGCGATTTCTACAAAAACTTTATCCACCTCTTTACTCACATAAAAAATTTCTTCTGAAATAGGTTTATTTGTTCGATTAAGATATCGCACAAAAGATCTTATTCCTCCCTCAAAATAAAAAGTATAAGGATTGTAATTCTTTTTTCTAAAATCATTTACTTGTATTTTTACTCCGGAAGTAAGATATGCTTGCTGGCGAAGATGGGCAAGAATAGTTTTAAGATTAAACTCAATGTTGCCAAAAATAGACACATCTGGTTGAAAAGTAATTATTGTCCCTGTGCCTTCCGCCTTTTTGACTTTTTTAACTTTTGTTTCCGGTTTACCTTGGCGGTAAGTTTGTTCGTAAAGATAACCGTCTCTTTTAACCTCTGCTTTAAGATAAGAAGACAAGGCATTAACCGCTGCGACTCCTACACCATGCAAACCGCCCGATACTTTATAAATATCTTGAGAAAATTTAGCCCCAGCATGCAAACGGGTCATTACCACTTCTAACGCCGAAAGTCCTGTAGGCTTATGAATATCAACAGGAATACCCCTACCATCGTCACTCACTCTCACCATATTATCATCTAAAAGGTCAACAATAATATTTTTACCATAGCCAGCAATAACTTCATCTAACGCGTTATCACAAACTTCGTATACAAGATGATGGAGGCCGGCTATGCCAGTTGAACCAATATACATTGCCGGATGGCGACGAACAGCTGCTAACCCTTCTAAAATGGTAATTGATTCTGCTTTATATGAATCTGTTGGTTTTGACATAAATTATTGAATAAATCTAAAATTATAAATTTTTTCTGATTCTTGCTTTTGACTCGTGAATTTTGAAAAAATCGCTTTATTTATGCAGACGGCGCCTAATAAAAGCGGGAATATCCAATTCATCGTATAAAGAATCTTGATACTTTTGATTTTTTGTCTCTTCAAATATTTTTTGTTTGTCCTCCTTTTTTTTAAAATCAGCATAATTCTCCGATTTATTTTTATCTTTTTCCTTATCTTTCTGTTCTATGGGTTTGTAATTAGATGCCAAAAAGGTTGAGGAATTATCGGAAGATGTAGCGATGAGAGTTGCTTTCACTTTATTGTGTAATTTTAAATCAATGGAAATGCCAAAAATTATTTTAGCTTCAGGATTAGACAATTCTTTAATTTTTTCAATAATTTTTTGGATTTCACTAAAAGCCGAAGAAGGACTACTTGTTATGGCATAAAAAATTCTTTTTGAATTTTTCAATAGAAAATCAGGAGGAATATTTTTCAATAAACCCTTTATAATTTCTTCATCTTTCTTATCTCCTTCCCCTTCGCCAATAGCCAAAATACCTTGCCCGCCATTTTCTAAAACAACTCTAAGATCAGCAAAATCAAGATTAATTAAACCTGGTTCAATCAAAATATTAAAAATTCCTAAAAGTCCGTCAGAAAAAATATTATCCGCTATATCAAAACCTTCTAAAAGAGAAACCCCTTCTGGCAAATGACTGAATAATTGTTCGTTAGATAAAAAAATAGCCGTATCTACAAAATTAAGAACTTCCTTAAAACCGTTTTCGGCGATAGAAAGCCGTTCTTCCCCTTCAAAAGAAAAGGGGCGAATAGCCAAAACTACTGTTAAAATTCCCAATTTTCTGGCTATTTCAGCAATCACTGGTGTTGCCCCTGTACCCGTCCCTCCGCCAAAACCAGCTAAAATAAAAACCATATCTGCTTTTTTTATCTCTTCTTTTATAATTTCTTCATCTTCTTCTGCCGCTGCTCGGCCAATATCCGGATTCATTCCTGCTCCCAACCCCCCGGTAATTTTTTGACCAATTATTATTTTCTTAATCAATCTAGGAAGCGCGCTTAATGCTTGTTTATCAGTATTAATGGCTAAATAATCTAAACCATCAGCTTTACTTTTCTTTCTAAGCCGCGCTACTATATTCCCCCCTGCTCCCCCTACCCCTATAATCTTAATCCTTGGCCCGTAATATTTTTTATTGGTTAATTTATCTGATTTATTTATTTCTTTTTTTATCTTTTTATCTTTAACTTTTAATTTATCATTTTGGCTTTTGTTTTTTTCTACCTGATGGTAGGCAAGAGATTTTTGACTTTTTATTATTTCGGCCATAAATTTTTAACCCAATTTTTAAATTTTAATCCCATTGTCCCTTTAGGAGAAGATTCTATTGAATAAGCTGGATTCCATAACACCAAACCAATAGCTGCAGAAAAACTGGGGTCATTGATTTTATCAATAGCCGTATCATAACCCGAAGGGAATCCAATCGATGTTGGTAATTTAAAAACACGTTTTGCTAATTCCGCTATGCCGTCAAGCTGGGCTGCCGCGCCGGTTAAAACCACTCCTGCTGGCAATTTCCCGCTACGGCCAATTTTTTTCAATTCTTCGTCCACAAGATTAAAAATTTCCTCGCATCTAGCAGAAATAATTTCTGCTACCTCCTTCCTGCTCACTATTGTTTTTATCTTCTCATCTAATTCGCTAAGATTAATTTGTTCATATTTAGGAACTGTCTCTGGTTTGGCTGTGCCATAATTAATTTTTATTTTCTCTGCTAATTTCATAGGAATCTGCAAACCAATAGCAATATCAGCAGTAATATGGCGAGAACCTATGGGTAAAACATTAGCTTTTAGAATATCTCCTTCTTCAAAAACAGCCATACTTGCTGTTGTTTCTCCGAGATTAACTAAAACAACCCCCAACTCTTTTTGCTCTCGATTAAGAACAGATTCAGCACAGGCTAAAATCGAAAAAATAAATTCATTAACTTCTATGCCCACCCGATAAAATGTTTTATTTAGTGTTTTAATTTGATTGGATAATCCTAAAATAACTTGAGCATCAACTTCTAATCGAGAGCCTGTCATACCTACAGGATCTTTAATACCTGGTTGACTATCAATAGTATAGCTTCGCGGAATAATATGAAGAATTTCATAATTTGGCGGAGTAGCAATAATTTGAGCTGCACTTAAAGCCCTAGCCACATCTTCTGGCGATATTTCTCCATCGGCTCGAGAAACAGCCACTACACCTTTGCTTTCTTCAGAAATAATGTGTGTTCCTGAAATACCAATATTAGCCCTTTCAATAGATGTACCAATTATTCTTTCCGTTTTTTCCACTACTTTGGAAATAGAGGAAATCGTATCTTCTAAATTAGAAATAACTCCTTTAGAAATGCCCTCTGATTCCCCTTCTGCTGCGCCGATAATTTTTATTTTTTTTGTTTTTGGGTCTTTCTCGCCCACGGCAATTCTAATTGTTTTTGAACCGAGGTCGATACCAGTTATAATTTCAAGACGCATATAATAAAAAATTAAAATGTAAAAATTCCTTCGAAAATTTTGAATTTTTCTGACGTTACAAGTTTTAAGTTTCAACCGCAAGTTTTAAATTTTCAATTCCGTGTCTTAATACATATTCAAAATATTCTTTAAGGGAGATTTTTGCCCTATCCGCCTCTTTTTTTATTCTGTCCCAGCAAATAACAATTTCCATTAAATCTTCTCCTATAGCGCCAAAGGTTAGAACATTGGTAATTTTATTTAATTTCCGATATTTTTTATTAAGCGCCCTAATGGTGTTTTTATCTACTAAGGCAATAGAAAGGGGGGATAAAAATTTGATTGAAGGAAATAATTCTTGTAAAATTTTTTCCGCCTCTTTTTTGATTTCTTCTTCTTTAATCGGCGCTTTTATCTTGTTATTAACTTCAATTTCGTATTTTACATTATCAGTTTGCATTTGATGTTTAATTTTCACATTATTTATATTATAGCAAAAATAAAAAAGGGGACAAGTAGCCCTTGCCCCCTTATATTTTATTGCTAAAAACGCCATATTACATTTCTTCTTTATTCTCTTCTTTTGGTTCTTCTTCTTTTTTAGGCATAGATTCTGCTTTTTTTCTCTTCTTTAAAAGGAATAAAACAACAAGAAGCGCCACAACTAATATTATTATTACTGCTGTCATAAAATTAGTTTAATTTATATATAATTCTCTATAGGCGACCTTTATTGATACTTTTATTATATATGCTTTTAAAAAATAAGCAACCTTCTTGACAAAAGCCTAAAATTTTGTATAATTAAAATGATTTTTGAAAAAATAAATTATGTCTTTAATAAATAAAAAATCTGTTTTAGGGTTTTTTTTAGTTTCTTTCTTTATCTTCTCACCGCTTGAAGCGGCTTCTTTTCAAATTCTTAATATAAATATTTCTGAAATTACCGATAATTCAGCAATAATAACTTTTCAAACAAATGAAACAAGTAAGGGAATGGTAAAATTTGGCTTAGAAAAAGACAATTATATTTATTGGACTTATTCCGAATACGACCAAAGCACTTCTCATCAAGTTGCTTTAACCAATCTTTTACCTGAAACAACTTATCATTTTAAAGTAATGGCATCAAGTCTTTCAGGCGAACAAATTTTTTCTAATGACCTTTATTTCAAAACGGAAAAATATAAAGACATCTATCCGCCAAAAATTAAAGATATAAAAATCGTTTCTGTTACTGCCACTACCGCTACTATCAGTTGGGAAACCGATGAACCAGCTAAAGATACTTTTAAATACGGCACTACACAAGAATGCAAAAAACAAAAGAAAACATCCGCATATCAAACCTTTCACGAAATAGATTTAACTGGCTTGTCTTCTAGTACTCAATATTATTTTTACTTTGAATCAAGAGATTCTTCAGGAAATGTTGGCTCTTCGGGAATATTGAATTTTATTACGGATAATAATGTTAAGGCAGATAAAGAACCCTTGTCAATCTCGTACATTTCCCCTATTTCCGATAATGACCAAAATATCACCGAGAATAGCGCTATTATTAGTTGGCGAACAAATCGTATTACCACCGGTGAAATTTGCTGGGGAGAAGGAACACGTTGCCGTAATACCCTCAAATCCAAACCTCCTAAAAAATTAGAGCATTTTTTTGTTTTAGAAAATCTTAAACCAAACACAACTTATATCTTTAAGATTACCTCTTCTGATATTTTTGGTAACAAAGTGTCTTCTTCAAATTTATTTTTTACCACCAAACAAACGCCTCCTCCTTCTAATGAATCTAATGAAAATATCTCTAATGATAATTCTTCTCTTAACAACGAAAAAACCGAAAATCCCGTTCCTTCTCCCATAATTCAATCTCCCCCCTCCCACGAAGAATTTTTTCCTCCTTCTTTCTACACTAAACCAACTGCTTTAGTTAAAGCTAAAGGGGACGACAAAATATATGCTATTTATAATAATAAAAAACACTGGATTCCCGGCCCCTCTGTTTTTGAAAATTATGGCTATTATTGGAGTAATGTTAAAATAATTGACTCAGCTAAACTCGCTCAATATAAAGATGTTACATTAGTCAAAACTCCAGACAAAGCAACAGTATATTTATTAGAAGGTAAAACAAAAAGACCAATTTATTCAGCAGAAGTTTTTGAAAAAATGGGTTATAAATGGAGCGATATTATTACTATTAGTTATTCTGATTTAAATACTTATTCCGATGGCCCGCTTTTAAAATAAATTTTTCTTTTAAGCCCTTTTAAAAAACAAAAGAACCCTTAACGGGCTCTTTTGTTTAAAAATGAAAAGATTCTTTTAATTATCTACGATAATCAAAGTTTCTTCTTTGAGGTCTTTCTTTCATTGGTCTTGCTTCGCTTACCCTAATGCTTCTCCCGTCTAATTCCTTTCCATCAAACATTTCTATGGCTTTTTTAGCCTCTTCTTCGCTAGACATTTCCACAAAACCAAAACCTTTTGACCTGCCAGACATTTTATCCATAATAATAGTGACTGATTCCACAGTACCTGCTTGAGAAAAAAAATCTTTTAAAGAATTTTCCGTAGTATTATAAGATAAACTGCCTACATAAAGTTTCTTTTCCATAAATTAAACTTCCTCACCAAATGGTGATAAAAAAAATTTTAATAAACGACCTACTCCCATATTTTCTTACGGCTATACTCCTTTCCAAAATTTGGCGGGAAGTAAAAGCCTTGTAAGGCGAAATTAAAGAGTACGACATTCATTAGCTCTTCGCCAAAAAATGTTTTTATATTATATATTTTCTTTTAAAAACGTCAAGGGTTTATGCCGGGAAGGCTTCTTGGTAACATTTTTTCATATTTAAAAAGAAATCCATCTATTTTTTTAATATATCCCTTGTTTTACCAAATTTAGAAGCATTACTAGGTATATTTCATTAAATGCGGAAGGGCCTTGAAATTGAGGCGAGAAAAGCATTTAAATTTTGGGTATTTAAAACATCTTTTCTGCCTAACCAAGCGCGACGAGCTTGGGAAATACCGTAATCCATCATAGATAAATGAGAAATATTATGAGCATCTGTGCTAATAACTATTTTCACTCCCATATCTTTGGCTTGCCGGGCATTGATATCATTTAAATCCAATCTATTAAAAAAAGCATTTATCTCTAAGGCAATTTTATTTTTTTGGGCTTGCTTAAATATAGCACCCAAATCCAAATTATAGGGTTCACGTTTATTGATTAAACGACCAGTAAGATGGCCAATAACATTAATATAAGGATTTTCCATTGCTTTAAGCAACCGCTTAGTCATCTCTTCCCGGGAAAGATGAAAAGAACTATGGATAGAAGCAATGACAAAATCAAGTTTTTCCAAAACACTATTAGGTAAAACTAAACTGCCGTCTTTTTGAATATCCACTTCTATACCAGCTAAAATCTTAATATTCTTAAACTTTTTATCCAAACGCCTTATTTCTTTTATCTGCTTTAACACTCTTTCTGGGGATAAACCATTAGCCACTCCTATATTAGAAGCATGGTCAGTAATGGCTATGTATTTATAACCTTTACTGCGACAAGCTTCAACTATTTCTTCTATAGAATTATCGCCATCAGACCAATTGGTATGCAGATGTAAATCTCCTTTAATTTCTGATGATTTAATTAAAGTCGGCAATTGATTTTTTTGCGCCACCTCAATCTCTCCCCTATTTTCTCGAAGTTCAGGAGGAATATAAGACAAACCCAATAAACGATAAATATCTTCTTCTTTTTCGCCAGCTTTTTTAATTAAATTTTTGTCGTTTTTTTTGAAAACTCCGTATTCATTAATTTTTAATCCCTTTTTCATTGCTAAACGACGCAAAACAATATTATGCGCTTTTGAACCGGTAAAATAGCAAAGAGCTGCGCCAAAACTTTGAGGGTTGACCACTCGTAAATCAGCGTCAATATTTCTTTTTAGAACAACATTTACTTTGGTTTCTCCTTTAGCAATAATTCGCCCTACTTCGTTCATTCGACAAAAAAAATCAATAGCTTTCCCTGGTTTTTTGCTGGCAACTAAAAAATCTAAATCACCGATAGTTTCTTTCATACGGCGGATAGAACCGCAAATTTCCGCTTGGTCTATATATTTCTGTTTTTTTAATTTAAATAAAATATCTTGAGCTAAAGGATAAATTTCTCCTAAAATAAACCGCTTTTTATATTTTTTATAGAGTTTTAAGCTTTTTAAAATATTTTCTACTGATTTTTCTCCCCAATTCGGAATATTTTCCAAACAATGAGATTTTAATAATTTTTCCAATTGACTTACACTTTTAACGTTAAACTTTTCAAATAAAAATTTAACCTTTTTGGGACCTAATCCTTCTATTTTTAAAAGTTCAATTAATGAAGAAGGAACCTGTTTTTTTAAACTTTCGAATTCTCGACACTTGCCATTTTCTAACAATTCTTTAATATGAGAGGCGATATTCTTCCCTATGCCGGGTATTTCTTCTAATTTATTTTGCCGATAAATTTCATTAATATCTTTAGATAAAGTGCCTATAACCTGCGATGCTTTACGATAAGCGCCAACCCGAAATTGATTTTCTCCTTTAATTTCCAAAATATCAGCCGTTTCTTCCAAAATTTTGCTAACCTCAATGTTGTCCATAAAAATATTATAGCAAAATCTAAAATTTAATAAACTTTAATTTATTGACAAAAAAGGGAATAAAAGATATAATAAAAAAATTAAAAAGGTTATTTTTAATTTTAAATTTGTATTTTGAAATTTGATTTTTGCGTTTTAATTTTTATGGCTAATCCAACACAAAAAAGCACTAAAAGCAGGACAAAAATAAAACGTTTTCATTTGCGGTTAAAAAAACCAAACCTTATCCCCTGCCCCCAATGCAAAAAATTGATTAAACCTCATCATATTTGCCCTTATTGCGGATTTTTTAAGGGCAAAGAAATTCTACCTAAAAAAGAGAAAAAACAGAAAAAAATGAAAAAAGAAGGACAAGCGCGTGACTAACACGCTTCTTCGGGTTATTTTACATTTTGAGATTTAAATTATCTATTATGTCTTCACGGCATCTTGCCAGAGGGATTGCTTTACAAATACTTGCCCAATGGGACTTTAATACCTCTATTTTGGGCAAATCTTTGGATTTAAATGAAGTTATTAAAAATAATCTTGAATATTTTGCGCCAAAAAATTTTGATGAAAAAGAATTTGTTGAAGAATTAGTTTTAGGCGTTTATAAAAATTTAGATAAAATCGATACATATATAAAAGAATTTGCTCCTCATTGGCCCTTAGATAAAATTACTCCTGTTGATCGCAATATCTTACGCTTGAGTATCTGGGAAATGATGTTTTCAAAAAATGTTCCGCCGAAAGTAGCCATTAATGAAGCGGTGGAAATTGCTAAAATTTTTGGCAATATATCTTCAGGAAAATTTGTTAATGGTGTATTGGGGACAATCTATAATAAATATAAAAAGGATGAAGAAAGATAAAAAAAACACGACAACTCCTAAAAATTTATTTCAATTGGAAAAAATATTGGGGTTAAAATTTAAAAATATTAATTTATTCCAACAAGCCTTTACTCATCGCTCTTATCTCAATGAATGTAAAAATTGGATTTATGGCCAAAATGAGAGATTAGAGTTTTTAGGCGATGCTGTTTTGGAATTAATCACTACAGAATACCTTTATTTTACCTTTGAATTATCTGAGGGGCAATTAACTCACCTCCGGGCAAGTTTAGTCAATACCAAAAGTTTAGCTGAATTGGCACAAAAACTACATTTTGACGAATTCCTTTATCTGTCCAAAGGAGAGCGCGCTACTTTCCCCAGAGGGAAACAACATATTTTAGCCAATACATTAGAGGCCTTTATAGGGGCCCTTTATTTGGATCAAGGAATAGAAGTGGTTAAAAAATTTCTTTCTAAATATCTTTTAAAAAAAGCAAATTTCATTCTAAAAAATGAATTATACAAAGATGCCAAAAGCACTTTTCAGGAAATAGCCCAAAACCGCTTTGGTATTACTCCCACTTATAAATTAGTGGAAGAAAGCGGACCCTCGCACGCTAAAATTTTTACGATTAATTTAATGCTTGGCGATAAAATTATTGCTAAAGGCAAGGGAAAAAGTAAACAAGAAGCGCAAACCGTTGCCGCCTCCCTCGCCCTTTCTCGATGGAAACAATCCCCAAATAAAATATGTTAAAGGAATTAGAGATATTCGGCTTTAAATCATTTGCCGATAAAATAAAATTAATTTTTCCTCGACCAAATGAGGAAAATTTTGGCATTACCGCTATTGTGGGACCCAATGGCAGTGGGAAATCTAATATCGTAGAAGCAATCCAATGGGTCTTGGGCGAACAAGGTCATAAAACTCTTCGCTCCCACAACAGCCAAGATCTTATTTTTTCCGGCTCCCCTCTTCGCGCTAGAGCCGATTATGCGGAAGTTGGTATTACTTTAGAAAATAAAACAAATAAAGATATTTGGCCATTAGTTGAAATTAAACGCCGGCTCTGGTATAACGGAGATAGTGATTATATACTTAATAAAAATAAAGTGCGCTTGGCAGATATTGAAGATACACTTTTTAAATTAAATTTTGGTAAATACAATTATAGCATTATCGGTCAAGGAGAAATTATTCGCCTTTTAGAAATGACTCCCGCGGGGAAAAAAGAATTTTTTAACGAAGCCACCGGCGTTAAGCCCTATCTTAAAAAAATAGAAAATTCCCAAAAAAAAATTGAAATGGCAAAGGAGAATTTAGCTAAAGTCGAAGTTGCCTTGAAAGAAATTAGCCCTCAATTATCTTATCTTTCTCGGCAAGTCCAAAAATTAGCCAAAAAACAAGAATTAAAACGCGAGTTATTTCAATTAGAAAAAGATTTTTATCAAATAGAAGCTAAAAAAATAAATCAGGAAATATCTGAAAATGAGACGGAAAATCCTGACCTTTTAAATAAAATAGAAAAATTAAAAAAATCCATAGAAGAAAACGAGAAAAAAATTCAAACCCTCTCCTCCTCTAATCTGTCTAGCCGTTGGCAAGAACTTCAAAAAGAATATCAAGACAAAGAAGCAAAAAAGAATCAATACTCCCGAGAAATTATTGCCTTAGAGTTTGAAATTAAATCACTTAAAAATATACCCAAAAATGAAGAGATTGTTTTAACAGTAAAAAACGAATTACTTTTTCAAGAATTAAAAACAATTGAACAAAAAATGAATTCTGTATTAGCAGATATTTCTTCTTCTGTGAATCCTTCTTCTTTTAAAAATCAAATTAAAGAATTAATCGCTTCCGTTAATAAGATATTGTCTTATTTCAAAAAGCAAGAGCCTGACAAAACATTTCAAGAAAAATCACAAAATCTGCTTCAAACAAAAAAAGAGTTCGAAGAACGTTTGGAGAAAATTTCCAAAGAAGCAAAAGATATTTTTTTGAAATTATCCTCTCTCGGCGAAGAAGAGGATAAATTTCGTCAATCTTTCGCTATTTTTGAACAAGAAAATCAAAAATTAAGAAAAGAATTAGAAATAAAAGAAAATATTCTACAAGAAAATAAAATTAATTTAGCCCGGCTTCAAGAAAAACGAGAAAATTTATATAAAGAGATAGAAAAAGAATTGGGCAAAGATAATTTAGAAAAAATAATTAATAATTCTCTGGGGCCGGCCGTTGAATCTCCAATAGACGACAAAGAAGAAAAAATCGCTAAAATAAAAAGAGAACTCTTAATTATTGGCGAAATTGACCCGGAAGTAGAAAAAGAATATCCTAAAATTTCTTCTCGCCATAATTTTCTTAAACAAGAAAGCGATGACCTTATAAAGTCAATAAAATCTTTAAATAAAATTATTGATGAATTAAAAGAACAAACAAAAAAACAATTTAATAAACAATTTAATGAAATAAATAAAAAATTTGATGAATATTTTAAACGACTTTTTGATGGCGGTTATACTAAATTAATTCCCATTAAATTTAAAAACGAAGAAAATCCTTCAAAAGATGAGTTAAAAGAAGTAGAAGGCATTGAGATAGAAGCCTGTCCTCCTGGAAAAAAAATAAAGAGTGTTAAAACTCTTTCTGGCGGCGAAAAAACTCTTACTTCTTTAGCTTTGATTTCAGCTATTCTTTCTTTAAATAAACCGCCTTTTGCTATTTATGACGAAGTTGATGCTGCTCTTGATGAAGAAAATTCTCTTCGTTTCGCCGAAATTCTAAAAGAAATAAATAAAGACAGCCAACTTATTATTATCACTCATAATCGTCAAACAATGCAAGCGGCTGATACTCTTTACGGCATTACTATGGGCCGAGATGGAGTTTCTAAAATTATTTCTGTCAAATTAGACGAAAATTAATATTGGATTTTAATTAAATAAAAAAAACCGAAATATCTCGGTTTTTTTATGTTCAAAATTTTTATTTTTTCAGTTTTTCTACCACTTCTTCCATTTTAGTAGCGCGAGAACCTTTAACCAAAATAACATCTCCTTCTTTAATATTTTTTAAAAGATATTCTATGGCTTGCTGCTTTTCCTTAAAATATAAAGCCCTTTCTT
>Ga0116148_1002409_pt1 | contig 18564 bp, 16 predicted proteins | sample AD_UKC055_MetaG_FD_89786 | JGI IMG/M metagenome (GOLD analysis project Ga0116148, IMG submission 89786) | Active sludge microbial communities of municipal wastewater-treating anaerobic digesters from USA - AD_UKC055_MetaG | ecosystem: Engineered > Bioreactor > Anaerobic > Digestate | place: USA... | reverse complement strand
CCGGAATTTCAATTATTTTTGCGCCGACCCACGAAGCATGAATCGGAATGAAACGGTGCATTTCGCCGTACAGGCGCACTTTTTTCAGGACTTCGGCACGGTATCCTTTGAGCGAACATCCCAAATCGTGCAGAGGAACGCCGCTGACTTTTGCTATAAGGCGGTTTGCTATTTTTGAAGGAATCTTTCTGGAAATCATTTTGTCCTTGCGGTATTTTCTCCAGCCGCTTACGACATCATAGCCTTCTTCAATTTTTTCAAGAACGGTCTTTATGTCAGACGGATCATTCTGAAGATCCGAATCCATAAACACTATTATTTCACCTTCGGAATAATCAATACCGGCTGCCATAGCAGCGGTCTGTCCGAAATTGCGTCTGAATTTCACAAGTTTTACATTTTTGTCTTTTGTCGCAATCTTTGAAAGAATTGAGTATGAATTATCCCGGCTTCCATCGTCGACAAAGATTACTTCATAAGTTTTTTTAATTGCATTCAGATTTTCTTTGATCTTCTGATACTGCATTTCGATATTTTCTTCTTCATTATAAACAGGAAGAACAACCGAAAGATATGTTTTCTTTTTAACTGTTTTTTTAGGAGGCATATGTTTTCCCTTTTTAATTACAGACGGGCAGGACCCGTCTGTAATGATGTTTATTATTTTGCACCGAGCATTTTAGCATAATCTTCTGTGATTGTAAAGGCTTCGCGGAGAAAAATGTCCTTTGTTGCATCGAATACTTTTTCATCCTTGCTTTTTTCTTCCGATATCTTTCTGATATCATCTTCAACAGCTTCTGCCTTTGCGTCTTTTTTCAGGCTGACTCTTTTTGCGGAGAGAACAGTTTTGTATTCTTCAATTTTTTTATTCAGATCCTGAAATTCTTTATCTGCCTTGATTCTTCTTTCAGAATTTCTCTTCAGCATCGAAAGTGTTGCAGGAGTCAGATATTTATTTGCTACCGAACGGTATTCGGCCTTTTTAATCGGCTGCCATGCGAGAGGATATTTCATCTTGCTTTCATCGAAATCAAAGACTTCCATGAGATCAGGAATCTTGATGTCGGCTTCAATTCCGTTTAAGTTGTTTGAAGTTCCTGAAGGCTGGTAAAAAATCTGAATGGTAACTTTGATTGCCCCGGTAGAATCGAAGCTTCTCAGATCCTGTACAGTTCCTTTTCCGAAAGTTCTTGAAGAACCGAGGATTATTCCGCGGCCGTAGTCTTTTATTGCGCCTGCAAAAATTTCAGATGCGCTCGCGCTTCCTTTGTCTATAAGAACTGTTAAAGGTCCGTCATAGTAAATGTTGGAATCTTCATCTTTATGAATATCTATATTGTCGCTGTATTTTACCTGAAGAACCGGACCGCTCTTTATGAAAAGACCAACGGCTCTGACTGCCTCTGCAAGAGATCCGCCCGGATTTCCTCTGAGGTGACAACTATTCCTTTGACTTTCTGTTTCTGAAGTTCAACAAGAGCATTATACAAATCCTGTGAACAGTATTTGCTTCCTTCTTTTACGGGTGCATAAAATTCCGGAAACTTGATGTATCCGATTTTTCCGTTTTTGCCGTTATAAACATCATACTTGATTTCTTTATCTTTAAGGGCTACCGTATCTCTTACTATCGGAATGATAACGGTTTTTTCCTGCTTTGTTTGAGGATCTGTTCTTACAACGGTGAGAACTACTTTAGTTCCTTTCTTTCCTCTGATTTTGCTGACAGCCTTTGAAAGCGGAATATCTATAACTTCTTCCGGTTCGTCGCTTCCCTGTGCAACAGCGATTATTTTATCGTTAACCTTGAGCGCAGCAGCTTCTGGAAGCTTTGACGCCGGTCCGCCTTTGATTATGGATTCTACGAAAACAAATCCGTCTTCCGATCTCAAAACAGCTCCGATTCCCGACAGCTGAAGTTCCATGGATATTCTGAAATCCTGAAATTCTTCAGGCGTCAGATAGTTTGTGTGCGGATCGAGAGCCATACAGAACATGTTTAAATAAATAGAAAATATTCTGTCCTTTGAAAATTCTTCGTTTTCTTTTTTGACGGTATTGTATTTTTTTGAAAGTTTCTCTCTTGCGTCGTCAAGACTTTTGCCGGTCTTCATGTAGTTCAGAAGCTGGTATTTGACGAAAATGCGCCATCTTTCATTAAGTTCTTTTTCATCCGAGCAGTAGGCGAGTTTTTCGCGGTCAAGGTCAATATATTCATCAACATCAAAATTATGATCGGCTTTTACAAGCTCGTCAAAATATTTCATCCGTTCGGTAAATCTTTTTGTGAATGTCCCGAAAATCTTGTTTAAAAATGTATAATCTTTTGAAGTGGTGTAATCATCGAGATTATTCTTATCTTTCATAAATTCGTCTATGTCCGACTGGTGGAAATAGAGTTTAGATGAATCGAGATATGAAAGCATCAGATTCAGTGTGCGTTCCGAAATTTCATCATTGAAACTATGCTGGGAAACGTGCATCGAAAGAATGCGGTTCATCAGCGGCATAATGTCACCCTGATTGAGTTTTTCGGCGCGTGATCCGCAGCCGAAAACAAACAGCAGAGTAAAAAGTGTTATCGAAGCGGTTCGCTTGAAAATTTTGTTCATTAGTTCCCCCGTTTATTGCAGTTATTGAGATTCCTTAAAAAGCGTCATTTCGTCAATAAATATTTCGTATTGCACTAGCGGTCTTCTGAGTGCAGGCGCAATCAATAATAAAAAGATCATAAAAATGATTTGATTATATTCGCGCATGAAATAAAATCATTATCTATTAGTTCCGGAGGAATAATGATTGTTACACTGGTAAATGTCCGGGTCAAAAAAGACCACTTGGACGATTTTATAAATGCTACGGTTGAAAACCACACTCATTCGGTGATGGAAGAGGGTAATCTCCGCTTTGATGTGCTTAGGAATAATTCCGATCCCTGCCGCTTTACATTATATGAAGCATATGAATCTGAGGCTGCTGCGGCAAAGCATAAGGAAACCGCTCATTATCTTAAATGGCGTGATGCGGTAGCTCCGTGGATGGAGCATCCGCGTGAAGGCGTATCTCATTCTGTAATAATGCCTTCTGATAAAAAGGGTTGGAAATGAATTTTTCTGTTTCAAAAATGCCTGAACTCTATTTCGGCGCGGGGAAGTTTCCTTTTCTCACGGATATAATTCTCCGCTACGGTAAACGTGCTCTGGTTATTACCGGCGGTATTTCTTTTGAAAAATCAGGAAATCTCCAAAGCTTAATGGAACACTCCGCAGCAAAGGGAATCGAGCTTTTTTTCTATAGAGTAGCAGCCGAACCATCGCCTTCGATAATCGACGAAGCTGTTTCCATTCATTCCAAACACGGAATAGACTGTGTCGTTGCAATAGGCGGCGGAAGTTCCATTGACGCGGGTAAGGCAATCAGCTGCATGCTTAAAGAAACAGGAAGCGTAACGGATTATCTAGAAGGTATCGGAAAACATAAACCGTCGGGCAGGAAACTTCCGTTTATCGCTCTTCCGACGACGGCAGGCACGGGAAGCGAAGCTACCAAGAATGCCGTTATAACAGAAAGAGGAGAGTACGGTTTTAAGAAATCGTTGCGTCATGACTTATTTGTGCCGGATATTGCACTTATTGATCCGGCTTTGTCGTCAACACTTCCTCCTGCTACAACAGCTTATTGCGCTCTGGATGCCTTTGCTCAGCTCATCGAGTCTTATCTTTCGGATAAAGCGAATATTTTTACGGATTCACTTGCACTGCCTTCTCTTAACAAAGCTATTGAGTCTCTTGAAAAAATTTCACGCGGTGATATTATTGATATCGGTATCCGTTCATCGCTTGCATATTGCGCCTATATCTCAGGTGTCACACTTGCAAATGCGGGTCTCGGGCTTTGCCATGGTGTTGCCGGTCCCATGGGCGGATTCGCCTCAATCCCTCACGGAATAGCATGCGCGAATATGATAGTGCCTTCTTTAAAATACAGTCTTGAAAAGTTTTCAGAAGATAAAAAGAATTATTCGTCTTATATAAAAAAGATGTCTATGATCGGACGTGATTTGCCCGGGGCTGATTCCCATGATGATGTCTTCTCTTCAAGGGAATTTATTGACAGGCTGGAGAAAATAGTCAAAGCTATCGGAGTACCGAAGCTTTCAGCATTCGGTATCGACTCCGAGGCTGCTGTTAAAATCGCAGAATCATCCGAAAGCAAAAATTCTCCGGTAAAGGCTTCTGCTGCCGATTTCGCCGAGATGATTGAATCGATGATATAATAAAACTGATTATATCAATATTTATTTCTTTATAAATATTCCGAATAGTGCGAAAATAATATGTGTCTCATTTTATCTGGAGTATTATGCGCGGACTTGTTTTATTTCTATCATTGATTTCAGCTGTTTTTCCGGCTCTTTATGCAGATACCCCTCAGGAAATCAACAGAAGGGGTGCCGAGCTCGGCAAGCAGAACAAGTATGACGAGGCAATGCAGGAATTCGCCAAAGCTTCGGACATATACAACAAAGAAAGCGCCAAATATTATCATAATAAGGCATGGGCTCTTGAACTTCAGGGTAAAAATGAAGAAGCTGTCAGGTTCTATGAAAAGGCCCTTGAAAGAAATCCTTCTCAGGCAGATTCGATTGAAAGACTCGGTTATCATCATTACATAAAAGGCGAATATGACAAAGCTGTTGAGCTTGGAGAAAAAGCCGCGGGGATAAATCCGCGTGTTCCGTATCTTAATGACTGGCTTCCGGAGGCTTACAGGCTTAATCTTCTGGCGAAATCATCTGAGCCTAAAAAAGAAATAAATGAAGAAAAAGAATCTAAAGAACAGTCGTAGGCGGAATCAGAAAAGAATGAGAATGCTTATGAATATTTCGGTTTCTCATTCGATCTCAGTTTGCGTTACGGAAGAAACGTCAGAGGCGGAAGACCATATTATATTAAATCAGAATCCAAAACAGTAAACTTGCCTTTCTCGCTGAACATGTGGTTTCGTCCGAATGATTTTTTTATGTTCAGCATGAAGGCTGAAAATCCATACTGGGGAGCATCTGTTGACCGTGCCGTTTCGCAGCATGAATTTCTTGAAGGAATGTTTTCAATCGGTTCGTTTTCAATAGGCTGCGGTCTCTGGTTTACTCATTATACCGAGGATTTTGTTTTTGGAAGTTCCGAAAGTCTCAATGACTGCAAAATGGGAATCCTCATGTCGTATTACGATGATAAGTCCGAGACTAATATCCGGCTATATCCCAGACTCTTTTTGCGTGATACTGAAAAATTTTCAGACGGAAGAACCCTTGACTGCGGAATGTACGAGTTTGCTTATTCATATACTGTTCACAAGGCTCTTCGATATTATTCGAGAATATCCGAGTACGATTTTTATCTTTTTGATCATGATGCCGTCATGTCCCATTATTGGGGATTTTTTGAAATTGCAATAGGTTTGTCGCTTGATTATAAATCAGGAAGTCTTATGAAAGGCGGTTCTATTTATATCGAATATGCGAAAAGAATTAATCTCAGAAAACTCAATGAGGATGAACCTTATAACACATTTAACGGGCAGGGATTTCTTGGGTTTGATTCTTCGAAAGATCCTTCATATTTTTCGGGACAGCGTTCAAGAAGCCATATACTCCGCGTGGGAGCTTTGGAGAAAATTGATTCAAAATCATATCTTTATCAGAAACTGATTCTCGAAATCGTTGACCGTCACGAAGATCATCAGGAGCTTCTGATCGGCTTCGGCGGAGGAATTAGTTTATGAAAAAAATTATTTCATTCGTCATGATCATCGCGGGTATTTCTATTTTTGCTCAAAGTGCATCCGAACTAAACAGAAGGGGCGTCGATAAGGCTAATTCAAATAATCTTAAAAGTGCAATCGAAGATTTCGACTCTGCTATAGAAAAAAATGATATTTCTTCCGCAAAAGTATATCACAACATGGGTCACGTAGCTGAACTGAAAGGTGATGAAACCGCTGCATTGAAATTTTATGAAGAGGCATTGAACCGTGATCCGAATCTGATTCCTTCTCTCGAAAGGGCATGTGAGTTATATTCAAAATCAGGTTTTTATGCTAACGCAATTATTGCAGGGGAGAAAGTTCTTAAGCTGGATCCCATGAATAAGAATGTTCTGCCGTGGCTTGAAACGGCTTATTCCGAGAGATTCAGAGTAAAGAGAAATGAAATTACACTGCTTGAAAAAGACAAGCTTTATTCTAAATCTCTTGAGTCGGCAAAGGAAGAGAAAGCTGAAGAGAAAAAAAATGTTTTCAGGATTTCTCTTTCAGGGATGCTCAGGTACGCATTTATTTCCGGAGACGATAAAGATTTCAAATATGCCAAAACAGAGGGTCTTGGCGCACTTGATTTTCCGTTAAAGGCGGCTGTTAATGTTGATCCTTCGGACAACTGGTCTTTTGCCGCAGTCTGCGGTATTCCGTATTTCGGCGCGCTGATGCCCGAAGTTCTAAATTTTTATGAAAGAGTTGAAGTATATTACGGCCGGGACAATGTTTATCTGGGTATTGGATTTTCAGGTTATCATTATCGCGGAGATGAAGTCTGGGGAGAGGAAGAAAAGTTTAATGATTTTAAAATCGGATTTGCTCTGAAAACTTCCTCCGAGAAGTCTGAATTTATTCTTCAGTTTTATCCGGCTCTCATTCCGTATGACGCGGGTTACAGTCCGGTGCGTACTCTTGATGTATCTCATCTGAATATTGAATATCTTTTCAGAATAAAGGATTTGGGTATTAAGACTCGTTTTACTACTTACGGATTTACTTTTTATGATCATGGAGCAGAGCTTTCAAATTACGCAGGTTCCTATGATATTGCGTTGGGCGTGCTTTTTTCATTTAACAGAAATTTCAGTATTTTCGGCGAATTCTGCGAGCGGATATATATGATCGATTATCTGAATGAAAAACCGTATTCCGGAATGAACGGGCAGGGATTTTTCGGATTCAACAGGTTTAAGTGGTTCCGGGGAGCTCCAATGAGCGGACATTATTCGAACTCTCATGTAATTTCTTGTAAAATTGAAGAAAAATCAGGTTCAGCTTCTTTCTATCAGAAGCTTTCTGTCGAAATAGTGCCGCCGTCAAAAAAACAGTATGATGTCGTACTTGACTGCGGAATTTCTCTCGGTTTCTAGCAAATTATTTCAAAACACGCGAAATTTTCTTTTAAGCATAAGCTAATCAGCCGATATATAGTAAGAAGCGGAATGTTTTCTGTCTCGGAGGATTCGATGTTTAGAAGAACTTTTATAATGCTGGCTTTATTTATTCCCGTGTCCCTGGTTTTTTCTCAGAGTGATGCGGTAAAAGACGAAAAGAATAAAACAAAAATCGAGAAGCCTGAGCAGATTATTTCAACCGATATTTTCGGAATAGAGCATCTTTCATTTAATAAGAAAATTGACCTGGCCGGAAAAGGTGAACTTCTTCAGGTAGAATTTGCTCTTAAAAATAATACGGATTCGCCGCTTGAACTGTATATTTTCATGATGGGGACGGTTGAAGACAAAGAATGGGTATGGAACACTTTTAATAACCGCAAAGTCAGCTTAAAGAAAATAGTTATTAAAGATTTCGCCTCTACCCCTGATGACAAATCGCAGTTCGAAAAGGAAGAAGACGGAAAGAAAGTGATCAATAAGTATCCGAAAGATTTCAAGACTGGAATCAATCCTGACACAGGTAAGCCGTATGTTCTTGAAAGCTATCTTCCTGTAAGAACGGAGCTTTTGGCTAAATATAGAAAGAAGTATCAGTTTTTCAATTATGCCACAATATATATTTTTGATAATGAGGGAGAACTTCTCTTTTATCAGAATTATTCTTTAGATAAAATAAGACATTAACAAAATAAAAAGACCGCTTTCGCGGTCTTTTTTATTATCTATTGATTTGTCGAATTATCGTCTGATTAAGGCATTGAAACTTTTGTAAGAGATTCGAAAGCTTTAGGGAAGTCTTCAACTTTAAGCGCATCGACTCTTGCATGAAATTCCGGAAGCATTTTCTGGAAATCGTCATCAGTGCGGAGTTCTTCTTTATTGAAATCAGGTTTGAATATTTCCATTGTCTCTTCTGCAAGAGTATGAAGATTCTTGAATTTTCCTTTTTCATTAAGAACAACGCTTGTCATTGCAAGCATGAGTAATCCGCCCGGAATTGCTCCGATTGCCGTTGTATCCATGGCAGGATAGCAAAGTCTGACAGCTTTTACGCCGAAATTGTTTTTCGCATCAGACATACTCTTTCTCTGAAGAATCTTGGCTCCTGCCAGAGGCCCCATCCCGTAGACGGGATCATCTTTCTCGAAATCATAATCTGCGAAAGCTACTATGCTTACATCTTTTTTTATGAGACCGGCTTTTGCAAGAGGTTCAACCCATAGAGTAGTAGAAGTTCCCATGAACTTGTTTGTTCTCTCTATGTCGCCTTCATTAGCTACGGCAACATCAACCATTCCGAATTTTTTGAAATTGTCGATTTTTGAAAAATCAGGATACTGATAAACCGGATGATAAGACAGGTCGATATCTTTAACTTTTATTGTGCCGTGTTCTTCGTAGCGTTTTGTTGCACCGGCTGCAATTCCGTTAATCAGATGAACAACTGAATATTTTTCCTTGATTGTGTTAACTACTTCTTCTATTGCTTTAGGATCAGTTGCGTCAATATTCCACCATCTTGAATCAATGTTCTGCTTAGCCGCTTCTTTCTTAATCGATTCAACATGATTGTAGCCTATCTGAAGATTAGCTCTGTCATAATGCACTCCGTAAACCGGAATCTTTTCGCCGAAAAGAAGCTGAAGCGTTACTGCACGGAGAATTCCGTTTGAGCCGCCGAGCATTAAAACAACATGGTCAGACGGAAGTTTTACGCCGATAGGTTTTATCTCTTTTAGCTGTTTTTCGAGAAGCTCGTCTGCGCCTTTCTGTCCCTCTGACATGAGGGTTTTCATGATAACCTTCAAATCAGCCCCGCCGAGAGGCTTCTTTTCAAATGTTTCAAGCTGCATTTATTCCTCCAAAATATGAACAAAAACAGAATTTGAGCAGTTACATTTTATGTAAAGTAATTATTTTCTGATAAGTTCCGCAAAAATTTTAAGAGCTTTCTCTGTTTTATCAGAAAAGAGGCATGCGGAATTAAGACGGAAATAATTAACGAAATTGTTTCTTGCAGAAAAAATTATTCCGGGGGCAATTGTGAAGCCGTTCTTTACCGCGAGATAAGCTGTTTTCCGTGAATCGATGTGTTGAGATGCCTTGATCCAGAGAAAGAATCCGCCTTCGGGATTGCTGACTTCGCATTCAGGGATATTTTCAGAAAAATATGCCTGATAAGCAGAGATGTTTTCCCTGTAAATTCTACGGAGTTTTTTCATCGAATGAGTGTAAAAGCTCTTAGTCATAAATGAAGCAAGACCTGATTGAATAAATGCAGACGGAACAGAATATGCCGTGTTAAGTATTCTGTGAATATCCTTCTGGTAAATTCCGCCCGCGACCCAGCCTGTTTTATAGCCAGGAGCAATTGATTTGCTGAGGCTGGATACATAAATTGTGTTGTCGGGATTGTATGATTTTACAGCCCTCGGTTTTGATGAAAAAAACAAGTCGCCGTAGCTGTCGTCTTCGATAACAGGAATTCCGTATTTTGCGGAAATAAGGGCGAGTCTCTCCTTTGCTGAATCTGGCATCTTCGCGCCGGTCGGGTTCGAAAAATTCGGAGATAAAATAACTGCTGATATTTTTTTCTTTTTAACTGTTTTTTCAAATGTATCTACATCAAAACCTGATATGCAGTCAGTCTGAATTTCGAGCGCTTTTAATCCGAGTTTAGCAATCAGACCGAAAAATCCGTGATATCCGGGAGACTCAACCGCAACTGAATCACCGGTTTTAGTAACTGCGAGAAGAGCCGACAAAAGTCCGGGTGTTGCTCCTGAAGTTATTATTATTTCATCGGATGATGTTTCACAGAATGATTCGATCATCTTGCGCGAAAAAATTTCTCTTAGAGCGTTGTTGCCTCTGCCGAAATTATAACGGTTGTTGCGGTCAGGATTTTCGCGTATACGTCTTGAGAGATGAAGTGAAATCTCTTCATTGATCTTTGCGTCGGAATAGGGAAAACCTATGCCGAGCGGTATTATATCTTCGCGCATTGAATCTTCGAGAAGCGCTTCAGTCTCGGGAGAAATTTTTATATGGTCAGTTAAAATTTTAATTTTCGTGTCAGATTCGATAAAATTGCTGATAGCGGAATGACTGAACCGCATGTTTTCGGGGCGAACGTAATAGCCGGACTGCGGATGACTTGCGATAATTCCCTGTTCTTCGAGAAGTCTGTAGCCGTTTAGAATGGTCATCATGCTGAGGTTCATCTGAACCGACATCTCGCGGATTGACGGAATTTTATCGCGGGATTTTAAGACTCCGCTTTCTATGAGTTTTTTTATACGGTCTGCAACCGTCAGATATTTCTTCATTGTGAATAAGTATAACAGCGTTGGAAAATGTCAACTGTTATATGTAAATTATGCGTTCACTGCATATTGCAAATCAGTAAAGTTAAATGTAGAACATGGCATCAAAAGGAGATCATATGAATATTAAATTTGAAAAACTTTCGGAAAACCATGATGTTGATGTAATGGATGTCTTTAATTACTATGCCGAAAATGAGTTTTCATCCTTTGCTGCCGGGCGGATGCCTGAAAAGTTTTTCAGCATGATGCTGAATTCTATTTCGGCATATCCGGCTTATGCGGTTTATGCAGATTCATTATTTGCGGGTTTCGGTTTTTTGCGGCCGTATAGTCCGATGGGCGTATTTAAGAAAACAGCTTCTGTTTCTTATTTTCTGCATCCGCCATTTACGGGAAAAGGAATCGGAAGCGCCTTTCTTGATAAGCTGATTGGTGAAGCCGCAGAAACAGGAATAGAAAATATCATGGCTGAAATAGCTTCTGAAAATCAGGCAAGTATTAACTTTCATAAGAAGCATAATTTTAATGAATGCGGAAGATTTCCATCAATAGCTGAAAAATTCGATAAAAAATTCGACATAGTCTGGATGCATAGAAATATAAAGTGAAATTTTTGCTGATTGTATTCAATCAGCAAAATTAAAAAGATAACCGAGTTTAAAATAGAATTCATTTTCTGATTTGCGTGAATATAAATTGAAACCTGCACCAGCGCAGATCAGAGAATCGGAATGAACAGGGTAGGTGAAGCAAAGACCCGTGTAAAAACCCGGAAAATATTTTTTGCCGTCATCATCGGTTTTATACTTCGAGGTAAATCCCGCTTCAGCACCAGCAAAAAGAATCATTGTCTGGAGTCCGAGTTTTCCGGAGTATGATTTTTCTCTGATTTTGTATCCTGCATCGATAGATGCGAGAAATGAAAAAAATCCGAGATATCCCGCTTTTCCGGATAGAAATACTGCGCCGTCATTGCGTTTATCGCCGTCAAAAGAGCGGATGTAATCGAAAGATGTTCCGATTGCCTTGACCGGTATTGACGCGCCCATCTGGTTTGCGAATATGTTTGTGCTGAATAATCCGGCTGAAATGAATATGACTGCGATATATTTTTTCATGGGATATTTATATCATATTTAACCGGTTTGTCAATCAGAATGATAGGGGTTATGGCTTAAGAATTACTTCAATCGGGAAGTTAATTAATCAAAAAACAGTAAGGGATATAAAGCTGAAAGTTGTATTAAAAATAATTGACATGTTATACTAATGGATGATTTTGAAATTGCAGAGGTCAAAGAATATAATTCAATGTGATACGGAAAAGAGTGTATTTGTTATGCATGCTTTATGCCCAATAATATCTTTTTGATTCAGCAGGGGAGAAGTGAACAGAATTCAGTTGATTAAGCCATCTGCCGTCTATGCGGAGAAAATTAAGGAATATAGATCAGAATTTCCTGGTGAACGTGAGAGGGTTACGCTTATTCCGGATAGAATACCTGGTATGGATTTTCTTGAAAATTATGACAATGTGAATGAATGGTTTAGATTTTGTGAAACAATGTCGGATAAATTGTCTTGGTATATGTCGATTCGTGAAAGTGACAATAAGATAGTCGGTTTTACTATTTTCCGTTACAAACTTGAATATGATGATGACAGTTATGAGTTCGCTTCTAATTTCGGATATTCGATTCGTCCAAGCGAACGCGGGAAAGGGTATGCTAAAGAACAGTTGAGGCTTGGTTTGCTGAAAGCAAAAGAATCGGGGCTTAAAAAAGTTAGAATAGTTTGCCGTGATACAAATACCGGCAGCAATAAAACAATCCTTTCCAACGGGGGAGTGTATGTTGACACGATTTATGGTGAGAAGTCTGGAATGAGTATCAACCGTTATGATATCCGTACAGTATGATCTCTCAATTGACCGGTAAAAGATAATTGAGAGATAGAAGAGTATTCTATCTAATGAATTTATAATAATATTAAACAGCATGGGAGAACTGAATGAAAAATAAAATTATGGTAATGATGATTCTTGTATCACAGATATCACTATTTGCCTGCTCGAAAGCTTTATCGTCGGATAATTCAAAAGATGAAGAAATTATTAATAAATTGCTTCAGGATTATACAGAAGCTGCTAAAGGAAAGAATGTTGATAATATCATACAATATTTTGATCTTCAGGAATATGTCGACGGTTATAATATGGAAATGGCAAAAAGCGATTTTGGAGATAATGCAAAACGTCCTGCTTATGAAGAAAAACATCAGAAAATGGTTAAGCAGTATGTTGCTTTTTTGATTGGATTTACCTTAACAGATGCCAATGAAGAGCAGAATATACTTAAGGATATTGATAAGAAGCTACAGGAATTGAATCTTGAAGATTTAAAAATTGAAAGAATAGATATTCCGAATGAACAGCAGGCTAAAACCGATAATTTCAAGAAAATGCTGAAAAAGCGCTGCGAGAGAAATGGAGCCGGGAGTATAACTTACAGAACAATATTATACCGCTGCGGCAAGAAAACCTATTATTGCGGTTTTGAATTATTTAAATATAACGGAATATGGAAAATTGATGAATTAAGAGTATCTTCGGCAAATGTAGATGCTAATATTGTAACTTATCCGGTCAGTGAAGATGAATATCTAAAGATTATTGAAAAGAAATAGAAACAATTTATGTTTAGCAGACTGTCGGGTAAATACTAGAACAATACAGACCTCTGCCGTCATACGTTGATTTCGGAAATAGTTACATTTAATCATGCGATATATGATATAATATTATTGAATGGGGTTGTTGCGGGTGACGCTTTGCTAGAGGAAATTTCTGGGTGCAAAATATTAGAGCAGATAACTATTTTGTTCTTTTTGGCTCTGAACAAACAGCAACGAGGGTTTTTGTGTTTAGTAATTGTAATGATAAACAGTAGCACCTAATTAATATAAGTGATGATATCAATTTAATATTGACACTGACTTATTGCGTAAAATGAATGTACTATAAATAATATGAAAAGGATTATGGATTATGAAAAAGCTACTCCAATGGATTACTCCCGGTTTATTGTTCGCTATGGCGATATTTTTTTCCGCATGCGGGAATTCTTCCAGCGGGGATTCTTCCAATGAAGAACCGACTATTCCTCCAAGCTTGAATGCTCCGTATTTTACTCCGGGTGCTGGTTCATTCAGCAAAGATATTAAAATAAATATTGAAACAAAGAATATAAGCGCTTTGATTTACTATACAACTGATGGTACTGTACCGAGTGAGAAATCTTCATTGTTCAGTGTTCCGATACCTCTGTCTGGTAACGGCTCAAAAATGAAGATACGATGTATTGCTGTTTTCGGGGGAGTTGCAAGTTCTGAAACTGTAGGCGATTTCCAAATTAAATATGAAAAGGTATCAACACCTCAATTTTCCGTTCAGGCTGGTACGTCGGCATCTGACTTGCAGATTCAACTTACATGTTCTACCTCTGATGCAATGATTTATTATACAACGAACGGGGATGTTCCAAATGAAACCTCATCCGTGTTTTCATCAGCTTCACCAATCTTAGTATCCGGCAATGGAACGCAAAAAACGATCAAAGCCATAGCGGTAAAGAACGGTTATGAGAACAGCACTGTGGTTTCAGCATCTTACAAAATTGAATATCCTGCGGTAGTGATTCCTTCTTTTAATCCTGCTCCGGGATCTTTCTCTACCGATATCAGTGTGGCTATTACTTCTGAAAATGGCGCAAAAATATATTTCACAACAGATGGGTCTGTGCCAACAGAGTCTTCTTCCCTTTATAACTCACCGATTCTGGTAAAAGGTAATAAAACAACCAAAACTATACGGGTACTTGCTGTTAAATCAGGATGTACATCTTCTTCAAGCAGCGGAGATTATGCGATAAATTATCTGAAGGTTTCGACTCCTCAATTCGGTCTTGCAGCCGGAACGTATACTGAAGACAAAACAGTAACGATTACGTCTGCGATTTCTGATGCCGTCATCCATTATACTACAGACGGCAGCGATCCTGATGAAAATTCTGCGGTTTATTCGGCACCGGTTACTGTTTCAGGAGATGGAACCACTCTTGTCCTGAAAGCTATTGCCGTAAAAGAAGGAATGGAAAACAGTACGATTTCGCAAAGGTCGTATACAATAAATTATCCATTAACAACGTACCCTGCATTAAGTATTGTAAACGGTCTGGTTGATAAAACGGATGTATTGTTTATAACGTCTGAGTCAGGTGCGAAGATTTACTATACGACAAATGGAGATGTGCCGATAAAGAGTTCAATATTGTATACCGGGGGGATTCCGTTTTCGGGATTCAATGATACTGTTACAATTAAAGCATTTGCGGTAATGGATAAACGTAAGAATAGTAACATGACTATGATGACATATAAAATCATTCCTGGGTCAGTTTATTTAATCGGATATGCGAACCACCCCTTTCAATCTAAGACGTATTCATATATTATTAAAAATGGATTGTTTAGTCAACTTGCATCAACCGGGGATATAACGCGCGTAAGTGCAATGTCAATAAACAACGGACATATTTACATATCAGGTGCGATTGATGGACAGCCTGCCTATTGGTATGATGGTGTAAGTAATACTTTGCCATCAGGAAATCGGTATATTGGCGATACAAAGGATATTTTTATTTCAAATGGGAATACTTACATTGCCGGATATTATATTACAACGGGAACTTATACGAGTCTCAAAATTGCATGTTATTGGAAAAACGGCACGAAAATTGACCTCGATACAACAGACTCTGAGGCTTATTCGATATATGTTTACGGTACGAATGTGTATGTTGTTGGTCAAGCATACAATGGAAGCAATTATTCGGCATGTATCTGGAAAAACGGAGTGCGTACTTTTCTTGATGCATCAGTTTCTTCGGCAAATAAAATTATCGGCAACGGAACTGATATTTATGTATCGGGTAGTTTTACAAGCAACGGGAATCCATCATCGTGTTTCTGGAAGAATGGAACACGAAATAATTTGAATACCTTATATAATTCTAATACGATGGATATCGCGCTTTTCGGTTCTGATGTTTACGTTTCAGGTTATTACACGGTTTCAAGATCACCGTTTCCTGATGATATTATCGGTTGTATCTGGAAGAATTCTGTTGAATCACCTTTGGTAACATGGTATGGCAGGTATGATGCTATCAATACTTTCAAATTTATTGATACTAATCCAATTATGCTGAGAAGTTATATGTTCGAGGGTGAATCAAATTATTTCATTGAATATGGCGGGCAAACTTCATCAATTAGTAGTGATGGCACTCATGAGATAACAGATATGGTGTTTGTACCATAGTCGATATTTTCCTGAAGGCGTTTGAAAATCAGTATAGAGTATATGATATTGGTTTTATTTTCTTACGGCAGCGTTGTAAACGTGGCAACACATGTCAGCCTTCCGTTACTAATTCGTCGTGAGTCATGACCATATCAGCGTCATCCCTCAATATGCGCAGTGCGCCGAAACTATCGCCGGGTACAGGTTCATTCTCTCAACTTCGGAACCGGTCATCGAAGGCGATCGCGGTGATTATCGGCTCATAGTCATGTCCGGCAATACTGTCATTGACGCGACATTGCAGTTTAAAAGTGTGGGAGCGTACGCGAGCGCGGAGATACTTGATGCGCGGCAGGCAGACGGTAAGATCGTTCTGACTATGAAGTGTGTGTGTTCCGTTGGAGATGAGGACCGCGCGTTCGATTATACATATGCAGTGTTTGATCAGACAATAAAAAAAATCGAGGCTATATATGAGAACTCCTACAAGTAGTTCGAATTGTAAATCGTCGAAACGATTGTCAACTCGGGTCATGGTCATGGTTTCTGTGATCTTTATCTGTGTTGCGGGAGCGGCGGGATACAGCTGGTATCATGGGCCGTATGCTGTGAGGTATGACGTCATCGACGAGCTCGAAAAGAACACGCTAGGATTCAAACAGGCCGTGATGTCCCGTGATCGGCGTCATGTGCTTCTGATCGGAATCGGAGATGAAGAACGGCTGATGACTGACGACTATGGATTGATCATATATTACAAGCTGGAGAATGGCAAACCCGTAACGCGTTTCTGTCTGATCAACGCGAAACGGAAAAGTCTTTTCTATACCGATGACATTGATAAACTTTTATCGGAATTACATTCTTTGCCGGCAGATGCCGTTATTTATTCGTACTCAAAAACCTGCGCGACACCGCTCGACGGTTACTATACGGGTGAGGGTGAAGAACTCCGTCTTGTGCATGCGCCAGATGAGATATATCGCAAAATACAGCGTGCATGCCGGCTTTCTGAAGACTACCGTATGATTTGTACATGCATCTACTGTCATTGAGAATGATGAATTATTATCAGATAAGTCAGCGATGTTTACTGCTGCCGGTAGAATTAAATAGAATTGAGTAATTGTGTCGGATATAATACGCAAGAGAATACTTATTTTGAACGGATTCTTTATTCGCAGAAAGAGCTCTGAAACCGAAATTCGGATTATATTGCCGAAAGTTGCGTGTAAGGATTTGCCTGATGAAATCAGTAATTATGCTTATTGATATTCCTAAAATGAAAAAATATTTTCCGAATACCATCTAACAAAAAAAGAATTGATTAAAATTTTAAATTATTCCCGATAATGAAATTCAGCTTATTAATCTGTCAGGAGATATTATGTTTAAGAATGATTTTATTTTTGGTGCAGCTACTGCGGCATATCAGATTGAGGGAGCACATGATAGAGATGGAAAGACTCCTTCTATCTGGGATGTATTTTCACATAAAGAAGGAAAAATTGCCAATGGAGATAATGGAGATGTTGCATGCGACCATTATCATCTTTATGAAAATGATATTGCATTGATGAAAGAAATCGGGCTTGATTCTTACAGATTTTCTGTTTCCTGGCCGAGAGTTATTCCTCATCCCGGACATGTAAATGAGAAAGGAATTGATTTTTATAACAGATTGATAGATGAGCTTCTTGAAAACGGAATAAGTCCGATGCTGACTTTGTATCATTGGGATTTGCCGCAATGGATGTATGAGAAGGGCGGCTGGATTTCAAGAGAAATCTGCGGATATTTTGATGATTATTCTGCACTTTTATTTAATAAATTCGGAGATAGGGTAAAATACTGGGTTACTCATAATGAGCCGTATTGCATAAGTATGCTTGGGCATCTTTATGGTCAGCATGCTCCAGGGCATAAAAATCTTCAGGATGCTATTCGGACCGCGCATCACCTTTTGCTGACTCATGGCAGAGCTTTGAATATATTCCGGCAAACGGGGCTTAAATCAAAAATTGGAATAACTTTAAATTTAGGACCTGCATATCCATATTCGGAAACAGAAACGGATAAGCTCGCAGCTTCAAGATATGACGGTTTTGCCAATCGATGGTTTTTGGAACCTCTTTTTAAAGGTCAGTATCCGAAGGATATGTTTGATTATTACGAGTCTAATCATATTGATTTTTCTCACATTCAGGATGGTGATCTCAAAATTATAAATGGAGAAACAGATTTTCTTGGAGTTAATTACTACATGGATTTTAACATGCGTTATGACCGAGATGCATTTTTGCAGGGATCGCATGTTGACATGGGCCGAGACAAGACTGCTATGGGTTGGGAAATTTCTCCTGAAGGTTTTATTGATATTGTCAGACAGATTAGAGAAAATTATACTGATATTCCGGTAATGATTACTGAAAATGGTTCGGCATTTAAAGATGAAATAAAAAATGGTGAAATTGAAGATACTGAAAGGCTGGAATATTTAAAAAGTCATCTTGAAGCAGTTGTAAAAATGAATGAAGAAGGATTAAATGTGACAGCATATTACGTCTGGTCATTAATGGATAATTTTGAATGGGCTTTCGGATATGATAAAAGATTCGGAATCATCGGAGTTGACTATGAGACTCAAAAAAGAATT
>Ga0116148_1002405_pt1 | contig 18581 bp, 14 predicted proteins | sample AD_UKC055_MetaG_FD_89786 | JGI IMG/M metagenome (GOLD analysis project Ga0116148, IMG submission 89786) | Active sludge microbial communities of municipal wastewater-treating anaerobic digesters from USA - AD_UKC055_MetaG | ecosystem: Engineered > Bioreactor > Anaerobic > Digestate | place: USA... | reverse complement strand
TGTGTCTCGGGCTCTCCGGCACCAAGGATGTTCGACCTCCCAGCCGGTGCGTAGAGCAACATTCGCCGCGGCGCCATTTTCATCCTGCGTGGCGCCGACATTGTCGGCATGGGGGACTGTGTCAGTTTGCCCAGGTACCTCGGAAACCCTGGCCCACAGGGCACAGGTTCCCGGAGACCATCAGCGACCGGCGCGCCCAGTGAAACCCACGGCTACACAAACCCCAGCTAGAAGGCCCGGGCCGAAACGATTGCTCGACAGGTCCCGACTCTGCTACACTGAACTCGAAGCATAAGGAAAGGGGCAGTGTACGTATGGGCAAGCTCGCGATTGGACAAGTAGCTCCGGACTTCGCACTTGCGAACCAGGACGGCAATGTAGTTCGCCTCGCCGACTTTTCGGGGCAGAAACTCGTGATCTACTTCTACCCCAAGGACAACACACCCGGGTGTTCCCGTGAAGCCGAGGGTTTCCGCGACCTGCATGACGACATCATCGCTGCCGGCGCGCAGGTGGTCGGGATCAGCAAAGATTCAGCATCATCCCACGCCAGGTTCCGCAGCAAGCTTCAGCTGCCTTTCGATCTGCTGAGCGACCCGGAACACAGCGTTCTCGAAGCGTATGGCGCGTGGGGCGCCAAGACGATGTACGGCAAGACATCCGAGGGAACAATACGGTCCACTGCGATAGTGGATGAGGAAGGACGCGTGGCCGCCGTCTTCCCCAAAGTGAAACCCGATGGCCACGCTCAAGATGTCTTAACGGCGCTCGCGAATCTCTCTGACTAGTTGCACAACGCCTGCCCTATACTGAAGGCCTCCTGCATTGCCTGGGGGTTCGACGCGGCATCGCCCGGATCGGATGCTGATACGCCCAGTACCCCCACTAGCTCGATGCCGAGGTAGTCTAGAGCTCGCCTGAACATGCCCACGACATGCTCGGGCGTGTTGGGATCGTCATCAGCGTACGCAGTGACAACGATAGCTTTCTTGCCGCGGAGCTTCTCCGAGGCGTCGCCCTCGGCGATAGCGTACCATCTATCGACAAAGGCCTTCATCTGCGCCGATGCGCCCCAGAAGTACACAGGAGTTCCGAATACGAGCACGTCGCTCTCAATGAGTTTGGGGTAGAGCGACTGCATATCATCTCTCTGTATGCACTCCCCCGTGCGCCTGCACGATGAGCACGCTCTGCAAGGAGCAATGCGCAGGCGGCCAATGTCCACGACCTCACACTCGGCGCCTCCGCTACCGGCGCCCCGAACCACCTCGTCGACAAGCGCGCGTGTGTTTCCATTCACCCGTGGGCTACCGGAGAAAGCCGTGATTCGCACTAGATCATCTCCCTATCGCAACACTCGGTCTGATAGTATCACGATTCCGGCGGCTTCGATTCAGCGCACGAGTTGAGACATGCCAAGATGAACCCGGAGGCATCGTCGAGCCCGCGCCAAGACTCTGCAACGCATTCGAGCAACTTCGGCACATAGGCGAACCCCATTCTCGCATGATCTGCCGCCGCGCTTGCGGCTTCAGCCGGGCAGTTGCCGCACTCAGCCCTGCATATACCGCGAACACCCTTTTGTCAGGCTGCACAATACACGTGTTCAATGAGGTCCCTCCGCTGAGATCGCGTGTCCAGGAGTCGACGGAGTTGCCCGGGCATTCAGAGCGCCCACACCGCCCAGAACCAGCAACGCACCGACGAACTGCCATCCAGCCAGCCTCTCGCCGAGCAGAAGGAAGCCGAGGATGCCGGCTGTGACTGGCTCTATCATACAGATCACCGTTGCGCGGCTCGCCTCTATGTGCTCAAGCGACATGAGGTAAAGACCGTACGAAACAAGAGTCGGTCCGATGGCCAGGCCCAGCATGAGCATCCAGCCCTCAAGCGGGACCGTTGCGAGTTGAGCGAGTTTGGGGCCCGACATCAGAGCCAGAAGAATCGTCCCGAAACCGAACGCATAGAGAACCGTAGTCCACGAACCATACTTGGGCAGGGTGCGCTTGCTGAGCAAGGTGTAACCCGCGTACGTCAGAGCCGACGCCAGGCCGAACAGTACTCCCGCGCGATCCTGCGCAAGGACTCGTGCTTCCAAGCCGCCGGCCACTAGGAAACCCCCAATGAGCACAACGCTCAGGGACGCCAGCCCGCGCCGGGTGATCTTCTCCCCGAAGAACGCAGCGGCGCCCGCCGTCACGAAAACGGGCGCGGTATATAGCAGGATCGAAGCCACCGACAACGACGTACGTTTCAGCGTCTCGAAGTACGTCCAGTATTCCAGGGCTATGCCCACAACTCCAATGTAGACGAAATCGGGGAGGTGTCGTCTCTCCACTCTGAGTAGCCTGGGAGAACGAAACAGCATGATAGTCAGAAGAACCATGAATGCCATTCCGGCACGCACAGTCACCAGAACCAGTGGATCAATGCCGTACCGGTAGATCGCATTCGCGAAAACGCCAAGAGTGCCCCACATGGCCGCAGCAGTCAGGGCCATCGGAATGCCGTATCTCGGGTCCGCCGTGGCTGTGGAACGCTGCATCTCTGGGATCAGCTCACATACACGATTCTGAGGTAGCGCTACTTGTCATGCTACTATGCACAGGTCCGCGGCGCAAGGTCACTACTTGGCCCCTGCCCCCCGCCCCCGCCGAGCGAGGAGACTTCTGCGCCTGTTCGGCGACGTTCGGGTAGGCCTGCAGCGGGACGCCGGGACACATCACCGCGTCAAGCCTGCGCTGCGAGCCTTCGCTCCACCTCGCGGCATATGCGGTGATACACGCACACATGCATCTGCTGTATCTCAGCAGTAGAGACTGATGGAACCTTTATCGCGACATCGCAACCGGGCGCCAGGACGCCCCCGTCGCAGCCTGTCAGGCCGATGACCTTCATCCCCAGAGTTCGACCCACAACAGCAGCATTCACGACACTCTCAGAGTTTCCGGAGGCCGAGATGCACCAGAGCGCGTCTCCCCGCCTTCCGAGCGCCATGACTTGCTGCGCGAACACGGCGTCCGACCCTATGTCGTTGGCAATAGCCGTGAGCACAGACGTATCGGCCGCCAAGGAGATGCAGGCCAAGCCCATCTGCAGGCGGTCTGCCAGGCTCCGTCCACTCGCGTTCGCTGCCCCGATCGCGCCTGCCGCGCTGGTCGGGCCCGTCCCGCCGCTCATGTCGATAGCTCTGGCCACCTCATCAGCCAGCACGCTCGGGAGCGGACGGGCGATCTCGAACGACTTCACCATCTCGCCGGCAATGTGCGACGCGTCGGCAGCGCTTCCCCCACATCCGCATGTCAGCAGCTTGCCTCCTGAAGCGAAAGCGTCACACAGCATCTCCACTGCCCGAGCCACTTCAGGGCAATGCGCACACCAGTCCGCACTCCAGTCTTCCATCATGCTCGTGAGCCTCCTACCTGACAACCAACGGATGAGCCACGTTCACAGCGAAGCCCACCTGAACCTCCTCGCCCACGTTGAACAGCCCATGCTCTGCCGGGCTGGCCACCACAGCGAGCAGCGATGTCCCATCGACGTCGATGTCGTACTCCGCTACGGACCCCATGTATACCACGCGCGTGACCCTCCCGGCGAAGCACATTGGCGAAGCGCACCGAGAGTCCGAGCGGAACAGCTTCACGGTTTCTGGCCGCACGACAAGTTCAACACGAGTTCCCTCCGGATACTGGCAACGCGTGTTCGGGATCTGGGCCATCCGGCCATGCACGTCGATCACCATGCCGCCTTCGGCGCCCCCAACAACCGTAGCGTCTACAAAGTTGGCTCGTCCCACGAACTCGGCCACGAACCTATCGATCGGCCTGTTGTAGATCTCCGACGGCGTGCCTGCCTGGGCAATGGAGCCCTGGTTCATTATGACGATCCTGTCGGACAGGCTCATCGCCTCTGCCTGGTCATGAGTCACGTACACACTGGTGATGCCCAGTGTCTGCTGAATCCTTCGGATTTCCAGTCTCATCTGTTCGCGCAACTTCGCGTCGAGGTTCGATAGAGGTTCGTCGAAGAGCAGCACTGCAGGCTTGTTCACTATGGCCCTGGCCAAAGCGACCCTCTGCTGCTGCCCCCCTGATAGCTGGTCAGGGGAGCGCCTGGCCATGTCGGAAAGGCCCACGAGGTCGAGCATCCTCGAAACACGCTCATCCACCTCGGCCTGCGCCGCCTTGCGGAGCCTGAGCCCGAATGCCACGTTCTCGAACACCGAAAGGTGCGGGAATATCGCGTAGCTTTGAAACACCATCGCAGTATCACGCTTGTTGGGCGGTCTGTCTGTCACATCTTTGCCGGAAATCAGAACCCGCCCGGCATCAGGCATTTCGAAGCCAGCGATGATACGAAGAGTTGTGGTCTTGCCGCAGCCCGAAGGGCCCAGCAAGGTGACCATCTCGCCGTCTCGTATCTCAAGGCTCACATCATCGACAGCCACTACTGCGCTGATCTCCCCATCAGGGCTCCGAAACCTCTTCGTTACATTCTCAAGTGTGACACCCATCTGCATACACCGCCCTAAAACCTAGCCTGATATCTGATGCCCAGAGCTTTGTCTACGACCAGCCTGATCAAGGCCATCGCCACCACGATCACGCCGACCAAGATGACGCTGAATGCGGCGGCCGCTCCCAGACGACCCGAGTTGACCTGGTTGAGGATCTGCACTGTCATGAGGTTCCAGTCAGCCGATACAAGAAAGATCGCCGCGCTAATCGCCGTCATAGCCCTCACGAACGCAAAGACCAGAGCCGAGAAGAATGCCGGAGCCATGAGCGGCAGGGTGATCTTGCGGAACGTAGTTGGGCTGTCGGCCCCAAGGTTGGCCGCGGCCTCCTCGATCGACGGATCTACCTGACGCAACGTGGCCACTCCTGCCTGGATCCCCACTGGGAAGTATCGGAACACGAAGTTCAGCACCAGAATGGCCAGTGTGCCCGTGAGCAGAAAGGGTTTTCGGTTGAAGGCCAGGATATACCCGATGCCCACTACAGTACCTGGAAGCGCGAAGCTAAGCATCGATATGAAGTCCATCGCCCGCTTGCCCGGGAAGCTCTTGCGCACTACCAGGAATGCGATGGCCATGCCAAGCAATCCGGAGATGGGGGTGGACAGTGCGGCGATCGCCAGAGTGTCGCGTATTGCCTCGCGGCCTACGCCCAGAACGTACTGATAGTTCTTCATGGAGAACGATGGGTCGATACCCCAGAGTCTTGCAAATGACCCTGCGACGATGACTCCGTAGAACAGGAGTACGACGCCCACTACCCCCATGCACACTCCGAACAGCACCCACTTCACAGGCTTGCTCACGCTCTTGATGGCGGTACTCGTCGGCTTACCGGTGACAGTAACGTACTTCCGCTTGTCTACCCAGTATTTCTGCACTACGAATGCGGTAACCGAGGGGATAAGCAGCACCACCGAAAGCGCCGCGCCGCCCGGTAGGTCGTACATGCCGGTTATCTGCAAGTACGCCTGCACCGACAGAGTCGGGAAATCGCTGCCCGCAAGGATCAGCGGGTTGCCGAAATCCGCCAGGGACTCGATGAAGATCACCAGGAGGGCGCTGGCGATTCCGGGCAGAGCCAGAGGCAGAGTCACCTTGCTGAACACTTCCAAGCGCGATGCCCCGAGATCCATCGCAGCATCCTCCAGGGTAGGGCTGATCGACTCCAACACCCCTTTGAGGGTCAAGTAGGCCACGGGGAAGAACGTGACTACCTGCGCAAACAGCAGTCCCCGGAAGCCGTATATGGGATAGTTGTAGATGCCGAACAGCTTGGACGTAATCAGTCCATTGGCTCCGAAAAGCAGCAGGACTGATACTGCTCCCAGAAACGGCGGCGACACTATGGGTACAATGGCCATGAAGTTCAGAAAGCCCTTTAGCGGGACATCAGTGCGCGTTACGGTATACGCGAACAGAAACCCCACAGCACAGCTGATCGCGGCCGACGCCGCCCCCATTGTGAGGCTATTGTACAGCGACCTGCGCACATACGAGCTCGACATGAGCTTCGAGTACACACCCAGCCCAGGGGCGTCGGTCGATGAGAAGCTGCGCACAGCCACCATGACTATGGGATACACGATGAACACCGCCAGCAGGGCGAAGATGGCGATTATGCTTGACAGCAGGGCGGGTTCCTTCGACAACCGCACTGTCTGCCGCCACAAACGACTTGTCACTTTCATTGGCCTTCCTCCGATGTGTCAAGGGCGGGCTGAAACATGCCCGGCCACCGACGCCATGAGGCACAGCAGCCGGGCCATTCCCACCCAAGTAACGGGCTGTCTACCTACTTACCCTGCAACACCTCTGCGATCCACTTCTCCACCAAGCGGCTCTTCTGCGATGCCGACCATGCGGTGTCGACTTCAACGGTGTTGATCTCGCCAAATGCGGGCATTCCCGGCGCTAGCTTGGCCTGGGGATGGATCGGGTAGAAATAAGTCTTCGACTGGGCAATGACCGTTTGGCCCTCTATGGAGATCAGCCAGTCGACCAGGGCCTTCGCGCCCTCAAGGTTGGTTGCGCCCTTGAGAATCGACACTGCCGGGGCCTCGTAGGTCACACCATCGCTGGGGAATACCAGCTGGATGGGGTAGCCTTCGTCGATAGCCTGCAGAATCGCAGGGGTGAACTGAATGCCGATGGCAGCTTGCCCGATGGCGATCGCCTGCGACGGAGCAGTGCCGCTTTGGGTATATATCTGCACATTCGCATGGAGTTTCTTGAGATAGTCGAAAGCCTTGGCTTCTCCCCATTCCTTCACGAAACCGGCCACCATGTTGTACCCAGTGCCTGAAGTCTGAGGGCTCGGATACTGGATCTGGCCGCGAAACTCAGGGCGGAGCAGATCTGCCCAGGTCTTCGGGGCGGTCGCCTTCACCCTGCTGAGGAAATCGGTGCGCACTCCGACGCCCATGGGGTTCATGTAAAAACAGGTCCAATAGCCCTGGGCATCCCTAAACTGCGGTTTCAGAGCCGAAGCGTTGGGGGATATGTACGGCTGAGTCAGCCCACGGCCCTTCACAGTGACATGGTTCTCGCTGGGCGCGCCCATCCACACGTCTGCCTGCGGATTGTCCTTCTCGGCCTCGATACGTGCGATTGCCGGTCCCGACGACAGGAACACCATCTTGTACGGGATTCCGGTGGCTCTAGTGAACGCGTCTAGGATCTTCTTCGCGTTCTGTTCATCAACACTGGAATACACCGTTATTGCCTTCGGTGCAGCTTGCACCGCCCCAACGAACAGGGAAATCGCCAGGGCCAGAAGGACTAGAACCGCGGAAAACCTCTTCATCGCAATGTCCTCCTACATCTGTACAGTCATGACACAGGGTGCCCACTCTCTGAACCACGTTGCGCCGGCCCAGACGCTTCGGGCCCTGCACACCCCGTGCGCCATGTGCCTTATCATTCGACGCATCCGCTGCTATTTCCTCTCAGAATGCATGCATCGTCTGAATGAACCGCTTCCCAGCCGGGGTTGCTAGGAAAACAACAAGCTGACTTATCCGTTCTGGACGATGCGCTTAAACGTTTGAGGGTAGTCGGCCGCGCCTGCAGGAATCATGCCCCCAGCGCAGAATTAGTCACGTGCTAGGATTCACTTTTACGATTAAGCTGCTGCAGGCCGTCAGCTGGGCAGCGCACTCACGGAGGGCTACATATGAGGACTACCACTCAAGGTGAGGCGCCAGTTCGTGCGCTCCATTCTCGCCGCTTCAAGATGATCATCTTCGATTGGGACGGGACTGCAGTCGCCTCGCGCGCCCATCCAGCCGACGGCATACTCTGGAGGTCGGAAGCCCTTCTTGATCGAGGAGTGTGGCTTGCGGCCGTTACCGGCACCAACTTCGCTAACCTAAGCAGCCAATTTGCGAGCAGGCTGAACCCGAGCGTTCGGCAGAGGGCTATCTTCTGCACAAATCGGGGCTCCGAGGTCTACGGCTTCAGCGCAGACGGTCAGAGCGCGCTGAGGCTGCACGCCCGCGTGGCGACTGAGTCTGAAGATGAAGCAATGGATCGCGCGTCCTGCCGAATCCAGCACGAGCTGCGTGAGCAGTACGGACTCGAAACCCAGATCATCCACGGACGCATGAACCGGCGCAAGCTCGACCTGATCCCACTGCCCCAGTGGGCGGACCCTCTCAAGGAACAGCTGCGCGCCCTGCACAGGGCCGTAGAGGCGCGACTCGCTTCCTGCGGGGTGTCGGGAGGGCTGGCCGAGATAGTCGCCCGAACTCGCGCGATCTGTGCGGACGAGGGCATCGACGCCCGGGTCACTACCGATGTGAAACACGTGGAGCTGGGGCTGACCGATAAGTCGGATTCCGTGCGCTACCTGATTGAGCAGGTGGCAAAGCCAAACGCCATCAGCGCCTCAGAGATCCTGATACTGGGCGATGAGTTCGGTCCAATCGGAGGCGTAGAGGGCAGCGACCACAAGCTTCTCATCCCCGCAGTGCGCGATTCACTCTGCATAAGCGTCGGCAGCGAGCCCTGCGGTGTCCCGGCGGGCGTCGTCCACCTCGGAGGGGGCGCGGACACATTCGCCGACATTTTGGAAGCGCAGATGCGCGCCTGGAGAAATGAGCTATCCCAGCCGTCGACCACGCTGTCATTCCCTCTCTCGTTCTGCCCGCCCACGGATCCGTGGCAGCTACGTGAAAGCAGTGACTGCGCCGGCGGCATCTCGGTCCTTGACCGCGAGACCATGTTCACGCTGGGAAATGGCTATATGGCTACTCGCGGATCACATGAAGACGGCCTGCTGGCGGGCTGCCCCGCCACCTTCGTTGCAGGAGTGTTCGACTGTGACCCCGCCCCCGACGAAGTCACCGAACTGGTATCAATGCCCGACTGGCTGCCCGTTGAGGTCCTGCTGGACGGGCAGACTGTGCTGTCGCCGTCTGAGCCTTCCTGTGCGCGAGAAGCCATCCAGAGCTGTCACTATGATCGATCTCTCGACCTTGCGCAGGCGTGCATCCGTCGCACGGTCCGCCTCCGAGGCCCCGCCGGGCGCGTCCTCCGCATCGAGAGCCAGCGGTTCGTGTCGCTTGCCGATCGGCATCTGGCCTGCATGAGGTATGAGGTAACAATGGAGGCCGGCGCCGGCAAAGTGCAGCTCAACTCGTTCATCGATGGCGATGTGATTAACCGCGATTCGGGGGCTCGGCATCTGGACATCCTGAGCGTGCACGCATCGCAGCGGCAGGGCGCGTCACCTGGCGTCGCAGGGCTCGATGCCTGTACTATCAACTCTCATATTCCGATCGCGGTCGCGCTGGCCTCGGCGGCCTTCGTCGAATCCGCCAATTCCGACCCCAGCCCCGACCCTGCCGCGGCGGAGCAGTGCGCTACATCGCGGCGGCCTCTAGATCCGAGCCCGCTTGGAAGGCCTCATACCGCAGGCCACCGGTTCAGGGCCTGTCTGAGGCCCGGCGACCGCCTGGTCCTCGACAAGTTCGTCGTGTACAGCACGGGTCGCGACGCCAGAATCGCGTGCGCAGAGCCGGAACCGGCGTCTCAGGAAACGTCACCGGCATCGCTGTCGCCATCAGGTCTATCGCCCTTGCTGGATGCTGTGCATCGGTCAGCTGAAGCCGCTGCCCGAGTCGGATACGACCTTCTCTTTGCGGCGCACCGCCGTGAGTGGGCCGCCCGCTGGGGTCGATGCGATGTGCGAATATGGGGGCCCGATCGCGACCAACTCGGCATCAGGTTCGCCATCTTCCACATGCTTGTGTGCGCCCCCGATACCGACCGCCGGGTCAGTATAGGCGCCAAGGGGCTGCACGGCGAGGGATACCGCGGCCATGTGTTCTGGGACACCGAAGTGTTCGTGCACCCATTCTTCTGCGCGGTCTTTCCGAATACCGCCCGGAACCTGCTGATGTACCGTTACCACACCCTCCCCGGCGCGCGATGCAAGGCCGCCGAGCGTGGGTATCGGGGGGCAATGTTCGCGTGGGAAAGCGCCGACTCCGGCGACGAAACCACTCCCGCCTGGACAAAACCCGACCCCGTCACAGGCAGGCGCATCCGAATCTGGTGCGGCGACACCGAAGACCACATCACCGCGGATGTCGCCCACGCTGTGTGGAGGTACTGGCAGTGGACAGGCGATGATGAGTTCTTCCGGGACTACGGCGCCGAGATCGTCATCGAGGCGGGGCGCTTCTGGGCGAGCCGCGCCTACTGGAATGAGCAGGAGGGCCGATACGAGTACCTGCGCGTCATCGGCCCGGACGAGTATCACGAAAACATCGACAACAACGCGTTCACCAACTACATGGCCAAATGGGCCATCGACGCCGCGCTCGCGGCATCGGAGTGGTTGGCGACGAGCCACCCATCCACCTGGAAAGAGGTTTCGGGCCGACTCCGCCTCACCTCCGCCGAACAGGAGGAAATGCGCCGTGTCGCGCAGGCTGTTTACTTGCCGCTGCCCGACCCGGGCACAGGAGTCATCGAGCAATTCGACGGATTCTGGGATCTTCAGGACATCGCCGGCAGCATCCAGGATCTGATTGACGCCGGGCGCCCGGCAGACATGGCGCTCATACAGGACATGGCGCGCCACCGCAAGATTCTCAAGCAGGCAGATGTGGTCATGCTCGCCAAGCTCCTGCCCAACCTGCTCGACAGGGACACATGGGCGGCCAACTACGACTACTATTCTGCCCGTACCGCCCATGGTTCGTCGCTGAGCCCATCGGCTCATGCACTAGTCGCGGCTGAGCTAGGCCGGGGCGATCAGGCGTACCAGCACTTCCAGCGTAGCCTAGCTCTCGACCTTTGCGATTCCATGGGCAATTTGGGAGACGGAATCCACATGGCCAACTTGGGCGGGATATGGCAGGCGGCAGTGTTCGGGTTTGCAGGGGTCCGACTTGACCCGCAGGCTGAGCACGGTATTCGCATCGCGCCCGCGCTGCCGGATGCCTGGGATAGGCTGGAGACCTCCGTAGTGGTGCGCGGAAGGCCGGCTAGTTTGGCCGTCACCAGGCGCCGAACCGAGCTGACGTGGGAATAGTCGATGTGGCTACTCGGGCGGAGTCAACCCTTTATTCCTGAGAAACTGATGCCCTCGACGAAGTACCTCTGGAAGACGATGAACATGACGACTATCGGCAGGGCCGACATGACGGTGCCGGCGAGCATCGGCCCCCAGTCGAAGGCCACTGCGTAGGTGGTTCTGAAGCTCAGTAGGCCCAGAGTCAGGGTGTACTTGTCAGGCGGCGAGGTGAGTATCACGAGAGGCCAGAAGAACTCGTTCCACGTGCCTTGAAACGTGAGGATCGCCAGCGCCCCCAGGGCCGGACCGGCCAGGGGCAGCATAATGCGAGAGTAGGTCTTAAGGACAGACGCCCCGTCGATGCGCGCAGACTCTTCCAGTTCCGGGGGCAGTCCTTCAAAGAACTGCTTCATTATGAACACCGCGCTCCCGCCCACCATCGTCGACACGACATACCCGGTCCAGGTGTTGATCAGCGAACCGCCTCCAAACAGCTTGGTCAGCCCGAATATGCCGTCCCGGAGGACCAGGTAGTTGGAGACGAAAGTCACCTGCCCAGGGATCATCATCGAGAAAAGGACCAGGTTGAACAGGGCGTTCCTGCCGGCAAACCTCAGTCGCGCCAGAGCATAGCCGGCCATCGAGGCTACCGCCAGGGTCGTGACTACTTTGATCCCGGCCAGCATAAACGAGTTGCGGATCCACGCAAGGAAGAGGTTCTTGCCTGTAGCACGGCTGTAGTTCTCGCGGAAGACCCTGTGGTAGTTGTAGAACACGTACGGGATCACGCCGCCTGTAACGTTGTTCCAGCTCTGTACCCTCCCCAGCCGTTCAATCCGGTTGGGCTCGAGAGTGGCCCGGACAAACCTCTGGTACATGGGCACTTCGATGTCAAGAGGAAGCTTGCCGTATACCATGTCGCTCCCCATATGCGTTATGTCGAATTCGTACGTGACCCGCACTACACCGTCGGTCGTCGTTCGCCGAGCCTCACGGACCTCACTGACGACAGCGTCGTCAGCAGCGAACGGCTCAGCGATGATGGCGGCCGGCCCAGCGCCGGGCACCCGCCGCGGCACTCTCACAATGGGCGTTTCCGGCTCGCCGCCCTCGTCCACTTCATAGGTGATGGAGAACGGAACTACTGCGCCCGGCGCAAATTGCCCGAAAAACGCAGTCCCTCCCCCGGCCAAGCCGAGTCTGGCGGCGGCGACCCAGTTAGCCGGCGAAAGCTGCGGCGATCCCAGCCTCGGAGGCCATTCGACAGGGTTATCCTTGAGGCTCGATAGCATGGCAAACGCCATCGGGCCCACAAAGAGCAGCGAAAAGCCGAGAAGCAGAACGTAGACGGCCGCAGCCTTCGCCCAGCGGCGCCTGGCCGCAAGCTTCCTTCGGCTTTCGGCCCCGGCGCGCCGATCCTGTTCAGTTATGCCCTCATCTAGTCTCATCACTCGCACCTCGCCCATGGATCATGACCTCGTGATCCGCTTCTGGAGCGACACCAACACCATAGTGAACACGGCCAGCACTATCGCAGCTGCGGACGCGGCGCCGATTCTTGGCACAGCCGAGCCGGGAAAAGCGTTGCTGTAGATGAAGTAGGCCAGGGTTATCACCGACTCCCTCGGAGCCTGCTCGCCGACGATGGCCACCTGGTCGAACATCTGCAGGGTGCTTATTAACCCCATGCTCAAGACGAGAAACGTGACGTTTCGCAGGCCGGGCAGGGTTATGTGGCGAAACGCCGCCGTCGGGGCAGCGCCGTCAACCGCGGCGGCCTCATAGAGCTCCCTGGGGATGTCCTGCAGGCCCGCAAGGAACAGCAACATCATCGTGGGGGCCGTGGTCCAGGTGTTAAGGATCATGATCGCGGCCAGCGGCCGCGGGACTGCCAGCGACCCTGCCCACGCGGGCACAGTCTGCCTCGTATTGAGCCACACCGTCCTGACTACTTCCACATTCGGGTCGGGCCCGATGACGCGCGCAGCCTGAAGGGCCAACACCAGCACAAAAGAGAAAGCGGCTGACATGAGGAGAAATGCTGGTTCGAACCATGACGCAGGCCATCCTCCGGCGCGGTCGCGCCAGACCAAGAGAACCTGAATGGCGGCAAGGCACGCGAAGAAGACTCCGATGGGCGCCCGGTACTCCAAGAACTTGGTCGTGAGATAGTTGATTACGCCGCCCCGCTGGAATAACCACATGAAGATGAGGGTTATCACCACGCTCGACGTGACGCTGGGCATGTAGTAGGCCGCCCTGAAGAACCTGATGCCACGGACTTTGGAGTTCATTACCACAGCCAGGATTAGCGCCAGGCACGTCTGAGCCAGAGTAACGATTATGGCGAACTGGAGTGAGTTCCTGAGCGCCCGGCCGAACTGGACGTTCCTGAACAAGTCCACGTAGTTCGTAAGGCCTACCCATCTGGGGTTTGCGAACAAGTTGTACTCGGTGAAGCTGAAGTAAAGGGTCCGCGCAAACGCGTAACCGAAGAATGCGGTTATGTGGAAGATGAAAGGCGCCAGCAGGATGTATGGCGCGGCCTTCTCCCAGGCGCGGGAGACCCTCTGTGCCCTCACTGGCCTGCGCCTCCTTTCGCTCAAGCCGCGAGCAGGCGGTCGGGGAGGGCCCCCGCTACATCGCCGAGGCCCATCCCCAAAGCACGCGCCGCCGCTCACCGCCTTACTTCATGAGCTCATCCAGACGCTTCTGAGCTTCCTTCAGCGCAACATCGACGGTCTGCTCGCCGCTCATGACCGCAGAGAGCACCTGGTTGATTGGAGTCATCCAGTCATCGCCGTACGCGGCGAACTCGAACGGGAACACGTTGCCGTCGGATGCGCCGCGGAACACGATGTAGTTCGCGGCAGCCTCCTTGTCGGCGCGCTTGAAGTACGGGTTATCGATCAAGGCCTGCCTCGACGGGAGGGCCAATCCCCGCTCAAGCACCCACTGCTGGGCTTCGGGGCTCGTCAGCAGCTCGAGGACCTGGAATGCCTCCTGCTTATGCTTGGACTGCGCGTTCATCGACCACGAGACGGTGAATATGAGGTTTCCGCGCTGCCCGGTGCGGGGGTTCTTCGGCAGCAGCGTGGCGCCGTAGTTCAGGTTGGGCGCCTGATCGCGCAGGAAACCAATGATCCACGCGCCTTCAAGGCACGCGGCGACCTTCTCGGCTGCGAACGCCCCTCCGCCCCAGCCCTGGCCGATGTCAGCGGGCATTATGCCCACGCCCTTTTTGGCAAGGCCGGTGTAGAACTCGAAGCCTTCACGGAACTGTGAACCTATCACATTTGACCTGCCTTTGGCGTCGAACACCGAAAAACCAGCCGCGTATGCAAACGGGCCCATGCGAGCGTATTCCGGGGCCAACGCAATTCCGTACACCCCGGGCAGACCTGCCTGCACTTTGCGGAACTTGTCGGTCAGGCTATTCCAGTCATCCTTTTCATCCGGGTAGGGCACCTTGGCGACGTCGAACATGTCGCGGTTGTAGAACAGCGCGAGCGTGTTGAAGTCCTTGGGAATGCCGTAGATTCGGCCGTTGTAGGTGAACGCGTTGAGCAGCGAGGGAGTGATGTCGGTTGTCTTGAGCACCTTGGACTTGGCTATGTACGAATCCAGGGGCTCAACCGCGCCGGACGAAAAGAGCCCGCGAGACCAGAAGATGTCCACATAGAACAGATCGGGGCCCGTTCCGGCTGACAGCGAGTTCACAAGCCATCTGTCGTAACCGTCAGCAATCGGTTCGTACACTGCCTTGACGCCCTTCAACTTGGGCTGCACGAATTTAGCGATGAGCTCCTCCACTATCGCGAGGTCGACTCCACCGAACCCGGCTATCCTCACCTGCACGTCCGCGCTGGCCGCCCCAGCGCACATGGCGACGGCCAACATCAATGCGATAGCCGTCAGTAGCGTCACTACACGCTTCACGCGCTTCATACCGGTTCAACCTCCTATTCGTCTTGTGTTCCGTGAGCACAGTTCCTGAGTTGCCTTTCGCCCGAAGACGCCAATTGGATTGCCGTCCCGTCTCTGCGTGCACGTTCACGCACATCCCGGGCCGGCCTGAATCGATTAAGAGGAGTCCAGCTTGGGATATGTTCGCCGCGCAGTCATGCACAGGTCGGCCAAAACCGAGAATACTAGGTGTACACGCCATGTGTTTACTTAAACGTTAAACCTAGGTGTCCTATTCTACAAGCGGCTCACTATTCCTTCTTCATAGATCCGCGATATTACGAAAACTTCACCGTCCGGAACACGGCGGGCATGTCGTTCCCCTCACCACCAAAGTAGCCTTCAGGAGGACACGAGAAGGAGGCTTAAGCCCAGAGCAAGCATCGACGAGGACGCGGCCTGCTGTTTCGCCCAGTTCGTATCTAGGCTGGCTGACGGTTGTAAGGGGGGGATTAGTGACCGAAGCGAGATCGATATCGTCGAATCCCACAATCGAAAGGTCGCGGGGGATAGCCAAGCCCATGTCGGAAGCGGCCTTCATCGCGCCTGTAGCCATGAGATCCGAGGCACAGAAAACGGCAGTGACGCCGTCGGCACACTGCATGAGTTCGCGAAGCGCCCGCTCGGCGCCCTCGCTCGTGAAGTCGCCCAAGGCCACAAGCGAGGGATCGTATTCCAGTCCCCGGTCGAGCAGGGCGGCCTTGTACCCCTGAAGACGCTCGTGGCTGACCATGGCCTCGCTGTATCCGTTGATGAAACCGATTCGTGAGTGGCCCAGGTCCGCAAGGTGCCGCACAGCGTCGTATGCACCTGCGACGTTGTCGATCCCGATTGAGTGCGTGTTTCGGCCCATCAATGCCATATCCAGTACGGCTATGGGGAAGGAAGACGACTTGAGCGAAGGGAGCCAGGGGTCGTCAAGCCTGAGCCCCATGAAGAACGCGCCTTCGACCGACCGGCGGCGACATAGGTCAAGATAGGAAGGCTCGCCCTCAGCTGGGGGCCGGGTAGCGCTGAAGACCATGAGGTCGTACTCGCTGGACGTTAGCTCATCCAATATTCCGGTGATGATCTGCCCTGAAAAGGGGTGGGAAAAGCCCTCGCCCTTGACCCTTCCCAACACGAAAAGGCCCATCACCCCGCTGCGCTGTGTGACGAGGCTTCTGGCGGCGAAGTTCGGCTGGTAGTTCAGCTCCCTAGCGATCTCGATAATCCGGTTACGCGTCTCCTCACCTATGTCGTCATACCCGTTAAGCGCCCTGGAAACCGCGGTTATCGATACCTTCGCCTTCGCGGCTATGTCCTTCAGCGTGGCCCGTTCCATGTCATCACATCTCCCCGCGCCCACAGGATGGCGCCTACGTCGACGCAGCGCGCCGTGCAGCGGGCCCGCATCTCCCCGTGCCCACAGGATGGCGCTGAGTCCAATCGACGCCCCAGTCCGGCCTGGGGTTGCGCCGAAAGCTCCGCTGCGAAACCCCGCTGCAGGCACTGCCTTAAACGTTAAACCATGATATCCTATTCTACTCCATCGCCATGATTCCTCCTGGCTGGCCAAGGGGATCGTGCAGCCCCTGTTATGCAGATTGTGCCATATAGTCATGCAAGATTGCGGCATTCCGGGAAGGGGAATCCGGTTGTACGGTGAATCGCCTCATTAACTATCACGATGAAGATGATCCTTGGCGGCGAATGGAGTTGACGCGACGGGCCATGACCGAATACGCCATACAGACTATCGGCCTCGGGCGGAAATTCGGGCGCATCGATGCGCTGTGCGATGTATCGATGGATGTTCCAACGGGCGAGGTGGTCGGGCTGATCGGGCCGAATGGCGCCGGCAAGACCACGCTGATCATGCTGCTTCTGGGCATACTGCGGCGGTCAAGTGGAAGGGCCCTTGTGCTCGGTAGGGATACGGCCGAGGAAGCCTCCAGAATTGGCCAGGAGATAGGTGTGGTACTGGATGTGCATGGCTTGTATGAGGGCCTTACGGCACTGCAGAACCTTCAGTTATTCGGCCAGTTGCTTGGGCTATCGAGCGATACTGCCGGCAAAAGGGGCAATGAACTGCTCAGAGCAGCAGGTCTATGGGGCCGTCGGTACGACCGGGTGGCTACGTACTCCAAGGGGATGAAGCAACGTCTGGCCATCGCCAGGTCTTTGATAAACCATCCCAGACTCCTAATAATGGATGAACCCCTCTCCGGTCTTGATCCCGACTCTCTCCGGGCCACCAAGGAGCTTATCAAACAGCTTACCCAAAGCCAAGATGTAACAGTCTTGCTGTCGTCTCATAGCCTTGCCGATGTCGAGGAGCTCTGCTCTAAAGTGGCTATTCTCAACAGAGGGAGGCTTGTGGCATACGATACGGTGTCAAATCTACGGCAATCAAAGGAAGCATCGTTCATTCGGATCAGGCTTGCCCAAGGGCAGTGTCGCGCCTCTGCAGACAAGGCTCTAGCTTCAACCGAGGGCGTCACAGGGCACTCATGGGTGGCAGAGGACACAGTCCAGGTGGCCGTGGCTCACGGTGTTCAACCCAGTGCAATCCTACGCCGGTTGGCACTCGGCTCCATCGAATTCCGCGAGGTTCGAGAGATCGGAAACACCCTTGAGGAGGTGTTCCTTTCAGCCATCGGCGAAGAAGAGCAGGCGAATCACAGATGAACACCAGCCCATTTCGAGCTCTCATACGCAAGGATATCGTAGAGGCTCTTCGTATAGGCGGCCTGCATATCGCCATGAGCATCTTGGGCGCATTAGGGTTTGCACTGATTCCCGTCATGACTTCGCTTCGTCCGTCTCATATGCGGGGAGTAGAGGCGAGTGCATATCGAACCGCGTTGCGCGCGGCGACCAGTATGCAGATGCCGCTTCTCGTGCTCTGCATCATGATGCTCGCAGGCAATTCCATCGTATCGACCCTAATGACTCGCGAGAAGACTCGAAAGACAATGATCCCGATTTTGTGCTCGGGAGTCGCTCCCAAAACAGTGTGGGCGGCCAAGGTGGCGGCGGTGTTCGTTGTGACATATATCGTCGCCTGTCTGGCTCTTGCACTGTACGTTGGCGGGCTATCAATAATCTGGCGCGGCCCAATCCTGCCCGCAGCTAAATGGGCGGTCGTCAGTCTGGTATGCGCGCCGCTGGTGTCGTTGGCGTCCTTCGGAGTAACAGGCATCGTTATCATGCTGTACACGCGCGCGTGGTACGTATCTCTCCTGCTTTCGGTGTCTCCCATTCTTCTGGCTTCAGGCTGGTATATAATACTGGGCACCCAGCATCATATGCGTCTGTTCGCCGTGTCGAGTGCCGTATGCCTGGCTATTATCGCCCTATGCTGGGCGTTTGCTGCAATAGCGCCTCGGGAGCGCGTGAGCGGCGTCCTGGAGTGGGACTAAGTAGTTCTCAAGCCTACGTTCCGCATGTAATATATGGAACGCAGGCGTTTCGGAAATGAGCAGCTATAGCCAACCAAACCCAAAGTGAAAAGAACCTGTCCCGAGGGCGTACGTACGATTTGGATCACAGACACGAAGCTCTAGCAGCGGATTGGGCATGGCAGTC
>Ga0116148_1002403_pt1 | contig 18591 bp, 14 predicted proteins | sample AD_UKC055_MetaG_FD_89786 | JGI IMG/M metagenome (GOLD analysis project Ga0116148, IMG submission 89786) | Active sludge microbial communities of municipal wastewater-treating anaerobic digesters from USA - AD_UKC055_MetaG | ecosystem: Engineered > Bioreactor > Anaerobic > Digestate | place: USA... | reverse complement strand
GTTTTCGATGAAGCAGTAGGGGGGCCAGTTGGGGACGTCGGTTCCGAAGTACTCGTCGAATCCCCGCGTGGTCGGCCCGCCCGGAATCGGCTGGGAGAACACTCCTTGCCAGGCGGCCATGTGTGCCGCGTCGGCGATCGGCGCCTCGTCATCTTTGCCTTTCCTTCGGGCGCCCTGCAGGAGGGCCCGCTGGGCGGGTTCGACCGGCCAGTCCCATCCCAGGTGCCACTTCCCGATGCAGGCCGTGCGGTACCCGTGCCGCTTGGCCAGGTCCGCAATGGTGAGGCGGTCCGGCGCAATCAGCGGCGCCCCAAAGACGCCCACGATCCCGCTCTGCAATCGCGTTCGCCAGTGGTAGCGCCCGGTCAACAACGTGTAGCGCGATGGGGAGCAGACGCCGCTGCTGGAGTGTCCGTCCGTAAATCGCATTCCCTGCACGCACAGGCGGTCCATGCTCGGCGTGGGGATCTTCCCCCGTTGGGGGTTATAGCCTTGTACGTCTCCGTATCCCAGATCGTCGGCCAGGATGATCACGACGTTGGGCCTCGCAGGCGTTGCGGGCGCGCCGACGGCGTGCAGGGCAGTCGCGGGAAGATGGAACAGTATGACCAGGGCGGCAATCGTCAGGATGTGTCTCATTGGGGACTCCGCACATGACCTGTCCGACACCGGCGTCGGACTGGATTAGCCGCATTGTACTCCCGCAAGGGACTGCGCTCACCCCCATTTCGAAAACCTCCCTGGTCGACGGGAAGTTGGAGCAACTCTGCAGGAGAAGGCCGGCGGCCGCTCGCATTGTCCGACCAAGAGCGGTTGAATCCTGTTGCCGGGACTCTCAATGTCTTTCGAACCGGGCTCCGCTCGCTTTCGCTCTCAAACGGCGCGGGCTTCGGCCGGCACCCGCTACAACTCGCCGCTCACGCAGCGAACTGAATGCGGGAATCGCTGCCCAATCCGGGGTCCTTGCAGGTGCAGATCCGTCCACGTCCCGGACCGGCCTCATAACCTTCTCACGATCCGCGGAGTAAGAAGATATACTGACGTTCCTAACGCATTGTCGGCTTCTCGCCCATCCGGTATGACATGCTGACACGCCGGCGCTCGTGGCGTGTCGGCTTACACTGGCTGCGGCACGTCGGGCACGCCGCGGAACAGCCTCGCGGGAAGAGGGCCGCGGAGAAGCGTCTCGGCAATCATAACGGACCAGGATAAACATGAAGCACTCCCCCATGCTCACTGTGGTCCTCCTGCTCACGCCGCTGGCAGCGCTCCACGCCGCCGGCTTGAAGCGGCCAAACGTGGTGCTGATCGTCTGCGACGATCTGAACGACTATGTGGCCCATCTCGGCGGGCATCCGCAGGCTCGCACGCCGCACATGGACGCGCTGGCGCAAGGCGGCGTCTCGTTTCGTCGCTCGTATTGCCAGGACCCGATCTGCGCACCCTCCCGCGCCAGCTTCCTGACGGGCATCTATCCCTTCCGCTCGGGGGATTTCACCTTCCGCCCGTGGTTTGAGTTTCCGATTCTCCAGAACTCGCGGACGTTGATGGAGCACTTCCGCGCGAATGGGTACCACGTCGTCGGTTCAGGCAAGCTGATGCACCACCACCGCCAGAGCGACTGGGACGAATACCCCTACAAGGCCGACTACGGACCCTTCGCCTACGACGGCAAGGATCGCGTGGGGCATCCGTCCGTGCCGGAACCGTATCGCTCAATCGGGCCGGTGGACGGTTCTTTCGCCCCGCTCTCGGATGTCCCTTTTGGCGGCAGGGACGGAAGAGGCTGGATCTACGGCGCATGGGGCAAGGTGAAACCCATGCGATACGTCAACGACGACGATCGCGACCCGACCCCGGACGAACGCAACGCTCACTGGGCCGCCGAGCGCATCGGTCAGTTCGCCCGCGAGAAGGACGGCAAGCCGTTCTTCCTCGCCGTCGGATTCATCCGGCCGCACACGCCCCTGTACGCTCCAAAGAAGTACTTCGATCTGTTCCCGCTCAAGTCCCTTCAACTTCCGGTCATCAAGCCTGGCGACGCGGCCGACACGCACTATCGCGACGTGTTCAGCGACGAGATCAAAGGCCTGCGGTACTACCGTACCCTCGGCCAGTCATATCCGACCGTCGAGGACGGCCTGAAGGCGTTCCTCCAAGCCTATCTGGCGTGCGTCGCGGCGGTGGACGACTGCGTCGGCACGGTGGTGGATGCGATCGATAGAAGTCCGTTCAAGGACAACACCATCGTCGTCCTCACCGCCGACAACGGCTGGAACATGGGGCAGAAGGAGTACCTGTTCAAGAACTCGCCGTGGGAGGAGAGTTGCCGCGTGCCGCTGATCGTCCGGGCACCGGGCGTGGCGAAGGCGGGCGGCGTGGCGGAACATCCGGTCGGCCTGATCGACATCTATCCGACGCTCGTGGACCTGTGCGGATTGAAGGGCGACACGGTCAAGGGCCCCGCCGGCCGGCCGCTCGATGGCCACAGCCTGCGACCGCTGCTGGCCGACCCGAAGACCATGAAATGGGACGGCCCCGAAGACGTGCCCTCGACGGTCTTCGCCGGCGAGGCGGCCAAGACGAAGCTCGGCGCCGGCGAGCAGCAGAATCCCGCCAAACAGCATTGGTCGATCCGCACGATCCGCTGGCGCTACGTCCGCTACAATAACGGCCGGGAGGAGCTCTACGACCACGACGCCGACCCGCACGAGTGGACAAACCTCGCCGATAGACCCCAATGCGCCGGCGTGCTTGAATCGTTCCGGACACAGTTGGCCGCCTGGATGCGGAAGAGCCAGGATTCAAGGAACTAGTTTCCCGAGATCCTCGCGGGGTGTCGTCGAGCAGAGGACGGAAGGCAACTGAACGCCTGCCAACTTGAACGTGAGTAGCCGGAGCCATGATCAGATTGCGACGATTCTCCTACGAGCTCTTCTCCATGCTGGCTGCGGCTTGCTTATTGACCAGGACGAGCATCGCCATCGTCGAGCAACCTCCTGCAAGAACCAAGAAGGAGTCCTGATGAAGAACGCGAGTTCCTGGAACTGGATTCACGCCGGGCTTGCCGCTGTCCTGCTCGCCTCGACTGCCTGGGCCGCGCCGGCAAGACAACCCAACATCATCTTCATCCTCGTGGACGATGTCGGGCGCGACATGTACAGTTGCTACGGCGCGGAGAACAAGACGCCCAACGTGGATCGCCTCGCTGCGGAGGGAGTGCGCTTCCAGAATGCCTGGTGCACCCCGCTTTGCACGCCGACGCGTATGGAGTTCCTCACCGGGTTGTATCCGTATCACAGCGGATGGAATGTGCACCACGACGTGCCGCGCTGGGGCGGCAAGGGCTTTGATCCGGACAAGTTCGTCTGCATCGCCCGCGTGCTGAAGCAGGCCGGTTATGCCACCGCCATCGCGGGCAAATGGCAGATCAATGACCTGCGGCAGGACAAACAGATCATGCAGAAGCACGGCTTCGACCAGTACTGCCTGTGGACCGGTGTCGAAGCGGGCAATGCGCCCACGAACCGTCGTTACTGGGACGCGTATCTGGAGATCAACGGCCAGCGCGGCACGCACACCGGCAAGTTCGGCCCGGAGATCACCCAGAAGTTTGCTCTGGACTTCATCGTCCAGCACAAGGACGAGCCGTTCTTTGTGTACTACCCCATGATCGCGGCGCACGGCCCGCTTGAACCCCCGCCCGGCCCCGATGGCCGGCGGGGCGAACGGAAACGCGACAAGGGACTACAGAGGCAAGTCGTCGCCTATCTCGATCGCCAGGTGGGAGAGATCGTGGCGAAGCTCGAGACGCTGGGAATTGGCGACAACACCATCGTCGCGTTCGCCGGCGACAACGGAAGCGCGGGCGGCGGTACACTGAACGGGCGCCCGACACCCAGCGGGAAGGGCAAAGTCACCGATATGGGCGTGCACGTGCCGCTCATCTTCCGTGCGCCGATGCTCGCTCGCAAAGCGTTCGTGACGGAAGCTCTGGCGGATTTCACCGATCTGTTTCCGACGTTTGCCGAACTGGCCGGCGCACAACTGCCGCCAGACGTCTCGCTGGACGGCCGCTCGCTCGTGCCGGTGTTGCAGGGGAAGGCAACGCAGTCGAAACCGTGGATCTACTCCCAGTTGGGAGCCAATCGCATCGTGCGGGACGCTCGGTGGCTCCTGCACAGTTCCGGTGCGTTCTACGATCTGCAAGCCGACCCGTTGGAGAAGAATGATTTGAGCGCCAGTGCGACCCCGGAGACTGTCGCCGCCCGGCAGCGGTTGGCCAAGGTTCTGGATGGCCTGCCGGCTGACGCGCCCGCACCGTTCGAGGGGTATCGGGGCGCCCAGAAGAAGGAACGAAAGTCAAAACGATAATGACAGCGCGACGAATCTCAAACGCGATCCACCAAGGGGCGGCGGCAATTCTTCCGCTTGCCCCGGCTGGCGGGGCGGCGCCGGCCAGACGCAGATCGAGCGGAAACAGAACCTCAGAATAGGATGCCACCGATGAAACACATCGTCACGTTCCTCGCTGCCCTGACGCTGGCACCGCTGGCTGCACTGAGCGCCGCCGAGGCGCCGGCGCATATGCCGCAACCCAAGTTGACCCGGGCGCAGTGCGAAGCCAACATCGAAAAGGAGATCGCCAAGATGGCCGCGGGCGTCACCGCCGGGCCGTACCGGGCGGATTGGAGATCGCTTAAGGCCCACAACGAAGCGCCGGATTGGTTCCGTGACGCAAAGATCGGCATCTACTTTCACTGGGGCGTCTACACGGTTCCCGCCCACGGGAACGAGTGGTATGCGCAGCGGATGCTCCTCAAGACGGGGAAGAAGACCTACTACCAGTATCACGTGGAAACCTACGGCGAGCCGGACAAGTACCCGTACCACTACTTCATCCCGCAGTTCACGGCTGAGAAGTTCAACGCGGACGACTGGGCGGATCTGTTCGTCAAGGCCGGGGCCAGATTCGCCGGGCCCGTGTGCGAGCATCATGACGGGTACTCGATGTGGGCCAGCAAGCTGACGCCGTGGAACGCTGGCGACACTGGGCCCAAACGCGACACTACCGGCGAGTTGGAGAGGGCCATCCGCGCACGCGGGCTGAAGTTCATCACCACCTTCCATCATGAGCGCACCCGCACGTGGTACCCGCGAGTCGAAGGCTGGCCGACGACCACCGGCGATCCGCAACTCCAGTTGCTCTACATGAACATCGACGAGACGCTGTTCGACAAGATCTTCCAGGCCAAGCTGGGTGAGGTGATCGACAAGTACCAGCCCGACCTCATCTGGTTCGACGGCCAGATGCAGTTCATCCCGGAACCGTATCACCTGCAGTTCCTGGCGTACTACTTCAACCAGGCCAGGAAGTGGGGACGCGAGGTGATGGTGACCACCAAGAAGCTCCAGTATCCGCAGGAAGTCTCCGTGCTGGACTTCGAGAAGGGACGGGCGAACGCCCTGACGCCTTACCCATGGCTCAATGACGACACCATTTCCACAGGAAACTGGTGCTACACGGCTGACCTGAAGATCAAGCCGGCCGTCCAGATGCTGCGAGAGTTCCTCGACGCGGTCTCGAAGAACGGGCAACTGTTGCTCAATATTTCGCCCAAGTCTGACGGTACGATTCCGCAGGACCAGCGCGATTGCCTGTTGGAGATCGGCAAGTGGCTCAAGGCCAACGGCGAGGCCGTCTACAACACCCGTCCGTGGCTCGAATATGGCGAAGGCCCGAACGTGCTCAAGAAGAGCGGCAGTTTCGCCGGCTCGGTGGACTACACCGACAAGGACATCCGCTACACCCGCAGCAAGGACGGCCGGACGCTCTACGCCATCGCGCTGGGCTGGCCGCAAGGCAAGTTCAGCCCGGCGATCCTGCGGATTGACGACGCGACCGGCGGCAAGGTGGAGTTGATCGGCCACGCCGGCAGTCTCAAGTACCGCGTGGACGACAAGCGCATCACGATTGACGTTCCGGGCAAGCCGCCGTGTGATTATGCGTACGTTTTCAAGCTGGCTGGCTTCAAAACCAGTATTACTCGCGAGGCTGCTGCTGCCCGCGACGAGGCGATGAAGAAGCTGCAATCCGATTTGAACAATGCCTACAAGGCAGAAGGCAAGAAGCAGAAGGCGAAGAAGAAGTAGCAGAGCGCAGCCGTCCTTTCGGACGGCAGTGAGCAGACTCCGCGGACCGATGGATAAGGCGGAACTGGACCTTGTGCTCCTGGGAACAAAACGGTCTCTGTTTTCGACCTAGGGGGCGACGGCCTCATTCTCGTCCAAAGAGGGGAAATCCGTCAAGGGATGTTGGATACGGCGGACCGGCGATCTGACAGCCACCGTCTCTGCCCAAGCCGGGGTTCTTGCAGGTGCAGACGTGCAGCGCGATACCGTAACCTCGCGACAGGGCTGCCAGATGGGCGAAACGTCGCCGGCGCTCCTCCATGTCGATCACCCTTCCGCCGCCGACTCCGTTGGCGAACTCCTGCCAGGGCCAATCGCTAACCGGGGGTGACGAGGGGGAGATCACTCGCATGCAGTCGGCCAGCCTTTGGGCGAATGCCGGGCGAACGAAGAGATAGCTGGCGGCGATCGCCCGGACGTTGCGTCGGGCCAATTCCGCCAGCAGCGGCTCAAGGGAGGCTTCCGTGTCCGTCAGGTCCGGAATGAGCGGGTCCAATCGGGCTGTCGTCACCACGCCAAGGCCCGTCAAGTTCTCGATGCTTTCCAGCCTCTGCCGCGGCGAGGCGGCCCCGCCCTCGAGCGTCTTCCATACCCGCTCGCACAGCGAGGCAATGCCGATCTGGGCAAAGACTTTCGCCGGGCTGTGAGAAAACACCGTCAGAAACCGCTCATCGACGGCGCCCTTGGTCAGAAATGCCACCTCGACGCCGGCCTGGAGAAGGATCGACATAGTCTGATACGTGATCTCCTGGACCTCCGGTAAGGGCTGAAAGGCGTCGCTGGAGGGGCTGAAGTACACCCGCCGCGGCCGCTTCCGCTTCCGCCTCAATTCCGCCTCCACCAGTTCGGGGAGGTTTTCGTAGAGGACCACCCGCCCGGCTCCAGGATACCCCGAATACCCCTGCGTATAGCAGTATGCACACCCATGGGCACAGCCTTCGGTGATGTTGATCGTGGGGATGTGGCGCAGACAGGGAATCGACGACGCACTGAGAACCGGCCCCTTCCGCTTCCGCCGCTCGAGCACTACCACAACCGGTCCCCCCGGATGTATTGTGCCACATCAGGCGATGTGAGAACGAAGTAGTTGGCTTCCGTTGCGAACCCATTGCCAGTACAGAAGATGGCGGCGGAGCCTGACAAACCGAACTGTTCCCGATGTTGGGTAAGATGTTCCGGTCTTACATCTACATCTTCGATGACCAAGGATCGAGATACCTTCATGAGCTGGGCAAGCAAGCTGCGGCCACTGGGCGTAATCAGGGATGCGGGATTGAAGCGGCGCACGGGCAAGTACCACGCGTCTTCCCCGACAGGGCACAGGTCCCTTCGTTGAAGGCTCAGGATTGCGGCAAAGTAGTCGCTAAGAGAGAATTGCGGGAAGATCGTTCCACTGCGGCTGTACTTGCGGCTCGTTGAGATCAGGAGACGGCGGATGCCTTCGGGCTGCCGGCGAGGCGCAAGACAACGGTGGGGCAGGACATTGGCTGAAATCTCTGTCTTATCTGCGCGTATGCCATCGATGCTCTCGACCATGAAGTTGCTGGTATTATCGAGCACACGACAAAGGAGGACCCAATCGAACGGCCCGCACTTGTTGAGCCACTTGTCGTCATCGGCCAAAGAGCGATAGTCGGCAGTGGTCCATTCTACATGCGTAACCCCACTGCGATCTCGCGTGAGTCCAAAAGAACGACCAAAGGCCGGAGGGTTGTTGTCAACAAAATGAAAAGACGCCGGGGGAAGCGGGTCCGAAGACATGCGTTCGAGGTAGGTCCACGCTTTTGCCGCGAGTTGTCCGGTACCCGCACCAAGGTCAAGGATGGAAAGCGGATCAGACCTTCCCGCCGGCAATCTATCGCGAGTCTTAATCAGGGACGAGAGAATGTGCCGAGCCAACAACTTCGCCCTGGGTTTCCAATAAGGGTCCGCCCGCTCGCTAACTAGTCTCGTCATTCGATCGATCGGAATAAAACTGTCAGCGCGAGAGGGCAGATTCACGGCTGGGTTCACCAGGATCCTTTGCGCTGGCGTGCCTGAGATCAGTATCTGCCGGTAGTGGTAGAAAGGGTCCTCCTCCCCGGACGGCAAGAGCAGCGGAACGTGACGCGGCGTGGGAACGCAAGGGTCAACGGCTAACTGGCCCAACAAGAAGACGGGATTTCTGGCTGTGACTGTGCACGCAGCGGAGCCTGCCTCACCCACCGCATCGAGTCGGAAAGCCTCAAACCCCACGATGCGACAGATCGCTGATAACGGATCCGGGCGCCGAGGCTCATCTCTGGCAATTCGCAGGGCGTGATGAAGCAGCCCGAAGTACCGCCAGCAGTAAGTCATCTGGCAGAGCCGGTCCGCAGGGCAGCGAAGGATGTTCAGCCATGCTTTCTTGAGCCGGTTCAAACGTTGAACAAGACGCGAATCGCCTTTGAAGAAAGTCCCGCAAGGCAGCCAGTACTCTCGCCAGGACACCGACTCCAACTCCAGACGAGACTTCTGGACGCGCAGTCGGACCGGGACTCTGGGCAGGCCCATCTGCCGAGCCAATTCCTTGCGATTCTCTTCGCGCGATATTCCCGACACGACTAGCATGGCGAGAACCCTAACATATACCAGACATTTGTCAAGAAGAAATCCCCTGGTCTTTGGTCGAGTTGTTCTTGGGCCGGTTGTACGGGCTCTTTTAAGGGCTGAAGAGCGGACTGAAGCTGGAGCGACAGGACCAAAGGCTGGGCATGACGCTGGAGTCTCCAGCTCCAGTACAAGTTGTTGCGATGAAGAATGTTAACGTGATGACTTGCCGACGCAGGCGTCAGACCCTATTCAAACAGAGAATGTTTCGAAGTAGCAGAAGCCTTCGGACTGGGCCCTGTAGGATTCGAACCTACGACCAAGGGATTATGAGTCCCCTGCCAGCCTTTGACAACACGCGACTTACGACAAGTGGCGCACAAGTTGGCGATGATGCCCAAAACGCCGCTTCGGACGACGCTGCGGCCGCCCTTCCGCCCGACCTCAAGGCGCTTGTGACGGTGTGGGCGAGCATGCCCGACGCCGCCAAGGCTGCTATCCAGGCGCTTTGCTCGCTCCCGCAGGCCGGGGCGATGGCAACGACCGGTCGAAAATAGCGAGTCGGCCTATTTTCGATTTGCCACAAGAACGCAAATAACGTCGTTGCTTGTTTTCGACCCCGCAAGTAAGCTCTCGGTCATGAAGACACGGTCATCACCCTCTGGCAGGATCGTCCATTGTGCAGGCGGATACGATGCATTCGTCCCCGCACCATTGCCCCCCGATCTCGCGTGGACGCCCAAACTGCTGCGTGTCCTGTCCGACGCGGATCGCCGGATTGGCCAACTGGCTGGCGAAGGCCGCAGCCTGCCCAACCCGCACTTGCTCATGCGTCCGTTCATCAAACGCGAGGCCGTGCTGTCCAGCCGCATCGAAGGGACGCAGGCGACGCTGGGCGAACTGCTGGCCTCTGACGCTGGCGCTGCGGTGGATCGCAGCTCCGATGACCTGCGCGAAGTGGCCAACTACGTGGTCGCCCTGGACCATGGGCTCAAGCGGCTCAAACAGCTTCCGCTTTCGCTCCGGCTGGTGAAGGAAATCCATGCCAAACTGCTGCAAGGTGTCAGGGGCGATGCCGCCACTCCGGGCGAGTTCCGTCGGAGCCAGAATTGGATCGGGCCGGCCGGTTGCACGCTGAGCAATGCCAGCTATGTGCCCCCGCCGCCCGATGAGTTGATGGCCTGCCTGGGCGACTGGGAGAAATCGCTGCACGACCGCTCCATGCCGCCGCTGGCTCAGGTGGCCGTGATGCACTATCAGTTCGAGGCTATCCACCCCTTCCTGGACGGCAACGGGCGCGTCGGGCGGCTCCTGAACACTCTTTTTCTGGTGGAGCGTGGCATTCTGCCGACTCCGTTGCTGTACCTGAGCGCATTCTTCGAGGCCAGTCGCCAGGAGTACTACGACCGCCTGTCTGCTGTCAGAACCAAGGGGGCATGGGGCGATTGGGTCGAGTACTTCCTCAATGGCGTGGCCAGGATGTCAGAGGACGCCTTGAGTCGAGCCGAGCGGATCAACGCCCTGATGGACCGATGGCGTCGGGGCGTTGCAGGGACTGCATCTCGGACCCCATCGCAACTGGTTGACCTGCTGGCCGAGAACCCCTATTGGACCATCAATAAGATCGCCGAGCGTCTGGACGTGGCGTTCACGACCGCCCAGCGGGCAGTGGAGAGACTGGAGTCGCTGGGCATCTTGAAGCAGACCACCGACAGCCAGCGCGACCGGGTGTTCTGCGCGACGGCCATTATGGACATCCTCGACGAGCCGCCCAAGTTGAAGCCGGCCGCGGAATAGGCGCGCGGCTTTCCATCGTGCGGTGTCCTGCCGCGCTCAGGACGGCCCGCCCCCAAGAACTGGGAACATATGCTCGTCCTTCGCTGCACAACCAAGGTGTTCAAGAAGATCGGCGGCAAGCCACGGGCCATCGAGGTCAGCACCGCCGAGCCAAACTTCGGCGAGTGGTACGTCAACACGGTCGATTTCATCAACCGGGGCAACCTGCTGCTAGCGTGCATGCACGTCGAGAGCCTCTACACGTTGATGGTCCCCATCCAGCCGAAAGTGACGGCCGAGCAGTTGGTGTCCGGGCTGCAAGGCCGGCTGCTGACCCGATTGATTGAATTAGAGACTCCGCCCGACGCGGCGAAGCGCATCCTCGCCAGCTACGGTGGCTCCGCAATCCTGGTCAAAACGACTGATCGCAAAGTCATGGGGCATCTCAACTCGGCGTTGCAGGACATGGACTGCCTGCTGGGCGCGCCAAGCTCCGGCCTGTGGGACGGCGACAAACTGCTCGGTCCGCGCATCGAGCACCGCCTGAACAGCACCCCGCGTGGAATATCCGGCAAGGATGTCACCTGGGCGTTGCCGGCATTCTGGAAGTGTGTCCGCAGGCTGTGTCCGGACCTGCCTGCCAGGGCACCGCTGAGCCTGGATGCCGTGCGTGACCGGCATAGCCTCGATCAAGCCGGTCGCGTGCTCCATGAGCACCTGCCGGGATACCTGGCGGGCAAGCTCTATGTTAACCTCCAGGAAGTGGACGTGCTGTACACCGCCGAGGAACTACGGACGCTGGCCGATGCCCTCGACCTGTCTACATCACTGCGAACCGCGCTGTCGAAGCAACTCGGCGAGTACCTTCCGAGACAGGTTCACACTCGGATTGAACGCCTCGCGACCGAGTGAGTCCAGCCGGGCAGAGCCGCGTGGAGTTCGCATTCATCGGCTGGAACCCGGTCAATGGCTGACATCCGCTGGCAATCCTGAACAGCAGCGCTGCTGCAGACCGATCCATGCCGAACACGATTTGCCGCGCGGAATCCTCAATGCCCGGTTCCTCCGTAGCGATCCATCCTGCTGACCGCGTAGGGAACGGTCATCGACCTTGTTTTTGTTTGTTGCGCATAGCGAACATGGTCGCAGGCCAGCCGGGATGTCGACAACTCCTTGCCATGCAGCCACCTAACGCTGCCCGTCGACACCATGGTTCCTTCCGGCAGAACGGTTGCAGGGAACCGCAGCGGGAACGGTCGGCGGCAATAATAGATTCGGTCGGTCGTGAAAAACCGGCCCTCCCGCCGTGACCATGGCCATATGCCGGCGGGCCCGATCCGGTGGGCAGGCTGCATTCCCGGCCGGGCATGGTTCCTTCCGGGGCGGAATCGCCATGACGGCACGCGGAACGGTCGCGGTATGGCACACAGTTTCTTTCGCCTGTCCGGTTTTTCGCGTCCGGGTCGGCCGGTAGGCGGACGCCCCGAAACGGGCGGGGTGCCGCAGTGCCAAGAGTGCCAAAAGCCTTCCGGGGCGGCCCCTTTTGGCACTCTTGGCACTATGGCACTTGGGTCTATGGCCGATGAGCACCGGAGGACCGACGGACATGCTCATTTGGTCGGGGGCAGGCGATCAGTTCGCGCGGGGCCTTTGCGGATGTCGTTCGGGTTCAGCCCGAAAGCAACCAGCGTTTCAGCCCAACTGCCAAACTTCGCCTTGGCGGCCCCATACATGCCGCCGCACTCGACGCGGATGATGGCCTCGTTCAGCGGCAAGCCCGCGTCAGCCCGCCTGCGAATCACCTCCATGATGGCTTCCCGCGTCCAGGGCGGCCCCGCCCTCGCCCAGGCAGCCCCCGTCTCCTCTTGTGGCGATAACGGAGAAACTTGGCCAGGTGGGCTCGCGTCAGGCGATTGGCAACTGATATCGACGCCGGCGGCATGCAGGGCCTCTTCCCAGGAGCCGAAAACAGCGGTGGCCACCTGGCCGAGGCGATAGGGTTGGACTTTCCACTTCTTGAGGGGGAGATTGCGTGCGGCTCTCGTCTGGATGGCCGCGATGATTGCCTCGCGCGTCCACCTCGTCCGTCGGTGAGGACGACGCGGTCCATCGACCTTGCCGATGGCCGTCGCGACGCCAGTACCACCTGTCACCTCAGCGTCTGGCGGCGAGGGGAACACCTGATGGACACTGTTGCCAACACCAGGGCACGGTGATGCCCCGACCTGCGCATGGCCCTTCAGATCCCGCCGGTACACCTCCGGATCAAGACCCGCGAACGCCATTGCCGACGCCCAGTCTCCAAAGGCATGCTTGATAGCCTGATGGAGATTGCGGACATCGGTTTTGAGTCTCGAGGGATGAACCGGCTTGTTGTTCTGGACCCGCTCGCGCAGTGCCTGCGCGATCGTCTCCCGCGTCCACTTTCGGCGGCGGTCTGATCGAACAATCCTACCTGGTCTTCTGGAGCCGGCAGCCGCGGCAACACGCCCCTCGGGTACGGGCCCGAGATAGAGTTCTGGTTTGAGCCCGGCGGCAGTGATCGCATCCGGCCACGATCCGAAGAGAGACATCGCTGCCGCCCTCAGGCCAGAAGGGATTCGGGCCTTCGTCATCGGCTGGTGCTTCAGCGCACGCTCGAGGATTGCCTCAATAATCGACTCGCGATCCCACCGGCGCTCCGTCTGCACAACCTGAGGGTCGATGTCTGCGGCCAGGAGGGCCAGTCGCCAGCTACCGAAATGCACCTTGGCGGCTTCATATAGGCCACGTCGGCGTTGGTAGACCCACGAGTACCGCAGGCGATCAGGTTGTCGGCCCAGCCTGCGGATATTCGCGAGGATGCGAGTGCCGCTCCAGCGGCGTTGCCCACCGTCGATATGGAGGCCCGCTGCTGACAGGGCGTGTGTCCAGGAGCCGAAGGCGGTGATTGCCGACCGGTGCATGTAGCTGTTCGCCTCTCGCGCGGCCTTGGCAGTAACCGGCAGGCCCCGAGAATCGCGGTCCAGAATCCAGCGAAGAATGTTGTCACGGCTCCATTTGGTCATGGCATGCACTCCTGCTTACTCTTCAGCCTGCGCGATGATCCTCAGGAACCTTTCGATCAGGGCGCGGTAGTGTTCCTCCATGAAGGCGCGAACCGTCTTGTGCGTCACCAGGCTGCGGGCGTAGATCACCAGCTTCAGCAGGTCCACGGAGTACTGCCGGTACAGCCGTGAGTAGAAATCATGCTTCTGCTCGGCATCCTGGAGCTTCTTGAGAAGCTCGCCCTTCTTCCGCTCCGACTGGTCCCAGGGGTTGGAGGCGTGGCGGCGTTTCTGCGTCCGCAGCTTGGGCGGTGTCTTAAGGATCAGCGCCCGGGCGAAGGCGATGCTGTAATCGTTATGAGCCGCCATGGCGGCAATGATCTCCTCCTGGCGCTCGGGCCTGACGTAGGTCAGTTCGCGGGCGCAGGTCATCGTGATGTGGCCCTTGTCCAAGGCGGCGGCCGCATCCGCGTGCAGCTGATTCAGCAGAGTCGTGTTGAGCCGGTGCGCGATGCTGCTGATTCCCAAGGCTGACGCGATGGTCTGCTCGTCCAGTTCCTCCAGTGATTTCTGAATCATCCGGTTTTCCTGAACGGGCGAGATATGGTTGACCATCCGGTTGGGCGTGAACACGTCTTTTTCGTTTCGCACGATGCACGGCACGGCCTCCACGCCAAGCTCCAACAGGATGGAATACCGCTGTACGCCATCCAGGATCAGGTACGAATCCTCGTCCGGCGTGACCAGCAGCGGTTCGACCAGGCCCACGGCGAGAATGCTCGCCTTGATCCTCTCGTAATCACGTCTGGATATCTGGCGTGTTCGGAGCGGCTTGAGCCTCACAATCGGGACGTCCAAGGTCTGAATGCTCTCGAAGTTCTCCATTGACGATCACCTTAAGCAGGCTGCGCCAGCCCGGCGCAGGTATATTTGCCCAACAACTCCGGCCGCTCGCCAAGACTTTCGGCACGCAGTAAGTCCATCATGGCCGGGTCGTTCCAGAGTTGGCCAAGTCCCTCCAGGAGGGCAAAGAGTCGGTTCTCCTTGTCCTTGACCTCCCGGACGAAGGAATCCTTGGCTTTGGTGGCACTGGCAATGTCGTTGACCAGCCCCTTGACGGTGTAGTTGGCCGTGCTGCCCGGGCCCGTCTTGCGATTGCGGCCATCGAAACGACCATTGATGATGGCCCGTGCTCGGGAGAAGTTCTGGCAGTTCACGATCCCCTGGTCGAAGGCATCCATCAGGACGTGCTGAATGTTGGCATCGTCGCTCTGCGCTACGAGCATGGCGAACGTGATGGGAAACACCTCCTGCTCCACGCCTCGGATAAGTCGGTCCTCACCGTTTACGACCAGCGTGATATACATCTTGATGTACTCCTCTGAGCGGCAAGCGACCTTGGCAATGGCCTCGAATGACCAGCCTTGATCGTGCATCTGCTTCAGCGCCCGGGCGAACTCCATCGAGGCCGGCCGGCTTCGAGCCAGATTCTCGATGAGCGACAGCAGATGGGCCTCCTTGCGGGTGCAGGTGATGACCTCGGCCTTGATCTCCGTGGCCTTGAGCCGACCGTGAGCGAGCAGCCGGCCCTCGCCGCAGATAAGTTCATAAGCCCCGGCCGTCGGCAGGAACTTATCGTTGACGAGGATCGGCTTGAGCAGCCCGACCGCGTCTATGCTTTGGACGTTCATCTGGAACTGCTTCTCATCCCGCAGGCGCGAGTTGACAACCTTGATCTTGTCCAGCGGGATCATTTCGTAGCGGCGATCTTTCATCATGCGAATCTGCATCGTGCATCTCCTTCGTTACAGGGTCAGTTGCTTGATAATTTCCAGGCCGTCGTGGCCGTACATGTCCAGTCGGGATTCTGAGGAACTGAAGAGACGAAAACTCTGGTCGCCCACCAGCAGCCGTGGCAGGGCGAGGTAGCCAAGGATCGCGTGCGGCGCATCACGGGACACGGGCACGCTGAGCGTGATGTCGACCACCTTGCGTGCATCCGGCTGGAGGAACCAGTACTCGCTGTAACCGTACTGCATTGGCATGGCCGGGCGGACCAGCACCGTGAACCGCCGGTTGATGACCAAGAAATCCTCGTATGCCTCAACGTGGGATACGATCGCGCGAAGGTGTTCCTCGACCTGCGTCTTTGCCTGGTCCAGCACACCTCGGTAGGCCCGCTGGCAGGCTGCGTCCAGCGAAGAGAATCGCTTGGCGTAGGTGCCGGCGGAAGAAGCCTGGCCGTCGGCCCTCAGCAAGGATGGGCGCACGAGGCCGTGCTCACGCCAGACCTCTCAGAGTCGCTGGAGAAGGAATTCCGGTGTGCGAGCGAAAGCACGATCCTCGAATATGCGTTGCGCCCGCCCGAAGACCTCTTTGTCCACGAGCGGCTCGAAGGCCCCGGGCGTTCGGACCCATTTCTCCGGGGGGTTAGCCCTCGTGGGCGTCTTGAGCTTGCTGGTCGTGCGGTTGTAGACCAGCGTGCCCATGTACGGCTCGTAGGTCAGGACGTGGCGAACCTTGCCGCCGTCCCACAAACCGCCTCTGGGAGATGTAATCCCGTCATTATTCAAGCCATCGGCTATCGCCTGCTCGTGGCGACCGCCCTCTGTGAACTCCCGGAATATCCGGCGGACGGTTTCTATGGCCTGCTCGTCGCCAGCGGCCAAGGTTACCCGCTGGTTCTGGATGCTCTTACGCTCTCCGGCGGCCAGTACCTGGAGGGGTTCTCGTGATTCGCTGAGCAGCAGCCGCTGCATGCCGAATGGCGGCGCGCCGCCCGCCCAATAGCCCTGCTCCGATATCTTCACGCAGCCGCGAAACACCTTGTCGCTGAGTTCCTTGCTGTACTGCGCCGCCCGGAAGCGCTCGAACTGGACGTACACGGGATACAGCGGATCGTTCTCACGGGGTTTGCCGATGGTTGTGTAGACGACCTGCTTTCCGTGCTTCTTGCAGTCAGCGGAATATGTCGCCGACAGGTCAATGTCCTGGAAACGGCCCCAGCGGCTGACGTCCAGGCACAGGACGTAATCGAAGTCGCTCCGCTGCTTGACCCAATTGTCCATCATGTCGTTGAAGCCGTCCCGTCCTTCGGCGGTGAGCCCGGACTTGCCCCGGTCGGCGAACTCCTGGACGATCTCGACGCCGTTCTGCTGGGCCCACTGGCGCACCTGCTCCTGCTGTATGGCCACCGAGTTTTCTTGCCGGTCCTGGGCCGAGTGCCGGTAGTACGCGACGGCCTTGGGCCTCACGACGGGCATCTCTTCGGATGGCTTCTTGATCGCCCACCACGGGGCGGGATTCACGTTGTCGGCCTGATCCATCGAGTCACCAGCTCCTTTCGTCATCAATTTCGTGTCAGGGGAAAGGCACACGATAAGCCCATTGAGGCATCAGGGCGTTGCGAAGCCGGTGACAATCTGCCGGGAGCCTGTGTCAGCGATGAACGGTGAACAATATGATCAGAAATGAGCGGGCCCAGGGCAGCGTGAGGGCGTTGGCGAACAGCGCGAGGCACACGTTGCGGAGCGCTGCCTGTTTCACAGAGGCGCGTGGTTCGTCAGGAGCCCCAGAAGGGAGCAGCACCGCCAGCAGGCCAGGAGGGTGTCCCGGCGCTCATCGGTCGTAAACTTCCAGTCCGCTGGAGCGAACGCCCCGTCAGAACGGTTGATGAGCCCCTCGGGGATCGCATAAGACGGTGCCCCCAACGCCGACACCCACCGGTACAACGTCGAGTGAGCCAGTGCCCGCGTGTCGTCGCTCCACGACTCGGTGACGCCATCAAGGGGCCAGTGGAAGACGGGCAGGTAGGATTGCAGCACGCCTTTGCGGTAGCTGATGGAATCATCTTCCACATAGCGGAGGGCACGTGGGGCGAGCTGAGCCAAGGCATACCGCTTGTGCGCAACAGCAAACGGCGGGTATTCGGTGAACGTGCGGCCGCACATTAAGCATCGCCATCGGACGAGCACGCATGGAATGGAACGAACGTAGCGGCCGTCAATGACGAGAAAAGCTCTCTGCCGCAGGGCGTGCCGCCGGAAGAATGGCGGCGATGTTGGCGTCTGTTTGCAGTGCGGACAGTGGGTTATGTGGCATCGGTGGCTTCCCTTGCGGGCCATGATCGCATAGGCTGCGATCTCGGCAGCCAGGCTGGAGCCATCCGTGCATGTCCGCATGGTCGTTTCTCTCCGATTCGCGTCCTCCCAAGGGGCGTGGTCGATCGCGCGCCAACCACACGTGCATTTTATCGGACAGACGGGACCGCTCCAAAACGAGCCACGTCGCCGTGTGTTCGCAACAAGAGACCCCGGTCGCGCTGGGCGGCCGGGGTGGTGGAAGGCGGGGTATGTGGGCGGTTACTTGGCCAAGCCAAACTTGCCGCGATCGGCCTTCACGAACCGACTGGCCGGACCCTTGGTTTTGATCTCGCGCGAAATGGCAGCATGCAAGGTGGCGGCGGGCGTCTTGCCGCCATTGCGGGGTGCCCACAGGCCACGCTGGACGGCCAGGTCCACGATGTCCTTGCATCGCATAGGGTCGCGCGTGCCCAGGCTCAGAAGGTGCGCGGCCGCGTCCAGCAGGCTCATCGCCGTGGTGCCGTCGGCCGGGACGCGGCCGCCCGTGGCGGCAGGTTCGCCCGTGTCGCGTTTGGGCGCGGGCTTGGCGTCCTTGGCCGCCTTGGCGGGCTTCTCGGCCCCGGGGCCAACGTCGGCGGCCGGGGCGCTACCCTTGGCGTCGGCCTCGTACTCGGCCAGCGAGACGGTCTTCGTCCGCTTGGCCGGGCGCTCTACGGCGACCGCCCGCAGGCGCTGGGCGCTCTTGATTCTGACCTTTCGCTTCGTGGCGACGTTCACGCCGTCCCATCCGCCATGCGGGTTCTCGCCGGTGATGCGGACGTCCTGGACGGCTCCGCTGACCTTGACCCGGTACACCTTGCCTGCTTCCACATCGTTCTTCTTCATCGCGGTGCTCCTTCAAAAAGGGGTTTACATGTGCAGCTCGTCGAGGCTGCGCTTGATCTCGG
>Ga0116148_1002401_pt1 | contig 18594 bp, 18 predicted proteins | sample AD_UKC055_MetaG_FD_89786 | JGI IMG/M metagenome (GOLD analysis project Ga0116148, IMG submission 89786) | Active sludge microbial communities of municipal wastewater-treating anaerobic digesters from USA - AD_UKC055_MetaG | ecosystem: Engineered > Bioreactor > Anaerobic > Digestate | place: USA... | reverse complement strand
GATGGACGATGCCGTTTCAACGGCTGACATATTCGTTACCGCTACCGGTTGCTGCGAGGTCATCACGGGTGCGCACATGGAGCGTATGAAAGAGGGGGCCATCGTATGCAACATCGGCCACTTCGACAGCGAGATCGCAATGCACTATCTCGAGGAAAACAAGAAATGCAAAAAAGTGACTGTCAAGCCGCAGGTGGACATGTGGACAGTTGAATCGGGCCGAACCATCATCGTACTGGCCGAAGGAAGGCTTGTCAACCTGGGGTGCGCTACCGGGCACCCCAGTTTCGTAATGAGCAACAGCTTTACCAACCAGACCCTGGCTCAGATCGAGCTTGCATCTGCCAAGCACGAGAACCGGGTCTACACGCTGTCAAAGAAGCTGGACGAGGAAGTGGCGCGGCTTCACCTTGGCAAGCTGGGTGTGAAGCTAACGAAGCTAACAAAGGAACAGGCTGACTACCTGGGCATACCTGCAGAGGGCCCGTACAAGCCGGACCATTACAGGTACTAAAATTATTTGATTACGGGAGCTTGAGCCGTCCGATTTGGGCGGCTCAAGCTTTTTTTTCGGGCCAGAGATGCTTTGTGATGCTGGGGGGATTCCCCCAGATCAGCCTCCAGCACGATATAGAATCAATCTCTTCATTAATAATAATATAATTTGTATATCGATAGTTATCGAGATCTTTTTCTTCGCTTATGGCATCAATAAATTTTTCAACAGCAACAGCGAGAATATGAGAAAGCGACATTTTCATAAGCTTCCTCAAATCTAAAAAATACTCATACTCATCCGCCTCAAAGCGTGCATGAACCCTGCGCCATTCCCCGCGCGGACGCCGCTTCTGATATTGAACCAGTCTGCCGGTCCTGACCGAATGCCGTGTTTCCCCCATGATCTTGTTTAACAGCACTACGATCATCTCCCTTCGATTGATACCCTTTGCCAATGCGGTCTCTGCTATTTTAACCAGGATATCCGCATGAATATTAAGCGTTGTGTCCATTTGTCGTACCTCGATCGAGATGTATTCGACAAGCAGGACGAACGGGGGTGGCGATTATTGAAAAAAATATACCTTTTGAATAAATATTTTTATCCGGTCTGAATTGAATTGACAGTGCGCCAACGTGAGCTCCATGATAGTGTCCATGATACTTCCAACCCGGATCATCGATTTCCATGTCCACCTGTTCCCGGACCGGATGCTGGACGCCATCCGGAAATATTTTTCCTCCGGGTACAAGTGGGACGTAATCTACCAGATGTATGCGCCGGAGTGTATCCGCTATCTATCCGAGCGCGGCGTCGTTAAAATCGTCTATTCCAACTATGCGCACCGGGCAGGCGTGGCCGAAGAGCTGAACCACTGGAACCGGGAGATGCTTAACCTGCACCCGGATATCTACTGTTTTGCGCCTTTCCACCCGGATGATGCGCGCTGCATGGAAATTGCGGAACGCGCGCTGTCTCACCCCCGCGTTCTCGGGTTCAAGCTTCAGCTCCTTGTGCAGCGCTTCTATCCGCACGACGAGCGTCTCTTCCCGCTCTATGACCTTGTGATGGAGTGCGGAAAGCGTATACTCTTCCATGTCGGTACCGGTCCCGTGGGCAATGAGTTCGTTGGTCTCGAGCAGTTCCGGAAGCTCCTCGACCGTTATCCGGACCTGCCTGCCAATGTTGCGCACATGGGCGCATACGAGTATCAAGGCTTCATGGACCTGCTGAATGAACATCCCGCGCTCTACATGGACACCTCGTTCTCCTTCTTCAGGGAATTCCAGGGAAAAGGCGGGTTCAATCTCGGAAGCGAGGTGCTTGAGCAGCATAAAGGCCGGATCCTGTACGGATCGGATTTCCCCAACCTTATCCTGCCGCGCGAATCAGAGCTGGAGACATTACTCGCATACAACCTGTCGCACGATTGCTATGACAGGATTTTCTATCAAAACGGGGCCGAGCTTATCGATCATCTTACGAAAGCCGGTCGCTGACGTTGCATTGACCAGAAAAATTTGTTATTCCAGCAAGATCGGGATATATTAAAAAAAACAGAAAACGGAAGATGTAGCATTATGGTTAGGATGCAGGGGGGATCCATATGACTGACAAATTAAATGCTTCTCACTGGTATGACGGCCTTTTTTACAGCCTTACAATAGACCGGATCGCAGGACAGTCTTTCGCAAGGCCGGTCTCACGGTATGTGTCCCAGAATTCCACGGCCCTGGATATCGGTTGCGGCGTCGGTACGCTGGTGGCCGAGCTTGCTAAAAAGTGCGCCCATGTGACCGGCGTGGACCTCTCGCCCAAAATGACGGACTTCGCCCGGAAGAAGCTCGCCGCGGCCGGCATGACGAATACCGATATCATGAATGTCTCCGCCGGGGAGCTCTCTGCCCATGTCGGCAGGAGATACGATTATGCGATCATGACCCAGTTTTTGCATGAGATCCCGGCAGGCCTCCGGGAGAAGGTGATGGATGAGGCGATGAAGGTTGCGAATGAGTTCATTATCGCGGATTTTCTCGCCCCCTATCCAGATACGTTCAAAGGCAGGATGATCAGGTTCGTCGAGATGAGCGCGGGAAAGGAGCATAACGCCAATTTCAAGGACTGGGTCGCGATGGGTGGGATTGATGCATTTCTGAGGAGACACGGGCTCAAGATCAATGAAGAACGCATATTTTCAACCGGGGTAGGGAAAATCGTCAAGGCCGGGCGATAACAGCCCCACGATATATTAATTGACAAAACCTCTCGGCTTCGATACCGGTAGCACAATTTTACCGGTACCTATGCAGTTACATATCGAAACATACCAGAACAGGCCCACGCGGGCCGAAGTTTCCCTGGGCAGGTTAAGGAACAATTTCGAGATCGTCCGCAGCCTTGTCGGACCGGACGTGAAGATCATGGCCATGGTCAAATCCAATGCGTACGGCCATGGCATCCTGACGGTGTCGGGGGAGCTGATAAAGGCCGGTGCGCATTACCTCGGCGTCGCCTACCTCGAGGAGGCGGTCTATCTCCGGAAGAACGGGATAACCGCTCCCATACTCGTGTGCGGCGCGATCAACACTGACCAGATCGAGGACTTTTTAACGCACGATATAGAGATCACCAGCTCTTCGATCGACAAGTCCGAGGCTATTTCAGCGGTTGCGACGAGGCTCGGTAAAACCGCCGCCGTTCACCTCAAGATCGATACCGGCATGGAGCGGATAGGCGTGCACTGGTACAACGCCGAGAAGTTCATCAATCGGACTCTCGATCTGCCCGGGATCGCGGTAACGGGCGTGTTCTCGCACCTCGCCAAGGCCGAGTCGGACCGCGTCTTCACCGGCGAGCAGATAGCTCGGTTCGAGAAAATAGTCTCCTACATGGATAAGAAGGGACGCCTGCCCCGGCTCGTGCACCTGGCCAACTCGGCCGGCATAATCGGCAGCCCCGGGTCGCATTTCACCATGGTCCGGCCCGGCATCATGCTGTACGGTTATAATCCTTACGGTCTCGATCCCGTCCGGGAGTTCGGAGGGCGCAGGATCCTTCCGGTCATGTCGCTCAAGACCAGGGTGTCCTATTTCAAGGTGTGCCCGCCTGATACCGGCATAAGCTACAACCATACTTTCGTGACCCGGGGCCAGACCAGGATCGTGACGCTTCCGGTCGGTTACGGCGACGGGTACAACCGCCTCCTCTCCAACCGCGGCGCGGTCGTGATACGCGGCAGGCGCTATCCCGTTGTCGGCTCCGTGTGCATGGACCAGGTCATGGTCGACATCGGGATGGACGGCACGGCCTATAATAACGATGATGTTCTTTTATTCGGCGAGATGAACGGCGATTCAATACCGCTCGAGTCCCTGTGCGAAAAGATCGGCACCATCACCTACGAATTTCTCTGCACCATCAGCTCCCGCGTCCCGCGCATTTACAGCGATTGACTGCGGTCAGGACGGGATGCCCGCCCCGGATTACGTTTCTCCCCGCAGCGCGCTTATTCTGCTGAAAACATACGGCGCCCCGATCGAGACCCACGCGCCGATGAGCCAGTAGCGGAAGAAGCCGGCGACAGCCAGGTCGGGGAGGGCCGCCTTCAGCCCGAACCGGATTGCCGCGAGCCCCGCGATGCCGACCGCGTATTTCACGATCTGGGCTACCGGCCTGTTCCGCTCGCCGAAGAATATCCTGTTCTCCGCCAGGTATGCGCCGACCAGGAAACCCGAGATCGTGCCCATGTTGTTTGCGAGCCGGTCTCCCGGAAGTAAAATGACGACCGCCGCCGGCAGCAGGAGCGCGGCCGCGATCACCGCCGCCGCGTGAAACCGGCGGAGGTGTCTCCCGACGAGGTTTGCCGCCGGAATGACCAGGGCGAGGCACGCGAGCCCCATCAGGAGCCCGAAGAGCACGTCCCCCGCGAAGTGCACGCCGAGGTAGAGCCGCGAGTATGAAACAAGAAGGATCGGGACCGCGCAGACGGCCCAGGCAGTGCGATTGTGCGCGGTGACCGCGAGCGCCCCCCAGAACGATATCGATCCCTGCGCATGGCCGCTCGGGAACCCGGGGCTTTTCGGGGAATAGCGGGCCGCGAGCTCCTGAATGCCCGGCAGGAGCTTTGCCGGGTCAGGACGAGGGTGCTGGAATACTGTCTTCATGATGTCGTTCAGCGATATGGCAACGAGAAAGGCCGCGCCCGTATAGAGCGCCTTTTTCCGGTCCCAGCACCAGTAGAGGAGAGGGAGGGCCAGCAGGTAGAAGATCTCGCTCCCCAGAGACGTTACGGCCAGCATAAGCCGGTCGAGCCATGGTCCAGCGAATATATGAGCCCGGTTGAGTATCTCCTCGCCGAATAAAAACGGGTTGCTGAAAAATTGCTCCATGAGTGCCCCTCCCTCCGGGAAATTCGGTCACGCGCATTATATACAAGAAAGAAGAATCAGCCAAAACGCTCTTTAAGATGGTCGACCGGCAGTGTGAGCATCACGGTCGTATTTATGGCCGTGATGATGGTGATCGCCCGCTCGTCGGCGAGCCCCCATTCCGCCAGTATCGAGTCGATTTTCGCGTATCCCAGGCCGAAACCCGAGTCGCTGGTGTCTATATTGTTGATGTAGAATTCGTGCTCCCGGCCTTCCTCCCTGCAGCGGCGGTGCTCGTCCCGCTTTTCATGGATGCGGGAGAGGTCCCGCGCCAGGATCGGGGCGGTGTTGGTTATCTCGATATACAGAAAGTCGTTATCCGCCTGTATCCTCAGCAGTATCCTGATGTCGTTGTCCTTTATTTTCCTTCGTATGTCATTGATTTTGTCGAGGCTGCGGATCAGGTTTATCTCGTCAGAAGTGTACAACCGGTTTTCAGCGTAAGCCCGGTTCTTGATGCCGAGGAGCTTCGATTCCTGGTTGAGGATCTCGCGCACCCTGCCGGATATATCCGTCTGTCCCAGCACTTCTCCGGCAATCTCGTTGAAGTTCTCGGGCGTCCTGATGATACAGCGGATATCCTCTTCTATTTCGGTATGGCTTTTATCGGGCCGGGACTGCCTGATCGAGTCGATCATGTGCTCCCTGAGGAGCAGGAACTTGTAGTTCGCCTTTACGGCATTTTTAATCAGCTCGTCAACGCAGGCGAAAAGCTCCGGCCAGATGGTTTCGAGTCCGGCCCTGGCCAGGAATTTCTGGCCCGCTTGGGTGACCTGGTCCCGCGCCTTTTTACTGTAAATCTGGATAAAGCCTTTAACCTGTTGCATGTCCGATCCAGGGAACGTTCTCATGCAAATTCTGGATTTCCCCGCAATTAAGTCAAGAGCATTAATACGTTTTACGGTATCCGCATTGTATACAATATAATTGGTTCCGTGATGCGAAAAATATCTATTTTCTGTTGACAATAATAGACGTGAATATATTTTTGCATTATATTCAATGATAAGAATGTCGAATAGGGTTATATAGGACCGAACATGATTCGTGCAACGGCATCACTCATCAACCTGCTCCTTAGCCTGTTGTTATGCCTGGAGGGCACTCCTCCCGGTCATATTGTGTGATGCTTTCATAAATGCCGTAACAGGTAAAAGCCGTCACAGAATGTGACGGCTTTTTTGTTGTTTACCGGTCGACGATTACTGGCGGGCTCGGTGCCCGGCGAAAAAGGAGATTGTATGAAAAGCGTGATAATTCAGCGGTTATCATCCGGGAGAGGCGGGGGCAGTGTTCGCCCCTGGTTGCTTGCCGTGTGACCGGCATCAGTCTTGGTCGAGATGATACAAAACATAATGAGGAATTACCATGAAGGAAAAGGATAAAATAATAATTTTCGATACCACTCTCCGGGACGGGGAGCAGTCCCCGGGCTTTACCATGAACATCAAGGAGAAGATAATATTCGCCGAACAGCTGATGAAGCTCGGCGTTGACGTGATCGAGGCCGGCTTTCCGATCGCATCAGAAGGTGACTTCGAGGCGGTGCAAGCAATCGCCGGTCGCGTTAAAGGCGTGCAGGTAGCCGGCCTGGCACGGGCAAACCATCATGACATCGATACCGCGTGGAATGCGATCAAGGAAGCGGAAAAACCGCGCATCCACACCTTTATCTCGAGCTCGGACATCCATATCAAGCTCCAGTTCAAGAAAACGCGGGAAGAGGTGCTGAAGATCGCCATTGAAGCGGTCAGGCACGCGAAGAGCTACACCCCGAACGTGGAGTTCTCGCCCATGGACGCCACCCGGAGCGATCCGGCCTACCTTGCGGAAATGGTCCACGCGGTCATAGAGGCGGGCGCTACGACCGTGAACATTCCGGACACCGTCGGGTATGCGATCCCCTCGGACTTTCACCGCCTCATACGCGGCCTGTTCGAGCGGGTGCCCAACATCGGCAACGCGATCATCTCGGTACACTGCCATAACGACCTCGGGCTGGCCGTGGCCAATTCCATCGCCGCCATCGAGGCGGGCGCGCGGCAGGTGGAGTGCGCGGTCAACGGTATCGGCGAGCGGGCAGGCAACACGGCGCTGGAGGAGCTGGTGATGGCAGTTAAGACGCGGGGCGATCTCTTCAACGTGCAGACCGGCATCAACACGAAGCAGATTGTGCCCACGAGCCGTCTGCTTACCAACATCACCGGCGTATCGGTCCAGCCCAACAAGGCTATCGTCGGCGGCAACGCCTTCGCCCACGAGTCGGGCATACACCAGGACGGCCTCCTGAAAAACGCCATGACCTACGAGATCATGAAGCCCGAGGACGTCGGCATCGGAAAATCGACGCTCGTGATGGGCAAGCATTCGGGCCGCCATGCGGTCCTGGACCGGCTCGATATACTCGGCTTCAAGCTGGAGAAGGACGAGCTTGACCGTTTCTTCCGGCTCTTCAAGGCGCTTGCCGACAGCAAGAAGGAGATCTTCGACGAGGACCTCATGGTCCTCGTGGGCGAGGCGCTCTTCAAGGGAGAGGAGCACCGCCGCTACAAGGTCGAGAATGTGCAGATATCCACGGGCATGTTCTCGCCGCCCATGGCGCAGGTGACCATCAAGGACCACCAAGCAGGCAACCGCTCGGCGTTCGAGGTGGCGCCCGGCAACGGCGGCGTTGACGCCGGCGTCACGGCGGTGAAGCGGATCACCGGGACCACGGCGCGGATCGAGTCCTTCTCCCTCGTCGCCATCACCGGCGGGTCCGACGCGGTGGCCGAGGTGCATTGCACCGTGTCGGAAGAGTATGAAGGCAAAAAGATCAAGGCATTCGGCAGCGCGGCCAACATAGATGTATCCATCGCCGGCATCCATTCGTTCGTGGACGCGCTGAACAAGCTCGAGTATATCAAGAAAGCGGGCCAGCACCAGGTTGATATCATGAACGGTATCAATGGTAAAGTGTGAGATTCCGGCGGACAGGTACGCATAAGATTGCGGACCTGTCCGCCGGAGAGCTGCGGATAGCTTCACAAAGTATCAAGTGGCATATATCGGGGCCCGGCGGTCAGTGTGTATAACCCGTCTCGGCTCCCACTCGCGGTTGTACCGTAACTTTTTTTCTTGAAATAACGGCGGCTATTGGTTATTCTGCCTGAAAGTCGCCGTTTGAAAGCCGAGCTGCCGACGGCGAGCCATTCACTTACATAGAAAAAACCAAGGAGAAGGAGAAGATCACCATGCAAACCATTACCCTGCGGACCGTTCATGTCTTAATTCTGACCATGCTCGTCGGCTCTTTCGGTTTTCTGCCGGCCGTGGCTGCCGAGAAGGCGAAGAAGGAGGCGGTAAAGAAAGAACCTGCCAAGAAAGTGTTAACGGAAAAAGAAATCCGCCAGCAGACATACATGAAATTCCTGGAATCGAACGGATACCGGCCTGAACTTGACAAGGATGGCGATGTGGCTTTCAAACATGAGGGCGGCAACTATATTATCCAGGTGGATGAAAACGATAATGTATATTTCAGGCTCATTTATCCCAACTTCTGGGAAATCGAGAGCGAGGAAGAGCGCCAGGATGTTCTACTTGCCGGTAACTTCGCAAATTCTGATATCAAATGCGCAAAAGTTTTTATGCTGCGCGACAATGTCTGGGCGGTAGTGGAGATCTTCCTGTCGAAGCCGGAGGATTATGAGAAAATTCTGTCCCGTTCCATATCGTCGATTCAGAGCGTCGTCGGCAGCTTCAGGTCGAAAATGCAGGAGCTTAAAAACGACAGGATGAAATCGGGTAAATCGTAAAGGCAGCGTTCCGGCGCGACGCATGCTGTCCGGTGCCTTGCTTCCGACCGGCACTTACAGCTGAGCCCATTGCGTCAAATGGGCTCAGCTGCTTCAAGGGCACTGCCTGATTCAAGTACTCATAAAAAATTAACTACTTAACAAAAATATAGTATTTTTTACTTGACATAATCCTGCCCTCATAGTATCTCATTTTCATGCCCCTGACGCTCTGTTCGCAGGGCCATCAAAAAAAAATTTATTCTTTACAAAATAATGAGACATAAGCTTTAATTATGAAACATCCCGTTCGTATAATACATAATTGAAGTCCTTCATGAAATTATAACCAGAGGTACGGTAATGGCTGAACAGAAAGAGATGAACAACAAGGAAAGCAATCAGAAAGCCCAGGCCCTCGAATCCGCGATCATGCAGATCGAGAAGCAGTTCGGCAAGGGCTCCATCATGAGGCTGGGCGATGACGACAAGATCGTCCAGATCGAGGCAATCTCCTCCGGCTCCCTCGAGCTGGACATCGCGCTCGGCATCGGCGGCGTTCCGCGCGGCCGCGTGGTCGAGATATATGGCCCCGAGTCTTCGGGCAAGACAACGCTCACGCTCCACATCGTGGGCGAGGCCCAGAAACTGGGCGGTGTGGCCGCGTTCATAGACGCGGAGCACGCTCTGGACCCGTTATACGCGGCCAAGCTCGGCGTGAAAACCGATGAGCTCCTGGTATCGCAACCGGACACCGGCGAAGAGGCCCTTGAGATCGTGGAGGCGCTGGTCCGCTCCGGCGCTGTGGATATCATCGTCATCGACTCCGTGGCCGCCCTCGTGCCCAAGGCGGAGATCGACGGCGATATGGGCGATTCACATATGGGCCTGCAGGCGCGGCTCATGAGCCAGGCGCTCCGGAAGCTTACCGCGGTCATCTCCAAGTCGAAGACCTGTGTCATTTTCATAAACCAGATACGCATGAAGATCGGCGTGATGTTCGGTTCGCCCGAGACCACGACCGGCGGCAACGCCCTGAAATTTTACTCATCGGTCCGCCTGGACATCCGGCGGGTTGAAACGCTGAAAACGGGCGAAGACCCGATCGGCAACCGGGTTCGGGTCAAAGTGGTGAAGAACAAGGTCGCGCCGCCCTTTAAACAGGCCGAGTTTGACATCATGTTCGATCGCGGCATTTCCCGCGAGGGTGGTATACTCGACCTCGGTGTGAAATATGAAATCATCAAGAAGTCCGGCACCTGGTTTTCCTACGGGGAAGAGCGGATCGGGCAGGGCAGGGAAAACGCGAAAAAGTACCTCGCCGACAACCCGGCTACCGTGCAGGAAATCGAGGCGAAGATAAAGGTGGCGGCCGGGCTTACGCTTGCCCCTAAAGAGAGTGAAAAATCCGCCGAAGGCTCCAGGGCGGCCGAGGCGTAATCAGGGGGCATGAGCATCCTCCCGAAATCGCTCCGCCGAACCCGCGGGTGACATGAGAAGAGCAACCGTTCGTCTCAAGTCACCCGAGGAGATACAGCGGATCCGGGAATCCGGTGTTATCATTGCCGGAATATTCCGCAAGCTGGCCCGGCTCTCGCTTGCCGGGCTTTCCACCTGGGATATTGACCGGCTCATTGAATCGATGATCGTCAAAGAGAAAGCGAGACCTGCATTTAAAACCGTTCCCGGTTACAGCGCCGCTTCCTGCATTTCCATCAACAATGAGGTCGTGCACGGCATTCCTTCTAAAAAGCGGAAGATCGCGGGCGGGGACCTGGTGAAAATCGATACTGGCGTTGTCCTGAACGGATATTTTTCGGATGCCTGCCGTACCTTTACCGCCGGAAAGGTCACCGGTAAGTCGCGAGACCTGATTGAAACAACGAGCGACTGCCTCCAGCGGGCCATCCGCGTCATGGTGCCGGGGAACCGTATCAGCGACATCGGTCACGCGATCCAGCAGCATGCCGAGTCCCGCGGCTTCAGCGTGGTCCGAAACTATACGGGCCACGGCGTCGGTTTTGCTCTGCATGAGCCGCCGGTCGTTCCCCATTACGGAAAAAAGGGGATGGGGGTTCTCCTTGAGCCGGGCATGGTGCTTGCCGTGGAGCCGATGATCAATGAGGGCGGTCATGCGGTTAAGCTCCTGGGCGACGGATGGACGGCGGTGACGGCGGACGATGGTCTTTCGGCACATTTTGAGCACACCATCGCGGTCACTGAAAACGGCCCCCTTGTTTTAACTGAGCATTGATGCCTCCGTAAAAGGTCCGCTCCGTATCTCGCACTGTTTTAAGTAATTCGTTGACAAAAAACGTTTCGGTCAGTACTATTAGGAAAAGGTGGAAATCGTGGCCCGTGGGGCTATATTCCGATTACACTTTTGCCGACAATAGAGGTATTAAACTCGGGTCACCTATGAAGAGAAAGTTCCTGACAGCCGTCATCGCCTTCGCGTTTGCCAGTTTTTTATCAACATCGGCCTTCGCATGGGTCTATATTGATCCTGGAACGACCGGGCTTGATATCTCCAGCCTGACAGATGTTATCTATAACATCGACAAGCTTGTTTCGTCAAATTTCAAGAATTATCCCGCGGCGTTTGCCATGGCCAATGTGGGCGGATATCCGATCGGAGACGCCTACATCGGCAATTTCCCGCACATGTTTTTCGGGGTTTCGGCAGCCATCGGATGCTCCAACATGAAGTACTGGGACGAGGACGTGCCGCGGGAGAAAAGCGTGTACCCGGCCTATGCACCCAACCCGGTGATATATATGGGGTTCGGCATTTCAAAGGGCGTTGACATCATGTTCAAGATAATGCTGTTCAGTGACGCCATGTACCGTCCGCCCCTGAATCAGAAATCGGCCACCCTGGACAAGTTCAACGTATATTCAGGTGGAGGGAAGCTCCGTTGGAATGCGATACCCAAGAAAACAATACTGCCGTTTATCTTCGGGTTCGGCGGTTTTACTCTCAGCGCAGGCGCTGATTTCATGGACGGTATAATGAGCATCAACGGCCAGTATAAATATACCATGGCCGGTATTTCTGTTCCAAGTCCGCCCGCACCCGCGGCCGGGAACTACACCCTTGCACTGGATGCGTACTACAATTTCAGCATGAAATACGCGATGCTCTCCGCCAACGCGCAAGCCATCGTCTATTTCAACCTCTTCTGGCTGTTTGATATTTATACCGGTTTCGGAATGGCCATGACATGGGGGTATAACAGCCTCGATGCGAGCGGTGTCGGCCTGGCGGCCATTCCTTCGCTGGGCACCAGCCTGGGCATGGTCATGGCGTTTGCACGATACAAGTATTATCCCCGCGGATTTATGGGCCTGTATATCGCCGGACTTGAAATCAATATCTGGGTATTGAAAATAACTGCTGAAACGATGGTTAATATCAGTAATGGCAAAGACATCAACCTCCAGTTGGGAACCCGCCTGCAGTTCTGATCCCACGGCACGGCAGATGTAAAAAAGGGCCGTCCTCTGAAATTAAATTGACAATTTGTAACAGAATAATAGTGCTGTGTTCATACTGGTTTGACCGAAATTCGCACTGCGTTACCCGCTTGTAATGCGGTCCTTTCGTCAGGGGCATTTCCCGGGTAATGGAAACTATATCCCCGTACTGCGGAATACCCGGCATCCCGCGTGATGCTCTTCAATATATCAGTAAACATGTACAGGAGTGGGAAAGCAGAATGAAAAAGATGATGATTTTCACCATAGTTGCAGCCGTAGCTTTTTCAGCGGCCTCGTGTAAAAGGGCAGGAGATGTCCTTGCCACATATAACGGCGGCACTATTACGAGGGGGGAGTTCTACGACTGGATGGACGCCCGTCGGATGGCGAAAGATGCAATTTTAAAGAAGAAGCAGCAGCAGAAAACACACCTCGAGCGTTTCGCTGTCGAGAGGTTTGTCGTGCGGGAGGCCGTCAAGGCCGGGTTTGACAAGAAAGAGGATTTTCAGTTTTTGAGAAAACTCGCAACGAGGAATTTCTATTCCCAGTACCTTGGCAGACAGATGAGCTCGGAGGGATCGTTCAGTGAGAAAGCCGTCAAGGCCAGCATTATCAAGTTTGCGGTAAAGAATTTCAAGATTGTACAGAACAGGCGAGAGAAGCTGACGCCGGCCGAGCTTGAGACGGCCCTTAAAGAGAAAGAGGACAAGGCGCGAACGGTCATCAAGGAGCTTGACGGCGGCCTGGCGTTCGATGAGGCAGCGAAGAAATACTCCGATGATTTTTCCAAGAGAAAGGGCGGCGACATCGGGTTCGTTCTCGAGGGGATGCGCGGCCAGGATTTTTCGAAGGCAGTGTTTGCCGTGAAAAGCGGCACCTACACAAAGGAGCCGGTCAGGGTCGGCAATGCGGTCTATATCATCAAGGCGGAAGAGTCCGTGGAGATCAACGAAGACAATATCGATGATGTCATCGAGGACAAGGCCCAGCAGGCAGGCATGAAGCGCAGGCTGACCTACAACGCGGCCTTGCGGCTCCAGGAAAAGCTCATCAAGGCGAAGGACGTTGAGAATAATACAGAGACAGTGGTTCTGACCAACCCGGCCGCCATTGTGTATAGGCTCGGGAAAACCGAATTTACCGTCGCCGATCTGAACAAGCTGATAGACTTCGTGATGTCGAAGAGAAAGATGATGGGACGCTCCGACATGAAGGTCGAGGACAAGATGAGGCGTGAGCTGGCAAAGAAAATATTAAGGGAAGATGTCATGATGCGCGAAGCCGTCAAGCGGGGCATTGACAAGGAAGAAAAATTCGTGAAAGAGCTGAAGATATTCCTGGATTACAATCTCTCGTCGACATACGAGTCAGACGTCATTCTCGGCGGCATAACGGTAACTCCGCAGGATGTGCAGGATTATTATAACAAGAACAAAGACCGGATGTACACCAGGACCTCAAACGAGGGCGGTAAAAATGTGAAGAAAGTGATCCCGTTCGCAGAGGTGCGGCCGAGCATCGAGCGCAGGCTTCACGATATCAAGCGATCGGATAAGCGGAAGTCCTGGGTCGAGGAACTGCTCAGCAGCAACAAGTTCAAGATTGATGACGACGAACTGGAAGGCAAGTGATTGTGCTGATGATGTGAAAGGCCCCGCAAGGGGCCTTTGTTTTTTTAATTGATGCTGTCCGGATGGGCACTGGCGTAACTGTCGGCAAGGCCGTGGTTTATCTCGCCTTCAACCGATATCTCGGAGAGGGATTCCACGTCAAGACCCAGCTCCTTGGCGGAATCTACGTAAAAATCTATAACCTTTTTTATCCTCCGTACCGCTTCATCCCTGTCGGAACCGTAGCAATTGATGTCAAGCTCGGGGCAATTCGCGATAATTTCGTCATGGCTCTGGATTATTTTAATAGATAATTTCATACAGGGTCCTTTGTACAAGCCGGTATAGAGAAACCATGAGACCGGTAATTACCGCACCGGGATCGTTTGACCGCGGCGCTGACTTTTTTATTATCGTCAAGAATCTCTCCATGCTTAATATTTCGGGAGTATTCTTTAATTTATTCTGCGTGAAAAATAGCGTGATCCGGTAACGGAACTGTTCTTAGAAGCCGTCGGCAGGCATGGGGAATGACGCGTGTATAACGGAGCAGGGCCTTATCAGGATGATGCAGGTATCAGTGCGAGCAAAATCTTGTATTACGGCGCACAACCATAAATCAGGCTCTCGGAGAGTGTGAAATCACCGACTTGTGGGAGCAGTCCATCCCCGAAAATTGTTATTAATCGATTTACAACCAAAAAACAAAGATTGTATAATGAAAAAACCTTGACAATGACCCTAATAAAAAAAATGCTGACAAGTGGATAGAGGATGTTAAGTAATTACACAGGGGACTGACTGATAGTAATGGGTGATAGAGGCTTAAGCCGGTCAATCGTTACCTATTCGTCAATGGGCATACAGCTTGCCGCCACGGTAACGCTGTTTATCCTGGGAGGTTATTGGCTCGATACACGCTACGATAGTTCGCCTGTCTTCACGAGCCTCGGAGCATTTCTCGGCATGGCGATCGGATTCTATCATTTAATCAAGGTGCTGAAAAATATCGAGAAAATCGAGAAGCAGGAAAAAGAAAAAAATGCCGGAAATGAGAAAAGAATTAAATGGCTCTGATGAAATTATCTTGATTTTTAACACTCGTTTTTTTAAATGGTCACAGCAAGTGACAAAGGCGGCATGATGGGACGGTGCGATTGATTATCATCGCACCGATGCGGAAGAAAAGAATAACTGAGTAAACAATTGGTGTAGGAGATTTCCCGTGAAACGGATAGTACCGCTTGTTCTTGGAGTTGTTGTAGTTCTCGCATATGTGCTGTTCCTTATATTCATGTTTGCTCCCGGCGGCGCTCATCACGAGACTATGGATGTCGGTGAGCTTGTAAACGGCCACCTTACCGACCATGTCATCACTCCTTCCCATACGAGCCCTGGTGAAAATATTCTCTTTTCGTCCCTCAAATCAATCAATAATGCTATCGCGCATGTCAACGAAGGACCGCTGAGCAAAAAGCTCTTCGGTATTTTTGATATGAGAATCACCAAGTGGGTCATGATGATGTGGCTCGCGGCGTTCCTGATACTCTGCATTTTTATACCCCTTGCGTTCAAGATTAAAAAAGCCGATAAGGGTTCGGAATCACGCTGGGTCAACTGGTGGGAATCGATCATCCAGTGGGTCTTCGAAGAAATGGTAGAGCCGAATTTCGAAGGCAAGTACGCGAGGAGAGCCGTTCCGTATTTCCTGAGTCTTTTCTTCTTTATATTATTCTGTAATTACCTCGGTATGCTGCCCGGCATGGCCACCGCGACCGGTAACCTGGCCGTCACAGGCGGGCTTGCAATACTTACCCTTATCCTGATCATTGCCGTCGGTTTCATCAAGCAGGGCCCCCTCTGGATTTACAAGGGCACTGTGCCGCATGGCGTTCCGTTCATCCTCGGTCTCTGCCTCCTGTGGCCGATAGAGCTCATCGGCCTGCTGATCCGGCCGTTTTCACTGACCGTTCGTCTCTTTGCCAACATGACCGCGGGACACGTTGTCGTACTGATCTTCCTTTTTCTTACCATGATGTTCCAATCATATTTCGTGGGGATCGGCTCTGTCGTGGGAGCATTGATGATATACGCTCTTGAGATGCTCCTGGTTGCCTGGCTGCAGGCCTTCATCTTCACGGTCCTGTCAGCGATGTTTATCGGGTCTTCATTACACGCACATTGATGCGGGGTTTCTCGTTTTGCACATAAGCTAATTCTAGATGAATTAGTTTAAGATAAAGGTGAAAGATTAAGTATTACTAACTAGGAGGAAATGATGGAATATTTAGGTTTATCGTATCTGGGAGCTGGTCTGGGTGCTGGTCTGGTCGTTATCGGCGCGGCAATGGGTATTGGCCGGTTGGCTTCTGGCGCTATCGAAGGTATGGCTCGCCAGCCTGAATTGAGCGGCGACCTGCGGACGGCGATGATCATCGCTGCTGCTCTGATCGAAGGTTTTACGTTCTTCGCTCTGGTTATCACCTTCATGCTCGCCATTCAGAAGCAGCAGACGCCTGTTAACGTTGAGAAGGCCGAACCTGCGGCAGCGGAAGAAGTAAAGAAGTAAAGTAAAACGCATCGTTTTTTGCGATGCGCCTTGCTTCGTAGAGTTTTTATCTCTTTTAGAAGGTAACGTATATGGATTTCTTAAAAGAAGGACTGCTGAGAGTCGATCCGGGTCTTCTCCTGTGGACTGTCATAACGTTTCTGGTTATGATGGGCATTCTATGGAAGGTGGCGTGGAGACCTATCGTCGATGCGATGGATGCCAGGGCTGAAAAAGTCCGCTTTGAAATCGACAACGCTGAACGTACTCGTCAGGAAGCCGAGAAGCTGCTTGCCCAGCATAAAGCGATGATGGACAACTCTCGTAACGAAGCTGCCCAGATCATAGCGAAGGGCCGGGAAGAGGCGGAACGGATGAAAAACGAGATCGTTGAGAAAGCCAGTGCCGAGTCGAGGACGATAGCTGACCGCGCCAAAAAGGAGATCGAACTCGCGAAGGACAAGGCGATCATCGATATTAAAACGGAAGTCGTTGTTCTTTCGACTGAAATCGCGTCAAAGATCATTAATAAGAATATAAAAGCGGAAGATCAGAAGGCTCTCGTCGAAGAGGCCTTGAATAAAATGGGGACAGTTCAGTAATTTAATTACTGGACTGTCCTATTATTAAATCAGGACAGGGTAGTGACGTGGCTGCAAATGATATAGCTCGTGTATACGCAAGCTCTCTGGTGGAATTCGGGCAGCAGAAGAATGCTCTGCCGGAAATCGAAGAGGGAATCAGGTTCCTTGCCGATCTGGTGACGGAGAATAAAGAACTGCGGCATTTTCTCGTCGCTCCCGAGATCGCGAAAGAATCGAAAAAAGAATTTATCGAGAAGGTCTTCAAGGGGAATATTTCAGATTACATGATCAATTTCCTGAAAGTGCTCCTCGATAATGACCGCCAGTCCTGTCTGGTTGATATTCAACAGGCTCTTGAGGCATTGCTCGATCAGGTAAACAACCGGCAGAAGGTCACGATCGTAACATCGGTTGAGCTTGACACTGCAATGAAGAACAAGCTGGCCGCCAGGCTCAAGGAAGTATTCAAGAAAGAAATAATCGTAAAAGAAGAGATCAACACAAGCATTCTGGGCGGAATAATTATTAAAGTAGGTGACACTGTAATTGACGGGTCTTTATTGAAAGATCTTAAGAATATAAAGAATAATCTGTTAAATAGCAAAGTCAGGAGCGAAGTGGCCTATGAAGATTAAAACAGAAGAAATAAAATCTATTATAAAGAAAGAGATTGAAGGATATAAATCCGCTCTCGACGTCAGCGAGGTCGGGACCGTAATACAGGTCGGTGACGGTATCGCCCGTATACACGGACTTGAAAACGCGATGTCCGGCGAGATGCTCGAGTTTGAAAACGGCATCCAGGCGATGGTTCTGAACCTTGAAGAGGACTCGATCGGGGCCGCCATTCTCGGCAACTACCTCGAGATCCAGGAAGGGAACAAGGTCAAACGGCTGAACCGCGTTCTTGCCGTGCCGGTCGGCGACGAGATGCTCGGCCGTGTCGTTACCCCGCTGGGCGTTCCCATTGACAACAAGGGTCCCATCAATATCAAGAAATATCGTCCGCTCGAGTTTACGGCTCCCGGCATTGCCTCGCGGCAACCGGTTAAAGAGCCCCTCCAGACCGGTATCAAATCGGTTGACTCGATGACTCCGATCGGACGCGGACAGCGCGAGCTGATCATCGGGGACCGGAAGACCGGTAAAACGGCCATTGCCCTTGACACGATCATCAACCAAAAAGGAAAGAATGTCCAATGCGTATATGTGGCCATCGGGCAGAAAGCCTCGACCGTTGCCGCGGTTGTGGAAAAGCTCGAGCAATACGGCGCCATGGAGTACACGATTGTCGTTTCTGCCAACGCCTCAGACCCGGCTCCGATGCAGTATATCGCACCGTATGCAGGAACCGCCATGGCGGAATATTACATGTATGAAAAGAAAGGGCATACGCTTTGCGTATACGATGACCTTACAAAACAGGCCAATGCGTACCGCGAAATGTCATTGCTGCTCCGGAGGCCCCCCGGACGGGAAGCCTACCCGGGCGACATCTTCTACTGCCATTCCAGGCTGCTTGAGCGGTCAGCTAAGCTTGGCGAAGAGCTCGGCGGCGGCAGCCTGACGGCTCTCCCGATCATCGAGACGCAGGAAGGCGAGGTTTCCGCGTATATCCCGACCAACGTTATCTCGATTACTGACGGTCAGATATACCTCCTGCCGAACCT
>Ga0116148_1002398_pt1 | contig 18631 bp, 10 predicted proteins | sample AD_UKC055_MetaG_FD_89786 | JGI IMG/M metagenome (GOLD analysis project Ga0116148, IMG submission 89786) | Active sludge microbial communities of municipal wastewater-treating anaerobic digesters from USA - AD_UKC055_MetaG | ecosystem: Engineered > Bioreactor > Anaerobic > Digestate | place: USA... | reverse complement strand
TCATGGGCTTCGCAAAACGGCTTGCTGTTGCTGCAGCTGCATGGGGACTGGTCGCTGCCTGCATCAGCGTCCGCGCCGATGTAGTGCTCGTTGACGGCGGTCAACCTCGCGCCGTGATCGTCACTGGAGCAGACCCAAGTTCTCAAGCCCAAGAGGCCGCGCGAGTTCTCCAGGAAAATGTCGCGAGAATCAGCGGCGTTCGCCTCCCCATCCAATCCGACAGCGACCCTGTGCAAGGGGTTCGTGTGCTTGTTGGGCGCAGCGCCGCTGTGGACGCCACGGGAATCCAGTTGCCGTCCGGATACACGCCGCGACTGAATGAAGAAGGTTTCTTGGTCAGGACCCTCGGCAACGACCTTATCCTGGCGGGCAATGAAGACGGCCCCTACCGCGGCACGTTCTTCGCCGTATATGACTTTCTCGAGCAGGAGCTGGGCTGCCGGTGGTTCTTCCCCGGTCCCTTCGGCGAAGTCATTCCGGCGATGCAGACCGTGCGAATCAACGATACAGATCGCACGGAAAATCCTTCATTCCGCGTCCGCGATATCTGGTACAGCGGGTGGCAGCCCACCAACGACGACGACCGCCGTTGGATTACGGAATGGTATGATCGCAACAAACTCAACAAGCTGAACCTTAACCTGCCCGGCGACGGCTCGACCGCGCATCTTGCTCCAGCGGACAAGTACTTCGATGCCTGCCCCGAAATCTACGCCATGGATGAGAAAGGGGAGAGGATGCGCGACATGCTCTGCATGTCGGAACCGGAGGCCGTCCGCATCGCCGCGGAAACCATCAAGGCTGCTTTCCGGGAAGACCCGAACAGGTTGAGCTTTGGCTTTGCCCCGCCTGACGGCCATCCAATGTGCTACTGCGACCGCTGCAAGAGCCATTTCCCCGGCTTTATGGGGTTCGGATACGGAGACCCCAGCCTCAGCGACCTGTGGTTCGAATTCGCCAACAATGTAGCGGTCGAAGTGAACAAGGAGTTTCCGGATCGATGGGTGCTGACCAATGGCTATGCCAACCGGGTGCGTCCGCCTGAAACCGTGAAACCGCTCGCGCCCAACCTGGGGATTCAATCCGCGGTGATCTCGGCATGCACCATTCACCGCACCGGCGATCCTGCGTGCTGGCAGCGCCAACTGTATGAACAAGTGATGACCCGCTGGTTGCGCGACCTCGACTTCGTCATCGTGTATGACTACGATCCCGGCAAGTCGCTCGAAGGTCTTCCGTTTCCTGCACTCCACTGCATCGCTTACGACCTCCCCTGGCTCCATAAACAGGGTTTGTGGGGTTTCTGGACGGAGGGCAACAACTCGTGGATGATCACGCATCTGAATTACTACGTGCGGGCGAAGCTCATGTGGGACGTTGACTCCGACGTGCCTTCGCTTGTTCACGATTACTGTGTACGGTTCTACGGCGCAGCCGCACAACCCGTTGAAGATTACATCTGGGTGCTGGACGAGGCCGTTGAATGTTCCATTACCCACGAGACTTGGGGCCGCGTCATGCTGTGGCGTCCCATCCTGGCGCCGGTCATCGATCAGCTGTGCGCCCTCGCCGCCGAGGCGGAAAAGAGGGCGGTTGATTCGCCGTTCCGGGAACGCGTCCGCGTGTTGCGGCTTGTCCATGATCACATGGCCGCGTTTCTCGCGGCGGAAGAGGCAGCTGGCGAAGGAGATTTTGCGAAGGCGGTAGCGGAGATCGACCGCATGCTCGTTATTCGGTCGGAGACAGGCAAAATCCAGTCGGGACTGCTCCCCGAAACCAACGAGCTCGGCGCCGGCCATTCTTCAAGCGCGGAGCGGCTCCGGGAACACTGCGCGTCCCTCCTCGAGCGGATGAATGGTACGCACGGAACGCTCGTGACCATGCTTCCTCGCGAATGGAACTTCAAGACGGACCCGCAAGATTCCGGCACGCTTTACGAGTGGTACCAGCCAAACGTGGAATCCGGGTGGAGGGTTATCGACACGACTCTGAATTGGGAGATTCAGGGCTTGCAGGATGAACGGGGCTGGCCATACGCCGGTCCCGCCTGGTATCGCACGCAGTTCGGCATACCCGTTCACCTCGCCGGGAAACCCCTTCGTCTCGCCCTTGGCGGTGTATATAACGATGGCGTGTGGGTGTGGGTGAACGGGATTCTCTGCGCCGGCGAGGGTACCCGCGGACGTCGCGGCTTGTTCGACGACTTCACGCCTATCGACTACGACGTGACCAACGTGGTACGGCCTGGCGAACCGAACACCGTTGCGGTTCTGGTTCACACGGAGCCTCCGGGCCGAAATCCGCGCAGCGGGCTGCATCGCCGCGCATTTCTGTGGTCGCCCAAGTAGGCCATGATACACGCAGCGCATCGTTGTAAGGCGGCCCGGCCTGGAGCAGAATGGGCCGGGACAAACGGGTGCAATTACGGAGGGATTCCGACGTGGTTTGCATGCGGGCAGTGTTAGGGGGCGCAGTCTTGTGCCTGCTTTTCTACGAAGCGGCGAGTGCGGACTGGACCGTGGTCTTGCCCGAAGACTACGCAAACGAGGAAGCCGTACGCGTTGCCCTTGATGATTTGCGGAGCGCGGGCCAACTGACCGGCATCGCGTTTTCGGTCGCTTTCGAGTCCGCTGCTCCCAACGCGGACGCCATCGTCGTCGGAGGGCCCGGCCGTAATCGCGTCACGCGCATGCTTTGCGACACGGGCAGACTGGCCCTGCACGGCGCGGACCACCCCGAAGGGTACGAGATAACGACCCTTCGGGACGGCGAGCACAGGACCATCGTCATAGCAGGCGGCTCGGCGGCTGGCGATGTCTATGGGCTCTACTGGGTCTGGGACCGGCTTCGGGTACTCGGCGAGGTCCCCAATATCGACACCAGGCGCGCGCCGGAGCTGGGAATTCGTTTCACACGCACCGTCGTCAAGGATGAAGCCGCGATTCGCATGGCGTTGCGCTACGGTCTCAACATGGTGTTCTGCGAGAATCCTCTTAACCTGATTCCCTGGGAGGCCGAGCCGGAACGTTCGGAGAACGATGCGCATCGTGGGCGCATGCGCGAGCTGGCAACGTATGCGCACGCGTTGCACATGAAGGTCGTGGCGTTCGGGACGGATTTCACGTGGCACCCGTCGCTGCTGAAAGAATTTGATGCAACGCTGAATCCTGCCGACCCCCGGCTTTGGGATGCCGTACAGGCCAAATACCGGCGGCTGTTCGAGGCCATGCCCGAGCTGGACGGCGTATGCACGTTTACGGCCGACGAGCAGCAATACTGGGGAGATTACAGGACGTTCGATGTGCTACACGGCGGCGAAGGGTGTGACTGGGACCTCGCAAAACGGTATCGGACATTTGTCACGAAGATCTGGGATGTCGTCGTGGGCGAATACGATAAGCTGCTCCTGCTCCACACATGGTCCACCAACATGTACGAGCAGCACTCCCAGCCCGCCGTATACCGGGCAGTTTTCACGGACTCCGTTCCCACCCGCAATCTTTACCTGTTCCCCAGCTTCACCCAAAACGACCGTTGGTGGTTTCAAGCCTATAACCCGACCATCAACCAGACGCCGCATAACACCATGGTCGTGTGCGAAACCATGGACTACCACGCCGGCGGCACCCTGTTTCCGACATTTCCCGGCCCGTACTTCCAAGCGGGGCTGGAAACCATGATGGACGTCAAGAAGAGCAACCTTAAAGGGATCAGTTTAGACCTGCCCGCGTCGGACGACTGGCAGACGCGCTGCCTCACTGCCTACTCGGTGTTTCGGTTGGCTTGGGACCGCCACGAGGATGTTCGTCAGATCGCGCGGGATTTCGCCTCCATCCATTTCGGACCCCCTGCGGCTGAAGCCATGGCGGATCTTCTAATGATGTCCCCGGAGGCATATGCGTACGGGCTGTACCCCGAACCGGCCGCGTACGGCCAGTTCAATTCATTGCCGCATATACGGGTGGGGCAGTTCATCGCTGATGGGTACCCCCAGATCGACGGCGGCAAGGAGCATATCGAATTCCTGCGCATGCTTCATCTGCGGTGTAAGCCGTGGATTCCGGAAACGCTTATGTATCTTGACCATGGCTTGGAGACGGCCCGGGCAATGAGCGAAAGGTATTTGTCGGTGCGCGACCAGATAGCGGATACGCAACAGGCGGAGGAAATTGGACATGCCGTCGAGTTGACCCGGCTCCTGGTCGAGACGAACAACCGCTATTTCAGGACCATTTTCGCGTTCTTCGCTTATCGCGAGGTCACCAACGAGGCGAACAGAAGTCGGCTTGAGGCGGCCTGCTCGGACCTCCTGGAATCGCGCAGTGAATTTGCGGCCGCTCCAGGGTTCCGCTACGAGCTCTTCGGCGTGGACCAACTGCTGCTGAATGCCGGGCAGGCGCTTCGCGACCCAGTCATGGCGGAAAAAGCGCTCGCCGACGCGCCAACCATGGACGAGATCGAGGCTGCCGTGGCCCGCGAACAGGCCGCCTACCGAACGGTGGCCGACAGCCGCGTGGCGCAGATGGTGAAGGTCCTGCATTGGCGAGGTAAAGTCGACGGCGAGGATATTTTACGTGTCTGCGGGTCCGAGGTGACCGTGGAGCATCTGCGGTGGGACCCGCCGCGGGTCGAACGCTGCGATGTCGTGGCGGAATTGCCGAAGGGAGTGGTGACGGTTGTCCCCGTGGACACGGTCTCAAGACCCCTGCGGCCGTTTGTGCTGGAGCAACCTTCCGAGCAAAACGGTTACGTTGCAGCGATCTATCTGGACGACCGCCCCGGAGGCGGGGAGTGGTGGGAATTCGACCTGTACTACGTGCCGTGTGAACCCGCCGAACTGGGTCTCCGGTCAACTCTGAAGTCTGGTCTCTGAATGTGTAGCGTCGCTGAGTAAGTACTGTCACCGTTTGTAGTCGCCATTTATGACGCAAACAGCTTCTGACCGTTTTTGAGAAACGTCGGCAACAGACCGGAATCTCCACCCCAGGTGGGCACTGAGGCCGCAACGCCATTTGACGGCGCAAGACTTACAGACTAGATTCTATTGAACGCAGTCCTTGACAAGGTCAGACCGAATCCTATTGCGGGCCTTTCAGCAACGTGAACAGGGGGTTGCCAAGTAACCGAGGAGCACGAATATGAATGCCATTCTTCTCATTGCAGCTTCGGTCGTGTGCGGCGCGGCAGGTTTTGAGGAACGAACGGCTCTTGCCCAGACTCTTGATATCGGCGAATCCGCGCCGGACTGGCTGGTGGACTCGGAGACATACATTATCGGTGCAAATGTTCAAGATTGGGTTTCGCTCGCGGAATCGAAGGTGGCGTTTATAACGCACTGCCCGGTGAACCGGGACTTCTTCGCGCGATGCCATGCTCTGGGAATCCGTTGTTTCCCGTACGTCACATTCTATCAGGGCTTTGCGAGTCAGACCTACGAGGATTTGAACCTCAAGGACCATCCCGACTTCATTGAAATCGATGCCGAGGGCAATCTGAAACGAACGGGATTCTGGGAATCGGAAGACGCCAAGAACATGTACACCACGTGTCCCAATGTTCAGGGTTATCAAGACGCAATGGTAGCCTGGGTGACGCGAATCATGGAATTCGGCGCCGACGGGGTCTTCGTTGACAACCTCGGCAGCCGTGGCGAATGTTTCGGGCCGAAGTTCAACAAACACCAGCATCTCTATGATGACCAGAACCACGCGTTTGCCATGCTCCTGAAACGGGTGCGCGAGGTCGTCAAACAGTTCAAACCGGACGGGGCGGTTCTCGGGAACTCGGCAAATCCGCCCTCGCTGCCCCGGGAGTTCTGGAAGTACCTGGACGCGGAAATGCTGGAATCGTATATCTGCACATGGGTGAGCAAAGAGCGCTGGTTTGACTGGGAGACGCACTGGCACAAGGCGGGCATTGACCTGCAGGATTTCGTGCGCTCCGGCAAGCAAATTCAGGCCCTGAGCTACCTGGGACACACGCCCTACGGTGTCCGGGAGGATGCCTTCTTCTGCTATGCAAGCGCGCGGCTCGCGGGGTTCGTGTGGAGCGGCGGCTCGCCGTCCGACCCGGAGGTTGCGGACCTCTACCGGCTGCGTTTGGGCAGACCTGTTGCGGAGGAGCAGCAACAGAACGGCTTGTACTATCGAGTGTTTGAACGGGGAATGGTTGTAGTGAATCCCGACAAAGAGAAGCCCGGCGAGATGGAACTTCTTCCGCCCATTCCAAGCGCGCGCCTCTTCGATATCTTCGGGGGGGGAGCCCAACACTGGGATACGTCCGGTCCTCAGGGATATGTATTGGACACCAAGAACGGCCACAGCGGTAATCACAGCATCGTCTGCACCACGGCGAGTGTCTCGGAAGCCGCGGGAGCCGTTCAGACGGTGCAGTTAGGTCAGGCCACCCCCGCGCCGATCACCATCAGTGGATGGAGCAGAGCGGAAAACGTGAGTGGCGATGCAGACGCCAACTACTCGCTTTATGCAGATGTTGTCTACAATGATGGCAGTCCACTCTATGGTCAAGTGGCGCCCTTCGACACCGGCACGCACGATTGGCAAGCCAAAAGCGTAACGATCCACCCGGAGAAGCCTATCCACAGCATTACGTTGCATGCTTTGCTGCGGTACAAGACAGGCAGAGTGTGGTTTGACGACGTCTCGCTCGAGTCGGCCGAACTACAGTTGCTTCGCAATGGGGGATTTGAAGATAGAAGTAACGAAGGTCGTATTCTGGACCTGTCCAAAACGCGAAGGCTGCACGTACCAAGCTACTCAGGCAGAGTTTATCTGTTCGTCCCGGAAAACAAGGACGAACTTGGCTCTACGGGGCCGAAACTCACCGTTGTGACATCACCGGCTTTAGGGGAGGTGCGGTTTCGCATCGACGGCTTCGACTACTGGACGCATAGCGGACGGTGGACAACGGAATATGTGCTTGGGCCGATGTTTGGAAAGTTCCAGATAATATTTGATGCGCCCGGCCCCCACACCATTGAGATTGTCGACGTTGTACCCGCTGACATGAAAACTCCCAACGGGTACGGCGGCGGAGAACGGCTCGGCCAATTCATGGACCCCTCGAATCCGACGCAAGCCAGCGAAGGAAAAAGATTCCGGTTCCGCGAGTGGGAGGGAAGAGGGAACGATCCCCGAATCCGTCTCGATGTCTTGGAGGATACGACCGTGTCGGCGCTCTTCGACGTTGAGACGGGCAAATAGCGTATGGTCAGAACATTTGATGGAGTTGCTGAACAGTTCTGGTGACGCGGATTGGGACTGACCAGGGTCAACAAGGTAACGGGACGCAGTAGGCGGTACGCAGACAACTGCAAAAAAAGTCGGAAATCTTGCGCGAGCGTCTGTATGCATCTCCTCCAGGTCCCATTTCCCCCCCTCGCTCCCCCTCGGCCTTCTCCGCACGCGCTGGCTGGCCGCGGTTACTCGATGCCCCGACGGACGGGTTGCCTCGCTCGCTCCGGTAGCGGAAAACCGGTTGGGGGCGGCGCCCTCCCGAATCAGCACGCACACGGCCGCCACGTTTCATGATCACACCGCTGTTGAGAATCGAAGTTGAAAGGCAGCGTTTGGCGCTTCAGACACAACGCCTACTTGCCGGCTTTGAATCGCAACTGGAACACAGCCTTGGCCTGGAAGTCAGGCGAGTCGTCGTCCAGCCCGGTCCCGACACCGAGTCCCGCGGTGAAGTTTGGTCCGAAATCGTGGGAAAGACCCAGCTCAAGGAGGTTGGCGTCATCTGAGTCTTCGTAGTCTTCTTCATGAGACAACGCGGTTGTCAGGCTGGTGGCTTCGGTAACGTTGAAAGAATAGCCGAGGGCTGCGCCGAACCTGAATTCTTTGTCGGTAGATTCGTGCGAGGAGAAACAACCATGGTGGTCTTCTTCTTCAACGTTGTCGTAGAAGCCCGTAAGATTCAGATGGAGGGCGTGCTTTTCTCCCGTGCCCAGGGGCTGCGTAATCCGAAGCTGGGCCTCGCCTCCCAACCCTTCGCTGTCTTCGCCCGTTGGGAAGTTCAGCCGCAACTCGCCGCCGACCATCGTGGACTCTGAGTCGGGGTTAAACACGCCCTCCATGAACAGGCCAACATCGCTCAATTCGCCGTTGTCCTCTTCCTCGAAGACAAACGGAACGGAAACACCCAGTTTCAGGTGCCTGTTCAGTCCGATGGAGATTTCGGTTTCGGATTTCCACTCATTCTCGCCCGTATCCATGTACTGCACGCCTTGTTCGACGGCGATCTCGTGTGGCGTGACAGGGTCGGCGGGTTCAATTACGGTTGGTTCAATAGCCAGTGCCGCCCAAGGGAAAAGCGCAATCGCAGCCAAGGCGGCCAGCAGATAGAGCGTTGGCGCATGGGTCTTCATGGAGGAACTCCTTCCTGCGTTTGTTCTTCATTGATAGGCATTTATTCTCAATGGTGAATGTTGCGCAAAGGTTTCAGGAACATTGCAGGTTGGGAAGGTTGCCGGCCGGCAACCTTTTGGCAATCCTTCGATAATCATTGAACCCTAGCGTATACTTAAAAGATACGTCGTTTCGGCGCAATCCGTCCGCCGCGGCGTTGTTTCCGCCGAGTCCGGAGGTTCTGATGCGAGTACTTGTTGTGGACGACGATGAGAAGATCTTGTCGTTTCTGGTCAATGGCCTTAAACAGGAAGGTTTTGTCGTAGACGTTGGGTCCGACGGGGAAGAGGCTTGGGGACTGCTGGTTTCGCGACAGTATGACGTGGCAGTGCTGGATATCATGATGCCTAAGATGGATGGGCTCGCGGTCATCCAGAAGGTGCGTGACGAAGGCGTGAAGACGCCGATCCTCATCCTGAGCGCCAAACAGAAGGTAGACGACCGCGTGGCGGGGCTCCGGGCGGGTGGCGATGATTATCTGACGAAGCCGTTTGCGTTTTCGGAGCTGATAGCACGCCTTCAGTCGCTGGTCCGCCGGGCTCAGGGCAGCTCGGAACCAACATTGTACACAGTCGGGGACCTGACGCTGGACGTGCTCAAGCACGAAGCCCGGCGCGAGGGCAAGCGCATCGAGTTGCAGCCGCGGGAATTTGCCTTGTTGCTTTACCTGATGCGCAATGCGAACCGGGTGGTATCAAAAACAATGATCATGGAGCATGTGTGGGGATACGACTTCGACCCCCAGACCAATGTGGTGGAATCGCGGCTGAGCCGGCTGCGAGACAAGATAGACGAGGGATTCACCCGTCCATACATCCATACCATTCGGGGGGTCGGGTATGTTATCCGCACCGAGGTATAGGTTTTTCGACAGCGTCAAGTCGCGCCTGACGCTGCTTTCTGGCGCCATCATCGCGTTCACAACGCTGGCGGCTTTTCTTCTGCTCTACGGATACCTGGCGCACGCACTGCAATCTAACGTGGACCAGGGCCTGTTCGCGGAATTCCGGGAATTTCAATCCATATATCAGGGGGGCGGGCTGGACGCGCTGCGGCGGGAAGTAGCGCTGGAAGAGTCTGCCAAAGGCAAGAGCCAGGTGTTTATCCGGGCGTTTGACGGGAAGGGGGGAGAAGTTCTCACGAGCGATCTCTCGTACTGGAACCCAACGGCTACGACGCCCCCTGACCTCGCTCGTGAAGCCCTGCCGGTCTTTGCCGGTTTCGAAGACACGGGGAGCGGCAGACACGGCCGGTCCATTTACGGCCAGCTTGCGCCGGACCTGTGGGTGCTGATGGGGGTGGACACGGAACACAACGAGATCGTGCTGGCAACGTACCGGCAGCGTTGCCTGGAGGTGTTTGCGGTATCGCTTCTGGCGGCGTTATTCGCGGCTTGGTGGATAGCGCGGCGGGCGATGCAGGGCGTGCAGGCCCTGACGGCCGTGGCGGAGGACATAACACGGGGAGAGATGACCCGCCGAATCACGAATACGGGGCATGGGCGGGAAATCGACCGGCTGGGGCAGGTTTTCAACACGATGCTGGCCCGAATTGCGGCGCTTATCCAGGAAGCCAAGGGGTTGAACGACAGCATTGCGCATGAACTCCGCAGCCCGCTGACGAGAATTCGTGGCGTCGCAGAAATGGCCATTACAAACGGGGCTACGCTCGAGCAGCATCGGGAGACGGTGGCCGAGATCGTCGAGGCGTGCGACGGACTTCTGGCGATGGTCCACTCGATGCTTGCGATTTCCGAGATGGAATCAGGCGTGGCCCGGCTTGATGCAGAACCGGTAGATTGCGCCGCTCTGGTTGCGGACAGCTGCGAATTGTTTGAGCCGGCCGCCGAAGACCGAGGAATCAAGATGAACGTGGAGATAGCAGGGCCGGCGGAGGTGTTCGGCGACCGGGGCCGGCTGCAGCAGGCGGTGGCCAACCTACTGGACAACGCGCTCAAGTACACGAGCTCAGGGGGGGGCATCAATATACGAGTAACGCATCAAGGTGACGAGGTGCTGATCGTTGTTGAAGATACGGGAGTCGGCATTTCCAAGCAGGATCTGCCACATATATTTGAACGCTTCTACCGGGCTGACCGCAGTCGCTCAAAGCCGGGCAATGGCTTGGGACTGGGCTTGGTGCAGGGGATCGTAAAGATGCACGATGGGCGGGTCGAAGCCCGCAGTGTGCTTGGGCGGGGAACCGTGTTCAATGTGCACTTGCCTGCGATGGATTCGCAAAACATTGCCAAGGGGCAATGATCGCGCAAGGCCGCGGCAATACTGCCGCCGTAAACTGACTTCTGTCTTTTTGAGATGCGAACTGGGGTTCTTGATCGATTTGCCTCTTATCGGACAGGTTAGGCTGCGGCACGATGGAGAATGACAAGCGGCTGGTCTTGATTGTTATGTTGACCGTCCTGGTCAGTGGCTGCGCTACCGTGCGCCCGCAAGATAACTACTCGCAGGCCAGCGCCATGATCCGCGCGCGAACAGGCAGTGATGATGTTTACGATCCTTCGAGTGAATCGGAGGTCATCCAGAAAGTGAACAAGCTGTTGGAGGGTGGCCTGACCGCGGAGGAAGCGGTGAGCGTCGCCCTTCTGAACAACAAGGCGTTTCAATCGCAATTTCAGGAAATCGGCGTTTCCCGGGCCGAACTGGTTCAATCGGGCCTGCTGACGAACCCCACCTTGATGTTAAGTGCGCGTTTTCCGGAAGGCGGCGGCCGTTCTAACCTGGCGTTTGGGCTGGCCCAGGATCTGATGGAGATCTGGCAGCTCCCCGTGCACAAACGGATTGCACGGGACCAATTGGAACAGGCTGTAATGACTGTCGTGCATTCCGCCGTTGACCTCGCGGCGCAGGTGAAGATCGCTTACTGCCAACTGTGTGTTGTGCAGGAAAACGAGAAGGTGGTAGCGGAGAACGTAGCGTTGCTTAAGCGTTCGGCGGACTTGGCGGAGAGCCGGTTCAACGCGGGCGAGTCCACCATCCTGGATCTCAACCTAGTCCGCTCGGACGTCTTGCAGGGAATGATCAACCTGGAGTCCGCCCGCCGGGACGCAAAGGTCAATGCGGCGGCGCTCGAGCACCTGCTTGGCTTGGCAGCGGATCAGGCGGAAGTGAACCTGGTTGATACGCTGCCGTCGTCCGCGGAACCAATTCCCGATGATCAGGCGCTGATCGAGTTGGCGTGGAAAACACGGCTGGACGTGCGCGTCGCATCGCTCGACATGGATACGGCCGCCAGGGAAATCCAGCGGCAACGACGCGCGGCGCTGCCGGGTGTGTCGCTGGGTATCGAGGCGGAAAGGACGGAAATGCGTGCCCCGCGAAGCCTGAAACCGCCAGCGAGCGAGTTTGATTTCACCAATCCAAGCCAGGCCCTCCAAGATTATGCCTTGCAGCAATTCGAGGCGCACCGAGACCGCGAATTGGAGAAGAGTCAGAATATCGACCTGTTGCTGGGACCCAGCCTCGAGCTGACCCTGCCTGTCTTTGACCAGAACCGTGCCCAGATAGCTAAGGCGCGATTCCAGTTTGCACAGAAGCAAAAGGATTACGAGGAGCTCTTGCTGGAGGTGGTCGAGGAAGTGCGGCGGGCTGCGGCGACGGTTCGGGCTTCCCAAGAGTTGCTGCGGGTGTCGCTACAGGAAGCCGTGCCACTCGCCGGAAAAAACGTGGACACGGCCCAGCGGATGTATGAAGCAGGCGAGGAGACGGTGCTGACCCTGTTGCTGGCGCAGCAGAACCTCAACGAACAACGCCAGGCCTCCATCACGGTAGCGGGCGATTACGCTGTGGCCCTGGCTGATCTGGAGAAGGCGGTAGGTGGGACGTTGGCCGGCCTGCCGGACCAGCCGCCGCCACAAGGGGCGTCGTCTGACAATGCCAAGGGAGCGGCACGCTGATGTCGCTTCTTTCCGCTACGCCAGGCGCAGAGCCCCGCTCGAGCTACGTGGTGCGTCACAGGAAGATCATCCTGTTTGTGTCGCTGGTCTTGTGCCTCGTCGGGGTGTATGCGGCGTTTCGTATGCCGGCGGCCGTATTTCCGCAGACGGACTTTCCCCGCGTGGTTCTTCTTATTGACAACGGAGTGATGCCCGCCGACGAGATGATGGCGACGGTCACTCGGCCGATCGAAGAAGCCATGAAAGGCACGCCGGGCACGATCACCATCCGCTCAACCACGGGGCGCGGTTCGGCCGAAGTAAGCGTGTATTTTGACTGGAGCACGGACATGGTCCAAGCGGAACTGTACGTGCTGGGACGGCTGTCGCAAGTTCGGAACGAGCTGCCTGCCACGGCCGAATACACCGTCGAACGCCTGACGTTCTCGTCGTTTCCCATCATCGGGATCAGTCTGACCGGCCCGTCGCATGCCATTACGGATTTGTGGGAACGGGCAGAGTATGACATCAAACCACGGCTACTGCGCCTCAAAGGCGTGGCCCGGGTTGATCTGGTGGGAGGCAAGGAACCGGAATATCACGTCGTGGTGGACCCGACCCGGCTGAACGCCCATCACCTCGCCCTCACACAGGTAACGGACGCCATCAAGCAGACAAACGTGTTCACGCCGGCCGGCCTGCATGAAGAAAACCGCCAACTCTACCTGGCCATGGTGGATGGGCGGGTGAGGAAACCGTCCGAGATTGAGGACATCCCGGTGGCTTGCGAAAACGGCGCACCGGTTCTGGTAAGAGACGTTGCGAAGGTCGAACGGGGCGCGGCCCCCAGCTACAAGATTGTTTCGGCGGACGGCGTCGAAGCGGTCCTGCTGAACGTATACAGCCAGCCGGGCGGCAACACCGTCGCGATTGCCGACGCACTGCACGAAGAACTGAAATCCATTCGGTTGAGCCAACCGGCGGATATAAATCTGGCACTGTTTTACGATCAGTCCCTGTTCGTGCGCGAAGGTTTGAGGAGCGTCTGGGAAAGTATCGCGTTTGGGCTGCTGTTGTCGGTGGCGGTTCTATATCTGTTCTTGCGAAGTGCCAAGACGACGCTGGTGGCCATCGTAGCGATTCCGGCCTGCCTGCTGATGACCGTGGCCGTGATGTACGGGGCGGGAATGAGTTTCAATCTGATGACGCTGGGGGGAATCGCGGCGGCCATAGGGTTGATCATAGACGATGCCATCGTCGTGGTCGAGGCCATGTATACCAAGCAGTGCGCTGGCCACAGACTGCGGGAATCGATTCAGCTCGTGATTCATGAAGTGGGCCCCGCGTTGGTGGGGAGCACCATAACGCCCGTTGTTGTGTTCCTTCCGCTGGCGTTTCTGGATGGCGTGCCGGGTGTGTTTTTCCGGGCGCTGGCATTTACGATGGCGGTGTCGCTGCTGATATCGCTGTTCCTGGCTCTGACACTTACACCGGTGCTGGGCATCTATCTGTTTCGGGGGCGCGTGGGCGAGACGCGTGACGAGTTGGAGCAGGGTGGGCCGGTTCTGCGGCGCATCATCGGAATATACGAACGCGTGGTGCGGCAGTCCGTGAGACACGGTGCCACAGCCCTAGCCTGTATGGTGATGGTGGTGACGGCCGGTATCCTTATTTACAGGAATACCGATAGCGATTTCCTGCCAACGATGGAGGAAAGCGCGTTTGTCCTCGATTATGTCAGCCCCGCCGGGACGAGTCTGTCTGAAACAGATCGAATGATGCGGCATATCGAACGAATCCTCTGCGAAACCCCGGAAGTCGAGAGTTATTCGCGGAGGACGGGCGCCGAGTTGGGTTTTGCCGCGACAGAACCCAACACCGGCGATTTCCTCGTCAAGCTCAAGCCGGACCGTCAAAAAACCACCGAGGAAGTCGTCGAGACCATTCGTGAACAGGTTGAGGCGTCCGAACCGGCACTCGAACTCGAGTTTCCCGGCATCTTGGCCGACTTGATTGGTGACCTCACCTGGTCGCCTGAACCCGTCGAAATCAAAATCTTCAGCGCGGACGCCGAGACACTGAGATCGCTTGCGCCTGAAATAGCGGAGAACATTGAACAAATACCGGGCGTGGTAGATGTCAGTGCCGGGTTGATCGTGGCGGGCCCGTCTTCAGTCTTCAGGGTAGTGCCGCCGGCAGCGGCGCGAGCGGGCTTCACGGCATCGCAACTGGGCGAAGAGGTCGAGACCGCGCTGGAGGGGGAAGAGGCGTCGTACGTGCTCGAGGGCGATCGCGTGGTGGCAGTCCGGGTAGTGGCAGACCCAGCGTATCGGCGGCGGGAACAGGACATATCGCTGATGCCGTTGAGGTCGCAGGAGGGGACGCGTGTCACCTTGAATGACATCTCCAATCTTGAGCATGAGGCGGGGCTGCTCGAGATGCATCGGGAAGACCAGCGGCAGTTTGTCGCCGTCTCTGGGCGATTCTCCGGCATCGACTTGAGGGGCGGTATTGCAGCCATCAAAAAGGCCATCCGTGAGCACGTCCAAATCCCGTCCAACGCCAGCATCGAGTTTGGGGGCCTGTACCAGCAGCAGCAGGAATCGTTTGCCAACCTCACACGTGTCCTCATCATGGCGGTCTTGCTGGTGTTCGCGGTTCTCGTGTTTGAGTTTGGGACTCTCCTCCATCCGCTGGCCATCGTGACCGGCGCGGTGTTGGCGCTGCCGGGTGTTGTGGGCGCGCTGTGGCTGACGGGCTTGTCCATGAACATTGTCTCGTTTCTCGGGGCCATCATTGGTTTTGGAATCGTAGCCAAGAACGGCATTCTAATGTTGGACTTCGTGGAACAGCTCCAGCGTAGGGGCCTGCCGCTGAACGAGGCGCTCGTACAATCAGGCCGGCGCAGGTTACGGCCGGTGTTGATGACGTCATTGACGGCGTTCCTCGGCCTGCTGCCGCTGGCGTACGGTGTGGGGGCCGGGGCCGACATGCTGCGGCCGCTTGCGGTGGGCGTTATAGGAGCCCTCTGTGTCTCGCTCGTTCTTTCGCTGGTGGCAACACCCACGGTCTATTACCTGCTTGTCCGGACGTTGGGCCGGACGCAGGGCAGGAGGAACTACGCGTGAAACGTCTTGTTCTAATGGTCGTTCTTGTCTTTCCGGCGCTACTCTCGGCCTGTGGGGCTACGACCACTAAGAGTGACGAGGAAGAAATACAGCCAACGGCTGTAGTCCAAGTAACCACAGCACACACCCAATCAATTTGGCCGACGCTCAACATGGTAGGAACGCTCGTGCCCATACCGGAACAGACCGCCGTGCTGTCGTCGGCCATAGCGGGTCTGGTGCAGACGGTGAACGTGCATGAAGGCGCCAAAGTCAAGGCCGGCCAGGTACTGGTGGTGCTTGATCACCGCGCACACGACGCTGAACTGGATAAGGCCAAGGCGGCGCTGAAAGAAGCAGAGGCAAGTCTGGCGATGGTGGAAGGGGGACCGTTGCCGCAAGAAATCGAGGTCGCCCGGCAAGAGGCGTACAACGCCGAAGCGGGTGCGGAATCGCAGCGAATAAAGCTGAAAGCGCTCGAACCGTTATTCGAGAAAGGCGAAATATCCAATGTTCAGTTGGAGCAGGCCAAGGCAGCGGCCGCAAGCAGCGAGGCGGCCGCTAACGCCGCACAACAACGGGCAAAGCTGGCCCAGAGTGGTTCCCGCCAGGAGATGATCGACGATGCCAAGGCCAAGCTGGCCGGAGCCCAGGCGGAAGTGGCAGCACAGGAATTGGCCGTTGAACAGTGCTTGATACGATCGCTTATCGACGGGGTAGTCACAAGGCTCTCAGCGCGCCAGGGGATGTACGTGGAACAGCCGACACCTCTGGGGGAAGTGATCGACCTTTCATCGTTGTTTGTGCAGGTGCGGGTGCCCTCGAAATACCGGGGACAAGTGCAGGAAGGAGCCAAGGCGACAGTCAGGGCGAACTGGCTGGGCGAACAGACGTTCGAAGGGAGGCTAGAGCGGCTTTCCCAAGAGGCAGATGCCCAATCCGGGGATACCGATGCGTTTGTGCGCGTGGATAATCAAATGGAAATGCTTCAGCCAGCGCTCAGTGCATCCGTCGTCATTGAACTACCCGAGATCCCCGATACCCTCGTTGTTCCGGTAGCCGCGGTGGCCGATCGCAACGGTATGGCCATAGTTACCGTGATACGCGATGACAAAGCCTACGAGACAGAAGTCCAAACCGGCGTACGGACACTCGATGCGGTGCAGATCGTCGGGGGGCTGACCGCTGGTGAAATCGTGGCCGTTGAAGGCGGCTACGGCTTGCCCGACGGATGTCCCGTGACAATAGAAGAAGGAAGCGAGAAGTAGCCGCGGTTTTCCTGCGTGATGAAAGGAGGCCGTCCTGAAAAAGCTCGTGTCAATCACCAAAGAAAGAACAGTGAGAAGGTCTCTTCTGGAGGCTGTCTACCACATCAGGGGGCTTCTGATTGCTCCGCCTTACCTCTTTCTGTGCCTTGTCTTCTGGGATGAATGCGAAATCGACTCCATAGTCTTGCCTGCCGGGTTAACCGTCTTTCTGGTCGGCGTGCGCCAGCGCCAGCGCTGTACGCAACACGTGACATCGTTGCCAATTGAGACGCCTCAGACGTCACAGTAACGTTTACAAGCGTTGGATCACAATCCATCTCGGCCCTGGGGCTGGTAGAAACGCTGCCGCCGGGCTGGACCTTCGAGAGCTTCGTTGACGCCTCCGAACCGCCTGCCATCGCGCCCATCCAGGGCGACTCGGGCGAGCTGAGCTTCGTCTGGATCTGGCCGCCTGCGCTGCTCGCTCACCTGACCTGGCGCATACGCTCAGACTCAGGCAAGACAGGCGTGACCAGCCTTGCGGGCAAGGCACTGTATCGCACTACCGTCGCTGAGCAACAAGCACAAGTGGTATACGAACCGGGGGGCTCCGCAGATGGACACGAACAAACGCCTTCCGACGGGCCTGGCGAGGATGAGTCCCCAACAGGCATAAGGGGCGACGTAAACAGCGACGGCAAGGTCGATGCAGTCGACCTGCAATTCGTCATCAACGCCGCGCTGGGTATTCCGGGGACACATGATTGCGACATCAACGGCTCAGGAAGGGTCGACGCAGCCGACGTGCAAACAGTAATCGCCCTCTCCCTCAGTTCCGGAGGAGAAACCACAGGCGACGGGTGAGATCTTAGCCGCCGGGTGGCAGGTGAGAGAACAACTGCCCGTCGTTGAGGGGGTCCGTATGCCCAAGGGGCCAACGCTGGCACGACAAACTACGCTTCACGGGATGGATATCCCCTTTGGGAGAAATCTTTAGCCGAGTCCACGGCTCCTTTTCGATACGTAGTTACAACAACAGGCGTAGGCCTGTATCAGTTGACGTATTCGAGTATGAAGACTCGGGAAACAATCTGGAACTGGAAAAAGAACCTAATACAATCGTGCAAGTTCATGGCCGAGAATTATAAGAATTCGTGCGAACATCTTGACGGTCAAAACCAAGCAGATCCTACTCTCTTTGTTTATAGACCGGGGCAGTACTATGGGGGAACTTTTGGTTTCCCTTTGACATTGCATGTGATGCGCAGGTTAAACACACTCAATCGCTTCAATGGGGGACCAGACGACAGATATTATTGGTGGAATGACACACAAGCGAACCCAAGTTTGATGACGTTGGTGAATATCACGGGCGGAACGGTCAACAGCACCAATCCCGAATCTGTTCTTGTGCCACTTGAGTTTCAGTCCGTTCAACACAATGCCACGAATCCGACAACCGCCCATTTGACGACCTATGACTGGACGAGCATGCAATCCGCAATCGCTCAGCATCCTTCATTCTCTTGGTCAGTCACGAATGCCGTGGTGCCCAGCCAATACGTACGGGATGTTTACCAAGATGCCCAACCCGATGACGAGATTTGGGTGCGCATGGCTATTTATAATGCAGCCCATCCAAGCGGTAGTGATTACGCTGCGAGCGCCCGGATCGGTGACACCAACGTTACCGACCCTAACGCTGGGTTTCGCCCCCCGGCTGGAAGATGGGTGAAGTTCAGTTACATAGATGATCCCCAAAGCTCAGTACAAAACCAGGGATATCGGGACTACAATCACGATGATGTCCGAGATCCTGGAAGCAACGTGTATTCTATGCGCCTACCCCCAATCTTCGACCACGGGACGGCGGATTTAAGGTGGAATCTGCGGTCCCCTGTTCCGTGTCGTTGTGGCCCGCGAGCCGCCTGTCCGTGATGCCGTCGCGTAGCGGAGCCC
>Ga0116148_1002394_pt1 | contig 18654 bp, 11 predicted proteins | sample AD_UKC055_MetaG_FD_89786 | JGI IMG/M metagenome (GOLD analysis project Ga0116148, IMG submission 89786) | Active sludge microbial communities of municipal wastewater-treating anaerobic digesters from USA - AD_UKC055_MetaG | ecosystem: Engineered > Bioreactor > Anaerobic > Digestate | place: USA... | reverse complement strand
GGCGCGCACCCGGACGTGATTGTCGCCTCGGCCAAGGCGTACATCAACGCGCTCAACCGGCTGGAATTTCTGAAAGACAACGCCAAAAAGGTTAAACTTGAATTAAGCTGAAAAATGGGATAGCTAAAACGATCTTTTTAACTTTTTAAAAAGCATTTTTTATCAGGGAGTCCATCACGTGGGATACACGATAACGGAAAAAATTTTAATGGCGCACACGGACTCGAAGGACATCGCGCCCGGCCGGCTCATCAACGCCCGCGTGGATATCGCGCTGGGCAACGACATCACGGCGCCCATCGCCATTCGCGAATTCCGCGCGGCCGGCGGCAAGAAGGTTTTTGACCGCGACCGGGTGGCGCTGGTCCTCGATCATTTTACGCCGAACAAGGACATCAACTCCGCCCAGCAGTGCAAAACCGTGCGCGAATTCGCCGTCGAGCACGGGATCACGCACTTTTACGAGGGCGGGCAAGTGGGCGTCGAACACGCGCTGCTGCCCGAAAAAGGCATCGTGCTTCCCGGCGACCTGGTGATCGGCGCGGACAGCCACACCTGCACCTACGGAGCGCTGGGCGCTTTCGCCACAGGCGTGGGGAGCACGGACCTCGCCGCGGTCCTGCTGACCGGCGAGCTGTGGTTCAAGGTTCCGGAGTCGATCAAATTCGTCATTTACGGCAAACCGCAAAAATGGGTTTCCGGAAAAGACCTGATTCTCAACATCATCGGGCGCATCGGCGTGGACGGCGCTCTCTATTCCGCGATGGAATTCACGGGCGAAACCATCCGCACACTCCCCATGGCCGACCGTCTGTCCATGGCCAATATGGCCATCGAGGCCGGCGCGAAAAACGGCATTTTCCCGCCGGACGAGATCACCGAAGAATACGTCAAGCCGCGCGCCAAAAGGCCTTACACCTTTTACACGTCCGATCCGGACGCCGTTTACGCGCAGACGTGTGAAATCGACGCCTCCCAACTGGAGCTTCAGGTCGCTTTTCCGCATCTGCCTTCCAACGTCCGGGCTATCAGCCGGACGGGCGACGTCAAGATCGACCAATCCCTGATCGGAAGCTGCACCAACGGCCGGATTGAAGATCTGCGCGTTGCCGCCGGGATTTTGAAAGGCCGAAAGGCAGCCCCCCATGTCCGCCTCATCGTGGTTCCGGCCACGCCGTTTATTTACAGGCAGGCCCTTCAGGAAGGGCTGCTGGAAACCTTCATGGACGCAGGGGCGGTCATCAGCCCGCCGTCCTGCGGCGCATGCCTCGGGGGGCATCTGGGCATTCTGGCCGAAGGCGAAAAATCCGTCGCCACGACCAACCGCAATTTTGTAGGGCGCATGGGCCATCCCAAAAGCGAAGTCTATCTGGCCGGCCCCGCCGTGGCCGCGGCGTCCGCCGTTCTGGGCCGCATCGCTTCACCGGAAGAGTTATGAAAGCAAAGGGGACGGCATCATGATCTTGAAAGGAAAAGTCTGGAAATTCGGAGACAACATCGACACCGACGCGATCATTCCCGCGCGCTATCTCAACACGTCGGACCCGGCTGAACTGGCCAGGCACTGCATGGAAGACGCCGACCCCGCCTTCATGACACGAATGACGCCGGGCGACATCATCGTCGGCGGAGAAAACTTCGGCTGCGGCTCATCCCGGGAGCACGCGCCCATCGCCATCAAGGCGGCCGGAATCTCCTGCGTCGTGGCGAAAAGCTTCGCGCGCATCTTCTACCGCAACGCCTTTAACATGGGCCTGCCGATCTTCGAATCCCGCGACCTGGCGGACGCGATTGCCGAAGGCGCAAGGATCACGCTGGACAGCGCGCAGGGCTCGATTACGGTGGAAGGCCAGAACCGGAAATTTTCGATCAGCCCGATCCCGCCCTTCATGGAACAGCTCATCGCCGACGGCGGCCTGATGAAGCATATCGCCGGAAAATGAGAAAAGTATGACACCCCATCCCATCGAGATCGCTGTTTTTGCCGGAGACGGAATCGGTCCGGAAATTATTCGGGAAGCCCTGAAAGTCCTGAGGCTCGTCGCCGACCGGAGCGGCATCTCCCTTTCGCTTACCTGTGGGCTCATCGGCGGAAGCGCCTATGACGCATGCGGCACACCCTTTCCCGATGAAAGCCTCCATCTTGCCCTGCAAAGCGACGCGGTCCTGCTGGGTGCGGTGGGCGGGCCGAAATGGGAAGGCCTGGACTACAGCGTCCGGCCGGAGCGCGCGCTTCTGGGCCTGCGCGAAAAGCTGGGGCTTTACGCCAATCTGCGGCCCGTATTGGTCTTTGACGAGCTGGCGGACGCCTCCCCGCTCAAAAAGAATCTGGTGCAGGGCATCGACATTCTGATTTTGCGGGAGCTGACCGGCGATATCTATTTCGGCAGGCCGCGCGGCGTGACCAAAGACCAAAGCGGCCAGCGCACCGGCGTCAACACCATGATCTACACGGAAGACGAAATACGCCGCATCGCGGTTCGCGCGTTTGAAATGGCGCGCGGCCGGAGAAAAAAACTCCTGTCGGTGGACAAGGCCAATGTTCTGGAAACCACGGAACTGTGGCGCCAGGTCGTCACGGAGGCCGGACGAGACTATCCCGACGTGGCGCTTTCGCACATGTACGTGGATAACTGCGCCATGCAGCTCATCCGCAATCCCTTGCAGTTTGACGTGATCGTGACCGCTAACCTGTTCGGCGACATTCTGAGCGACGAAGCCGCCATGCTGACCGGCTCCATCGGCATGCTGCCGTCGGCCAGCCTGGGCGACGGAAAGGCTCTGTACGAGCCGATCCACGGCTCCGCGCCGGACATCGCGGGAAAAAACATCGCCAATCCGCTGGCGACGATTCTGTCGGTTGCCATGATGCTGCGGTATTCGCTGAACCGGCCCGAAGAGGCGGCGCTGATCGAACAATCGGTAAAAAATGTTCTGCAGGACGGCTGGCGCACCCAGGACATTGCCCCGGCAGGCGAAAGAACGGCCTCCACGGAAGAAATGGGCGACGCCGTCGTCCGGAAACTTTCGTCCCTCCTGCGGGAACCCGCCTGAAAGGAGGCAGGGCCGCATGCCAAACACCGTCACTGTGCTGGAAAATATTTTGATCGCCCCGCCCGCGGCGCAGATTTATTCCCGTCTCGGCTTTAAAAAAAAGATCACATCTCTTTCGTCCGGCCACCGGCAGGAAACGGACCGGTATATGGAGGAAGCGGCTTCGATCATTCGTCTGCAGGGTTCCTTCCTGCGGCTTTCCATCCGCAAAAATGACGGCCTGACCATTGCCATGGAAGGGCGGACAACCTTCCGCAGCGCAAAGCTTTCCGCGTTTCTGGGCGACTGCCGGGACGCGGTGCTGATGGGAGCGACGGCCGGCAAACCGATCATCGACGCCATCGGAGAAAAAACCGCTCAGGGAAATTTAACCGCGGCGGTCGTGTACGACGCGACCGCCAGTGAAATGACCGACGCGGCGCTCGACTGGATCATGAATTATGTCAACGGCCAGCTCCGACGCGAAGGCAGGCGCCTCTTGCCGCGCCGCTTTTCCGCGGGCTACGCGGACTTTTCCCTGAGCCACCAGAAAATCCTGCACAAAAAACTGCAGATGGAGAAAATCGGCGTCTTCATCACGCCGGATTGCATTCTCCGGCCGGAAAAGTCGGTCACGGCCATCAGCGGAATTGTATAGGACCTCGCCGGTTTATCGAGCAACTTCATATCGAGCAGTTGTTGCATGGGACTGCTCGATATCTACCTGAGGATGCTCGATATTTCAAATTGCTGAAATATAACGCCTTCCTCGTTTACTGCCCTCCGATTTCAACCAACCCTCTGTAATGAGTCGTTTGGCAATACGATTGGCACTAAACTGCGATATTCCCAAAACCCTTCGGATATCTTCATTTTTTATAAACCCGTTTTGCTTCAGGACCGCTTCCAGCGCGACATACTCCGGCGGCTTCTCTGCCATTGCTCCGGAAGCGACTGGAAGAAGTTCATAAGTCCTGCCACCTTTTCGAGGCAACTTAACGATTCTTTTAGCAATCAGTTCCTTGATATCCCGCGACGCCTGGTAGATGTCCGCGCCTACCAGTTTCTGATATTCTCTGCTGGTAAAGGCATTTTGATGCTCCTTTGCGTAGACCAGAATGCGCTTCTGATTGCCGTTCAGCCCCTGATGCTCGAATTGCGTCAGCCAGTGGAGCGTTTCCGGCGAGTAGGCCACGGTGTTCCGCAATGTGACGGTAAAAATGGCCTCCGCCTCCAGCCTGATTCCCGGCGGGTAGAGGCCGTCGCGTTCCATCGCCTCGAAGATGCGGGGTATGCCCTCGCCCTGTTCGCGCATGTAGCCAAAATCGCTTAGTACCCGCACAATCCGCGGGTTCCGGGAGGCATGAATGCGCTCCTGCCTGAGCAGTCTTTCCAATGTCACTGGTTCCACCAGTTCGCCGGGGCTGCGGAGCTCAAGGCGGTCGTCGAACATCCAGATCTCGACGCTCAGACCTTCGTAACGATAGTCCCGGTGGGCGATGGCGTTGACGATAGCCTCCTGCCAGGCAAAGGTCGGATATTCCAGTTTTTCCTCAAAGAAAAGATCGACAAGATGCTGGCGTTCCCGCAGATGCGGCCGGATGGTTTCGTAGGCCTTCTCGATGAGCAGTACAAGCGGCCCCTCGATCCGTTCCCGTTTAATGATGTTCAGCGCTGTGCCCACACGACGCTCTGTTCCTTCGTACTTGACGAAATCGATGCCGCAGCGCGGATGCCAGCGCCCCGGGTCTTTGCCAAAAAGCAGAAGCGCGGCCATAGTTAGGACGGTCCTGCCATTGCGTCCTTCCGCAAGGCGGTAACGTGCCAGGATCTCCTCCGGTGACATCTGCAACCCCTGCCGTTCGCCAAATCTGCCGATAAGTGCAAGATCGAGGTCGGCGAGTGTCGCCTCGGAGACAAAGCGCGTTTCGGTAACGCGGCGGCGCTTACCCTCCTTCATGGATTCAATGTCAGCAGCGGGAAAAGGAACATTCCGGTCGTCGATGCGGAGGAGATATCGGCCGTCGGTAAGCTGGTGCGCTTCCATGCTCCAGTCCACCTCGAAAAGGAGAACCGGCTTTTCGTTGAGCTTCCCCTCCCGAATCCGGGCCTTTATCGCCGGTTTTATATGGGTCTTTGTGGCCGAGCACAGGATTTTCAGACGATCTTCCGGATAGTCCGCGCCGGAAACGGCGCCGTCATCCTCGATGCCGAGTACCAGCGCACCGCCGTCTGCGTTCGCCATTGCCGCCAAAGTCTCGGCCACATCCCACGCCACATCGCGAACCGGTCGTCGTCTGACCTTACCCTGCGAACGGTCAAAACAGCTCTTCCGCTCGAAGAACTGCCCTTCCTGCTGGTGGAGAATCCAATCAAAATCGCTCATAGTGCATCATCCTCTTGTCTCTTTCCCGTGCGGTGAAGGTGTCAGCCCATAAAGAACGGGGCTCAGATTCGGCAGACAATGTCTGCCATATATATCTTCTCATCCTTAAACTTCTCTACAAGGTGCTTCGTTCATTCATCTTTATAGAAATAATACTCTTTAGAGGTCATTACACGTCAAGCATTGATTTTGGGTAGACAGCACTTTTTGAATTTTCTACCGCTGCCACATATACACGGAGCATTCACCCCGGGTAGTTTTTGTCCAGGAGCAGGAGATAACGGTTCCTTTTCAAGTATTTTCTCAATTTCATCACTGTACTTCCAATATCCCTCAGAAAAGAAAATACACTCAATTGGTCTGTTCGTATTCGTTGGCTCCAAGCCTATGCCAATGCTTTTAACCGCCCGATGCCTGTATTTTTCAACCATCACTCTATAACTGATAGTATCCATTAACGTGTCCGGTGTTACGTCTCGCGAAGCCAAAATGGTGATGACGGTATCCCCCTCTTTATGCGTATACCGACGGATGATTCCACTGGGTATTGTCATGCAACGTGAATCTCTTAAAATTTTTGATATGGCGGCTAACCCATGATCTGACATATCGAGAAGGGAAAAGGCAATCCAACATGCGTCGTCGTCCCTCCTTTGCCGTAACTCTGAGAGGATTTCTTTAATTTCGGAAGGTACTTTTAAAGACATCTCCGGTGCTTGTGTTATCATTCCTCTTTTATGCATCATCCATGCGTCAACTTGGTCTGAAAGGTTGAGCCAGACGGAATCGTATTCTCCATCTTTGCTTTTCCATACTCTCTCTGCCTGTAGGCGACTGCTTAAATAAGCGCAAAAGAAATCCCTTTCGTCACCCAATATTTCTATTTCCTGTTTCTGAACATCCAATCTACGTTCAATATAATGTAGAAAGATGTCGGGGCCGTCACATAATTCTGATAAGATATTCAGGTCAGCCAAGCATATGGAAAATGGGTACTCGTTTTCCTTGAATAACCCTGATCCTTTTAGAGAATTTAATCTTGTCGCCATACCGGCCAGCTGGTGCTGTGAAACCGTGACGAGATAAATCCGACGAATCTTTTTCTTATCAATGGCAAGCTTTTGACCACTGGAAATTTCCTGGAACATAGGAGACAGATCGGTATCAATGTATTTTAATGCCCTTTTTGCCTGATGGAATGCATCCTCTATATTACTCTTAATATCGCTGAATAAACGCCCAGCACCGGCGTCTATAGATTGAGAATTTAACCTGAATTGCCTGGCCTTAACCTCCACTAAAACCAGAAATGGCCCCCATTGAACGATACCGTCAATTTCAGCCTCGCCACCTTTATCCGGATCAGGATATCGTAAATTCTGATGTATATTATCTTGTCCGAATATGGCTGAAAAATATTTAAAGGTTTTTTTCTCAACCCATTCCGCTTGCCGTTTTTGACATTCTTGATAGATAACCTTATCATTTCGGATAATTTTATCGTAACTTTCCCACAGGATATCAAACGTGTGCGAAATATTCTGCAAAATCACACGTTGATCCGGAAGCACAAATAGTGGTTTTTCCCGAACTGCAACAGGATCATTCATGGCCAGGCGATTGGACACGGTCATACCAATCAACTCGAAGAGAGCTTCCCACTCTCTTTTGGATGGAGGATTGTCAAATCGCTGCAGGTCATCAAACCCGACGGGAATGATATCTGGAGCCATCTCATCCAAACGATCTAAAAATCCGAAAGCGTAGGCGTCTTTCTTTTTTTTCACCAACCCCAGTAAGGCTATCTCCGACATTGACCTTTCATTTATTCTTTTCTTTTTTGCTTCTTTCCAATCCGTCTGGACAGACTCTGCATGCTTTCTTATCACGGGCAAATAGTTGTTTAAGGATTCTGCCTGGGATTTAATAATATTTTCGATTATGGTGATGGCTCTTGATGGACATATGCCTGCTTCATTCTCGAAATTCCTGTCAAATGGTGAATAAATAGAAATAATCTCATCTCTTGTCTGTTCGGGATAAGCAGAGCCTCTGACAATGCGGACTTCACCTTTAAGGCGGTACATAACATTGGTGACGATCTCATTCTTATTATCTGAAACTGATAATAATTTAAGCAAATTGAATGAACGGAACAGTCTGTCCAAAGCTTGCATGCACGGCTGCACATGTATTACGGAGACACTCGTATTTTGTGATTTACCAAATAGAGGGTAAAGGTGATAAGCTAAAAGCTCGATTTTCGGGGTGACTGTACCAAAATTGGCTTCCGTCATTTGCTCTGGTATGCCGAATGAGATATTTGAAAATACAGAGACAAATAATTTCGCTGCATCAACGGAATTGCCCAATTGGTTGATGACATTCAGAGAAGATTTCCATTCCTGCTCAAATTCTTGCAAGAAATCGTTTGTCGATAATTTGTCTGACTTCATCTAATATTTTCCACAAACATGGCGAATCAAGCGAACTCGATTGTTCACAGATTTACTTCAGTGACATTCTACCATGAGGCTGGCGATGACATGGTTGATCGATCTCCAGAACTAGGCAGACCGGTTTCTCCACGCCACCCAGATGGCCTCCGCGACGCTGGAATTGGTAGTACCCAAGTCAATGCCGCAGGCACGGATCTCCATAGCGCCCCCCTGGTATCCATTTCCTGACATGAAAAGCTGGATTTCGTTCATCCCTCGCCTCGTGTTTCAAAGAATAGTATTCCACCACTTTATCGAGCAGCTGTTGCGTGGGACCGCTCGATATTCTCCTGAGGATACTCGATATTTCAACTTACGGAAACATAACGCCTTCCTCGCTTACTGCTTTCCGATTTCAACCACCCCTCTGCAATGAACCGTTTGGCACTACGATTGGCACTAAACTACATTATGCCCCTATTTCCTCGCATTCCTTACGCGTCGGGTTTTTCAGCAATCCAAGTGGGGATCGTGTGTTTTACTGTTGGCTCATCTGAGAGAACGGTGAGCGATGTCGTACCCCGTGTGAGAGCGACGTACAACTCCTCCGGAGTTTCCATCTGAGCCGCGTCCAGAAGTAACGCATGATTGAATTCAAGCCCTTTGATCAACAGTGGCGTGGCCACAGTCCTCTTTGTTAAAACACGGCGACCGTTCCTTCGGGCGTGGTCGCGAATTGCCCAGGCCGTTTCTCGTAGACTTTTGCCGGAACTAGGATCATGCCCGCGGAGTGCCCTACTCATGTCCCGCCAGAGCTCGCGCCGCCTGTAGAAGTGCTTGTCAGAAAGGCCTTCGACGGCCGACATCATCACCTCTACTGCGGCCAGATGTTCAGACCCCACGACTGCTTGCATTGACTCCCGCAGACGCTGCTTGTCAGACGACTTTGGACAATATGACCTTGCCTCTTGCAGTCGCTTCAGCATGTCTGCCAAAAAGGTCATCCCCGTGAAGCACTCTTGAGCAAAGGCGACCACGCATGCAAGGCGGCTCACGCCAGCGTTGCTCTCAATGTCCTTGGCTGCCCGTAAGAGGTCGGGGCATTCTACACTTTCCAGAACGGAGAAATGGTTCTTCGTCTTCGATGCAATCGTCGCGCAGCGCCATGGCCCATCGCAAATGGCAACGACGCCTTCTTTATCGGTAGCCCTGTAGCAGGCCGCAATCTGATGTTGATAATTCGCCGATGGTATCCAATTCACGATTCCAGACGTGTTAGTGAAGTCGATCTTATGCCCTCTTTCCAACCGCAAGCGAACGTCGGCAAGCCACTCGCCAAGCTCCGAGTTGTGCGTTCGCCAACGATGTGGCTCGGTTAACACATCGATAACCGGGAACATGTCCTCCACATTATGCCATCTGACGATATCGCCAGCGTGGAGTTTCCTGTAAATCGCCTGCAATGGGTCGCCCACAATCCTGCAAGGAAGCGCCCGGGCAATCGTGCCAATCAAGGCGTGCTGAGTGCCGCAGCAGTCCTGGTACTCGTCGACGAACACCCCGTCGTAGGAGACTTGCAGAACGTGACGTGGAGCACGACAGGCGAACAGGCGGCAGGCGGCAAGCCGCAGCGCGCTCCATTCTTCGTTGTCGCTCGGATAAGGGCAGTCCCAGTCGGCGAGACGTGGGAACGCGTTAGCAAAGCACAATGCGAGACTGTCAATGGTGGTTACGCGGTATTTGGCAGAAGGAATACCGAAAGCGGTCAGCTTGGTGCGGAGTGCGTCAACGCCTGCGTGGGTGTGCGTAAGGACCAACTGCCTGCCTGTCGCGTACCCCACGGATTCCGCAATGAGGCGCGTCTTGCCGCACCCAGCCGGGCCAACAACCAGTCCTCGGCCACATCTCGCGAGGTTCTTCGCCGTGTCATTCGGCATAGGCCCATGCCTCTAGGGACCGAAATTTCACCCCCAGTGGGGTGGCCGCAATCTGCGGCAAAGCTTCGGCAACGACCCCTGCTAGTCTCCGGCCATCGTTCAGGTTCTTGAACCACCCTGAGGTCTTTGCCGCGTTCCCTATCGCCGCCCGAAGAGTGGGTTCATCTATGCCGTTTGTCTGCCATTCGCCAATATTGGTGTTGGTCACGGCACTCCCGTCGACCCCCAGCTTGGCGAGTTCTGTCTTGCAGGAATCAACGCAGCTCTGTTCGCCCTTGATTTCGCACCCCATATCCACGAGCGCCTGGAGTGCTGCAAGTGGAACATCCGCGGCAATCCTTTGCTCGGTGGCCATGTTCCCGTCCCACAACATCACTTCGGACCCGGCGGCCCGAAGCTCCTGTTCAGTCGGATTGATTGCCCTGTCAGAATCACCAAACAACACTGTTTTGTAGCCCAGTTTGGCCAGTTGTCTCGCTGCCTTCGGCGCAGAGGTGCCGCCGCCATTGACGGCAACAACACCACGAAGCTCGAAGCCCTCTCCTCCGTGAGTCTTCGCCCATACCAAGTTCAGTATGTCACAAAGGGCTTCTTCTGTTTTGCCCTCGCACACGATCACCACCCGAGCAAATACCGCCTGCGGGCATGAACGGATCACCGGTTGAAGTGCATCTTGTCCGTTCTCATCACAGGCCAGCACATCGAGGTGGCCGTTCGCATAGCGCGTGAAGCAGAGATTCTGCACAGACAAGGCAACAACTGGCGTGGGAGAATGGCTTGTCATAATGACTTGGCCTTCATTTCGGTCGTCGCACAACTTTTTAACGAGTCTGCGAATACGGTGGGGCTCAAGACCGTGCTCGACCTCATCGACCAGAACAATCGAAGATTTGCCGATCCCGGCCTCCTGCACAGCCAGTGCCGCAAGTCGTTTTGAACCGAGCCCAAAGGATTGCAACGGGACCGGCCCGTCATAGAGAGATAAGACACCTTGCCCGAAGCGTATTGCGCGCACATCCAAACCCGGGTGAAGGTCATTGACAGGTACGCCATAGTCCCTCGCCATTGCCTTAGCCTGATCGGCGACCTGCTGCCATTCCTGAAGTTCCATTTCGCCGACCGCCTCGCGCGCTTTTCGATTGGCAACTGCGATAACTTGGGCGGAAGACTCCGCATCTGTGAGACTTGCGAGTGCCGAACCGCGACTCCAGGTCAGGTTGCGGTCAACATCATCGCCAAGCAGGGCGACGCCGAGGAGTTCCCTGTCGCGCCACGAGATGGGTCTTGGGTCAGGGTTGCTGTCTTTCACCACTGCCCATTGCGGCTCAAGGCCACTGTCAACGGTCAGGCGAATAGTCAGCACCTGATCGTCTTCATCAGCCGGATCATCGTGGATCGCTCGTTCATGGATCGAATACCCACGCAGATAGAGCCCGTACTTCTCATACTTAATAAATGCGTCTGGCAGTTCGCCGACGGTGGCCTCGATCACAAGTTCCTCGTCGGTTTTAGACTGGTAGAAGTCTGAGTCTGTGAAAGGGATATTCCACCGAGGCAGTAGCGCCATTTCGATGGCGTTCAGAATCGTTGTCTTGGCTGAATCACCCGGGCCGACAAGACAGACGACGCGGTTATCCACGTGCCAATCCAGCGACTTGACGCCACGGAAGTTCTGGACTTTCAAGTGATAGACGAATGCCATTCTGTCGCTCCTTCATGAATCCACTGGCTGAGCCCCCTTTTCGTCATGCCCCACCCTCCACGATGGCGATTTCCTCTTCTGTTAGGGCATAGAGCGCATAGACTAGTTCGTCAATTTCCGCTTCGAGACGAGAGACAGCGGGGCTGTCGGGATCGTCGACGATTTTTCGAACACGGTCGATGATGGGGGCTTTTTGTGCGTCTGTGGCAATAGGAACGGGGATGACTTCAACATACATTGGCTTAAATTCTAAAAATCCGCCGGACCGTGTTGCGGCTTGATGATTTACAATCCAAGCACAAATGGGCGAGTTAAGAACAGACAAGAGGTATTCGTCACCGTTCGGTATGATAACGGCGGGAGCGCTAACAATGGTCTTGCTTTTATCGATGGCGAATTTTGGTGCCGTGGCAAGATTGCCCCATGTAATCTTTGGCGCTTCGAATGCTTCATAATATGCACAGGATCTCAGTTCCCACCAGAATTTCCCTTGATCGTCTCGTTTCCTAAGTTTGTCTTCATATTGCGAAAGATGCCGATGAATTGCCGGATAAGTCTTGGCAAACAACGAACAAGCTTTCGCCTCGGTCCTTTCCTTCGACCAAGGCCATTCCCTGTTGGCGCTGCTGGCAATGGTAATGAGATACAGCCCCGCCCACTCCGCTTTCCATTTCCGGATGTCACGGCCGCGGAGCCAGGGTTTGATCAGGTCGGCGCTCCTGGGATCTTCGGCGACGAGGCGTTTTCGGGTCGCCTCGTCGATGACGAAGGCCTCGTTCAGGCCGGTCAAGACGCCCCGATAGAATCTTCCTTCCACATACTCGCCGAGGGGCTTGCCGGCCTTTCTGAGCTTTTCCATTAGGGCCAGTACCTCCGGGCGCTCCAGGGTCCAGCCTCCAGGCTTGAGCGCCGCAACGGGCATACTAAAACCCACGGCGGTCAGGGTTTCGTCCAGGCGCTCCAACTGAGAAGGATCGGTAAAGGTGGCGACCAGCGTCTTGGCGTCCGGCGCGGGCTTGGCCTTTTCGATCAGCAGGATGGAAGGGTAGGTGGTGGCGTCGAAGATCGGGAGATCACCGAAGTCAATGACGATTTCAGGCGTGGCATCGCCGGCGAGGAGGGCACGGGTCTTCTCCCCGTAGCCGGCGCGCATGAACTTGTTGGGTGCGATGAAGCAGAGGTGGCCCGCGGGCTTGAGAATCTCCAGGCCGCGTTTGTAGAAGTAGGTGTAAAGATCGGCAGTACCGCAATAGAAACCACCGAAGGCCTGCTTCAATTGAGGCTTGAACTCCTTGATGGATTCCTGACGCACATAGGGTGGGTTGGCGATGACTGCATCAAAGCCTTGCGTCTTATGGAAAACTTCCGAGAACATGATCTCGAAGTCAAACTGCTTTTCGCCATTCGTCAGTTCGACGATGAGTCTGTCGATCTGGCCCTTGATGATCTTCTTCCTGACGTCGTCGGTCTCATCAAAGAATCGTGGTTTCAGAAGTTCGAGTTGTTTAAACGCCTCGACGTTGAAGAGATCTTTCTCGACGCCGAAAAGCGAGTTGCCGGACATGATCTTGTAATCCAGATTCGGCAGAGGTCTGACCTGCTTTACATCTTCTTCGTCCACCACAAGCGACAGCCAGAGGCGGAGCTTGGCGATCTCGACTGCGCCGGGGTCGATGTCCACACCATAGAGGCAGTTCTGGATAGCATGACGCTTGAAATGGTAGGGGGTACGTTCGTGCACGTCATTGAAGTAAGGTGTAATGGCGGAACGGGTGCGCACGATTTCGGTCATCATGCCCACCGGGAAGGCGCCCGACCCGACGGCAGGGTCGCAAACAGTGATGTCTTGCAACTTGTCGTCAATCAATCGAGCATGTGTTTCGAAAGGTTTAGGCAATTCCGGTTTATAGCTTTTCGTGCCTGATATACGCGCAGCTTCGTAATGGGCGGCCTGATCGCCTGTATGAATAAAGGTTTCTATGTCCTTTCTCGGGACCAGCGCCTTTTCTTTGTTCAGTGCGGTGTCGAGATAATTGATCAGACTCTCCTGGCACATGTAATGGACAATTTCGCGTGGCGTGTAATAAGCGCCCAACCCTTTCCGGCGGTTTTCCTCGATCAGGTTTTCAAAAACCTTGCCCAGCATTTCGGGATCAATGGCGACTTCTTTTTCCAGGGGCTCGGCCTCGTTGACGGTGAAGTTGTACCGGTCGAATACATCAAGCACGCCCGATCCGGTAACGCCTTCCTCTATTTGGTCATCGTTGGTAAACAGCCTGTTGGGGATGATAATGTCCGTTTTACGCCAGTCATAGCCGCCAAGCGGCTCGAATAAACCACCATTAAGGAAAGGGATGCGGCAATTGAAACTTTTGCACCATGCCTCATGACCTCGGTCGATGGCCAGCGTGTCATAAAAAAGCGGTTCGAGGATATCGTTGAAATAATTGTCGTACTTGCTATATTCACCTGCAGCCAAGCGACGCAAAAAATCGTGGGGGCCTGTGCCCCAGTCTTTTCCCTTCTCGACGCCGAGCCATCCCTTTTTCTGAAGGAAGTAGAGGAATACGATCTGACCCATCAGTTTCTTGGCAAAGTCCACGGTGTTGACGTTTCTTGACTGGAATTCCTCGTGAATGGACTTGTCCTTCTTAATGATTCTATCCAGCGCCAGATGAATGTTTTCGAAAAGATCCACATATCGCTTGAAAAATTCCTTTGTGACCGCTTCAACGCTAAAGGCCTCCTCAATATCCGCAAGTTTGGGATCGGTTTTTGTGTCCTGGAGCAGGGGAAGGAATCTTGTTTGCGCCGTATGGCAGCTTTCGCCTTCCCCTACAATATAGGAGAAACGGCGCGCCGGGGTGAGCCGGGTTTCCACGCCTACCTTGCCGGATTCTTTTTCCACGGTTGCGTATTCCATTTTGACATAGGATAGACGCCACTGTTTTTCCGTCGGCGACACAAAAGCGACAAGGGCGGCATCCTTTTCATCGCGTGTTTTAAGATGATGGGCAACAAAATTCCGGATGGCAGTGCGAGCCCGTGCCAACTTGGTTTCATTGGTCAAATGAACAATCAGAACATCCAATTTATCATTATCGGGTGTGGTGTAGGTGCCGAGCCGTTCGTAGCGGCTGACGTGGTCTTTGAAGGCGGCCTTGACATACGTGCTGTTCCACCCCTGGGCCTTGGACTCATCAATCCGGTTCAGCAGATTGATGGCAAAATTTTGGAATCGTCCCTTGTCGAAGCCTTGGGTAAAGGTCTGTCGAATGAGGGTATATGATTGATCGCGGTTCATTTAACCTCCAAAAGATAGGATGAAAGGATCACCTCGCGCGGGCTGAGAACATGCGCCGTCATTTGCGCGCGAGTGGTTTGGAAAAACAACGGGGAAATGTCCCGCCGCAGAATCCCCAGGACCTTCAGGGGCTGGATCTCCTTCTTCATCGCTTCGGCTACCTTTTTCGTAGTGGGCTTCGGGAGCGCCCCGTCTATCAGCAATTGGACAACCTTTTGAATGTAAAGCTCGTCATCCTCGGTAAAACCGTGATAGTGGCGAATCTCTTTTGCTTTCAGACGCTTCAGAATATAGGTGTCATTTGCCGTACCTTTTTGTTTGGGGATGGCGTCGTCCAGATCCGGGCTGGTCGCCTCCTCAATGGCGTGCTTATTCTTTTCCAAGAGGGTATAGAAGTCATGAGGAATGGCTTCACGTTTTTCTACCGGATCAGCCGGTTTGAGGGTTTTCGCCGTGGCGAAGAAGTCAATTTCAACAGATTCCGCAGTGCCCGGAGGGGCCAGAAAAAACTTGTCGAGCCGCCCCTGGCGAAAATAGGTAAGCAGCGCCGGAAACTCTTTTACGCCGACATTGTTATCGGCTGCGAAGAGTCTGGTTGATCGGGCCTTCTTAGGCAGGCGTTTGATGCGGGTGAAGAGTATGGGTTCCTTGTCGCGCACTTCCCGGATTTCGGCGAGATATTCCAGTTCGCTCTCTTCGTCCTCCCCCTCGCCCGTGATCGTTTTCTTGGAGGTCAACTTGGCAAAGAGGTCATGCGATTTGATCTCCTCGCCTTCCGTCAGCAGACGGGCATCCGCGCCGAGCATTTCGATGAACGCGTGTATCTTGGCTTCAGCCGATTCCTTGAGTTTAATCAGGTCGTTGCTCTCTTCCGTCGGGAAAAAGTTGTACGTGTGGATAGTGTCGAATGTGGTATCCACCCGGTTGACGCGACCGACGCGCTGAATGAGACGGGTCGGATTCCATGGGATATCGTAATTGACCACGATATTGGATCGGTGCAGGTTGACGCCTTCGGAAAGCACTTCAGTGGCGACCAGGATCCGGTATTTGTCCTGGGGCTGAAAGGCGCGGGCGTCGAAATTGGCGATAACCTCCTTACGCGCAGACTCATCAGAGCTGCCGGTGAAAAGTAATACCTTCCGATCAATGTCATTGGCGATCTGTTCATGGAGATATTCCGCGGTCTCCTTGGATTCGGTAAAGATAATGACTTTGCCTTTTTTGAGAATGGGGTCTTTACGGAGAACCTCAGAGAAGGCCTCCCACTTGGGATCGCGTTTGATCTGCTTCCAAAGGGTTTCAATTTTTTTCAGGATCACGCGATCAGCTTCGAGGTCACGGAGAAAATCTGCATTGAAGTCTTTCGCGGCCAGTCGTTCGGCCCTGTCCGTATCGAGCAGGCGATCAATGGCCTCCTGGTCGTCGGTTTCCAGCAATTCAAAGATTTTGTTGATGTGCTTTTTGCTGATATAAACGTTGCCCTTATGAAATTCTTCAATGAAACGGCCGTAGGACCGTATAAAACGCTCAAGGCTCAGGCGGAATGCGTGGAAGCTACTCTCCAGGCGTTTGATCAGGAGGATCTTCATAAACTTCGCCAAGTTTTGCTGGCTTTGTACCTCGCGGTGCTCGCGTTTTCCCTCGTAATAGGTCAACGGCTTGTAGCGGGCGTATGTAAAATCTCGTGTTATCAAGCGGACCGTTTCGATGAAGATGTCGTTTTCCGTCTTGTTGAACTTATAGAATAGAGGCTGGGGGTCTGAGACATTGGGAAATTTCAGACCTTGGAGCGTCAGATCTTCCCCGTAGTATTTCATGATTTCTCCTCGTGTCCGCCGAATCATCAAATATTTGAGGATTTGCTCGCGCGTCTCCTTAGCATTGGCCTGGACAGTCGCAAAATACTGTTCACGGTCGGCCTGTCGGTCAAGGCCATTGAGGCGTTTCTCAAGACGGGTGAAGAAGGCTTCAAGGTTCCGGACGTTGGGAATGGTGCTGTTCTTTCCGTTCTGGAAAAGTTTGACCTGGCTGAGAATGTCCCTTGGAGTATTGTTCAGCGGCGTTGCCGAGACCAGGATCACCCGTTTGCCGCGGCAGATTTGCGCCAGCATCTCATAGGTCTGATTCGTCTCGGTGCGGAAGCGATGGGATTCATCAATGAAAACATTGACATACTTGGAAACGTCCCGTTCCAGGAGATCCTCCAGTTTCCCGATGGATTCAAAATCGGTATGCGGAACGCGGAAATCCCCGAAAACATTCGGCCACGATCCGCGATTGTGCATGTCCAGCAAGTGGGGCGGCGCGATCACCAGCGACCGGCCGTCCAGTTGTTGGGCAAGCAAGGCTGCCATGTAGGTCTTGCCGAGGCCGACAACGTCGGACAAAAACAGGCCGCCGTATTCCTGGAGCACCTTGCGTGCGCTGAGAACGGCTTCCTCCTGATACTTCAATCTCTTGAACCCATCGGGAACGTAGATGTCTTCGAGTTGATCCGGGCGGTTCAGCTCGTCGCGGAAGTATTCGTACAGGAATTTCAGGTAAAGCTCATAGGGCGTAAAATGAGCAAAGGGAGATCGGTTAACGATAGTGTCTTCGTAAGGCCTGGCAACATTCACAGCTACAGCCCAAAGCTCATTGAACTTGGCGATTGCAAAATCATAGTCGGCGCGGTTTTTCAGCTCGACGTTGAACTCGAGGTTGTCCTGTAGCCCCGACTGAGTAAGGTTGCTCGACCCCGTGATCACGCGGCCTTTATCCATGAACCCCTCGTTGAAGGTCATGATATAGACCTTGGCATGGAGTCTCTCGCCGGGGTAGGCCTTGATCTCAAGTTTCCCGGAGCGAATCCATTCAACAAATTTGTGGACGCCGGTTTCGATTGCCGCACTGTCGGCGGAATTTTCAAGTTCGTTGAGCACATTATCCGGGATTTTCTCGATAACTGCCTTGTGGGACTGTAACGGCAATTCGCCCTGCTGTCCTGCTTTCTGCATAAGCTCATATGCAGAGCGATCGGTATGCAGTCCGATCAGGATACGAATCTTCTCGACATTTTCCAGCGCGGGATAGAGCTTGTAAAAGCCACTGATGAAAAAATAACCGACCAGGCAATCGAAAAAACGTGCGTCCGTCTTGAGGATGACAGAAAACCGATCACGGAGAGTTTTGCCGGGCTCATTTGTAAGGAAGGTGAGATCAGAGGACATCGTTATTTGCTCCGATTAAGAATTTCTTATCTACGGATAAAAAATACAAAACCCCGCTCTCTTGCATGAGACACGGGGTCTATTGGGTGATCATTCCATGGCTTCCTTTCTCGACGACGTTAAAAGCCTCCTGCTGGATCAGATAAAGCTTTAAGGATCAAATATTTATGTGTGCGAGAGTAATCAAATAAATCCAGTTTCGTCAAGCTTTTCTTCTACCGTTTCCCGGTAATCGGGAAAGCAGCACACAGGCGCGCTGATACCGCTTGCTTTTATTCAACACGATCAGCCTCCTTGCGCCGGCGCGCTTTTTTAGCCTGATACCAGTTGATTCTTTTTTTATACTCATCAATGAATTCCTTAGACGACAGATACTTGTCCGCAAACGACACGATGTAGGACTCCTTGTATTTCGGCGGCACGAGGGTCAGTGGCCACATGTGCTTGCGGATGATGTCCTCTTCAATATCGTTGAGAGAAAAATATTTTTTGGCGTTGGCCACGGCGATTTTGGGATGCTCCAGGCCGTGGAATTTTTCCCGGGGCAAATCCGGCACGTCATGATTGCGCCAGTCATAGAGAAAAAAGTCGTGCAAAAGCGCACCCCGGGCCGCGGAGCGGTAATCGAGCCTGAGAAACTTG
>Ga0116148_1002392_pt1 | contig 18659 bp, 16 predicted proteins | sample AD_UKC055_MetaG_FD_89786 | JGI IMG/M metagenome (GOLD analysis project Ga0116148, IMG submission 89786) | Active sludge microbial communities of municipal wastewater-treating anaerobic digesters from USA - AD_UKC055_MetaG | ecosystem: Engineered > Bioreactor > Anaerobic > Digestate | place: USA... | reverse complement strand
GAAGAACCATGGCAGCAAACTGGTCGACTAGCGACTTTTGATGTCCTATTTAAAACCGTAGGTGGTGACAAGAAACAATATGTATTAGCGCCAACTCATGAGGAAATTATTACTCCGCTAGTAAAAAAATTCGTCCAGTCTTACCGTGATTTACCGGTAGGGGTGTACCAAATTCAAACTAAATTTCGCAATGAATTAAGGGTTAAATCAGGTTTACTGCGGGGTCGAGAGTTTACTATGAAGGACCTTTACTCTTTTCACTTAGACCAGGACGATCTTAATGCCTATTATCTAGCAGTTCAGAAGGCTTATTTTCAAATTTTAAAACGTTGCGGCCTTTTAGAGCAAACTTATCTAACTTTTGCCTCGGGTGGAGCCTTTAGTCAATATTCTCATGAATTTCAGACGGTAACTGAGGCCGGTGAAGATACTATTTTTATTTGTGAAGATTGTAATTTAGCCATCAATAAAGGGATTATTAAGGAACAGCCAGTTTGTCCTAATTGTGGTCGCAAGGATTTAGTGGAGCGACGGGCGATTGAAGTTGCTAATATTTTTAAATTAGGCTTAAAATTTAGTAAGGCTTTTAATTTTACCGTAGCTGATGCTAAGGGTCAGCGACAGCCGGTTATTATGGGTTGTTATGGTTTAGGTTTGGATAGACTTTTAGGGGCGATTGTTGAGGTGAATCATGATAATCATGGTTTAATTTGGCCAGTTGAAGTGGCGCCCTTTAAGGCTCATTTATTAGACATTACTACTGATCCTAAGGGCCATCATCAAGCACAAAATCTTTATGAGGCTTTACTTAAACTAGGACTGGAAGTGCTGTTTGACGATCGGCGTCAAACGCCGGCTGGCTCTAAGTTTGCTGACGCCGACTTAATCGGCTGTCCTTATCGTCTGGTAGTAAGTGACCGGACCATTGAACAAGACAGTTTTGAAATTAAACGCCGGCGAGACACTGAAGGACGGCTAGTTAATTTTGATCAAGTTAATACCTATTTTCATAGTAATTAAACAATAATTTATGTTTCATAAAATGAGACATAATAAATTAATACGCAATCTGGCCATTGACCTGGGGACTTGTAAGACCATGTTAAGTGAACCGCAAAGTGGTTTATTTTTAAACGAGCCAACTATTGTAGCGGTTAATAAAAAAACTGATCAAATTTTAGCTGTTGGCGAAGCGGCTAAGGTTATGGTGGGTAAGAATCCGGCCTATATTGAGATTGTAAAACCTTTGGTTGATGGTGTAGTCTCTGATTTTGAGGTGACCGAAAAACTGCTTAAATATTTTATTGACCAGACGCAAGAAAATAATTTCTTTTTAGCGCCCAAACCAGCTGTTATTATTGGTATTCCGCTAGACATTACTGAGGTGGAAAAGAAGGCAGTAGAAGATGCTGCTAAATCAGCTGGGGCACGACAGGTTTTTTTGGTGGAAGAGCCAACACTCTCAGCTATTGGGGCTCAACTGCCCATTATGGAGGCTACTGCTACGATGCTGGTTGATGTGGGGGGTGGTATTACTGAAATTGCCGTTTTAGCTTTAGGTGGCTGTGTTGCCTGGAAGACCCTGAGACTGGCAGGTAATGCTTTTGATGATGAGATTATTCAATATATTAGAGAAGAATTTAATTTATTAATTGGTGAACAATTAGCGGAAGAAATTAAAATTAAAATTGGTTCAGCCATCCCGAGGCCTCAGCCACTGACCATGGCTATTCGCGGCCGTGATCTTATTGATGGCTTGCCGAAAGAGATAGAAATTAGTGATGAGCATATCCGTGAAGCTTTATCTCGGCCTGTCGGTCAAATTATTGATAATATTAAGGCGGCTCTAGAAGTTACTCCGCCGGAGTTAGTCGCCGATATCTATGAGCGGGGGATTATGCTGACCGGTGGCAGCGCCTTGCTTAATGGTTTAGACCAGGCCATTGCTCGAGCTACTAAAATTGGCGTCCATATTGTTGATGACCCTATCAGCACTGTAGTGCGTGGGGCCGCTCATTTACTAAGTGATTCCGAATTACTGAATAAAATCGTGGTGCCTAGTTTGGCTGAATAAATATGAGTCGGCAAAGGCCCAAAAAATATATCTGGTGGTTAGGGATTATTATAGTCCTTATTATTGCTCACTTTTTAGGCTGGCTGTCTAAACCAGAAAATATTATTAGTCGTGGTTTAGGGGCAGTGGTTTTTTATGTGGCTAAGGTACCTCAGGCTACGAGTAACTGGTGGCAAACTTGGCAACAGCATCAAGTTTGCCAGCAGGAACTGCACCAAGCTCAAGATCAAATTAAGGAATTAAACTTATCTATGTTGAGTTATGCTAATTTGGTCGAAGAGAATCAAAAATTACGAGATTTATTAAATTTTCAACAATTAGGTGGTCATAAATTAGTAACTGCTAATATTATCTATCGGGGACGGGTAGGCGGGTTATTAGCGCCTGATCAGACTTTTATTATTGACAAAGGTACTAATCAAGGTCTAGCTCTTGATGAAGTAGCGGTGGATGAACGGGGGGCGGTAGTAGGTAAAATTGGCCAGATTAAGGGAGATTCAGCCGAGATCTGGTTAACGACTAATAAAAATTGCCGCCTTGCAGTTACGGTCACCAGCAGTAGTGAGACTATTGGGGTAACTCAGGGCGATTTGGGATTAACTATTCAGGTAGATTTAATTCCTTTGCAGCTTAATCTTTATCCTGGACAGGAAATTATAACCTCGGGTTTAGAGCCAACAGTGCCTAAAAATTTAGTAGTTGGCAAAATTTCTCAGGTTCTTAAGGCGGATAATGCTTTATGGCAAAGCGCTATAGTAGAGCCAGCGGTCAATTTTAGTCAATTAAATTTTGTGAGTGTTATTGTTCCTTAATTATTATGCGACGGTCTATAGTGGTTAAATTATTATGGTTAGGGATAGTAGTGATTTTGCAATTAGCCTGGATTAATCAATGGCCGAGTACTTGGCCTCAGCCAGATTTAATTTTAGTTACTCTTATTTTTTGGCTATTTGCGGCCGGGTGGTCAGAGACAAAATGGTGGGTAGTAGGTACAGCGCTTATTTTAGGTGCTGCTTCGTTTTATCCTTTTGCTTTTTACTTAATATTATGGCTGGCAGTCTTTTATCTTCTTTATTATTTGCTTCTGAAGATTTTTACTAATAAATCCATTTATTCTTTAATGGCTTTAGTTGCTCTAGGTACGGTGGGACAATATTTGGGATTTATGTTATTAGGGAACAGCTGGTCGTCTTCTTTGTGGTGGCTTATTTTAGGTAAAGAGCTAATAGCTAATTTATTAATAGCTGGGTTTATTTATTATTTACTGCGTTGGCGAGATAAGCGGTTGGTACCGCTTTTTATGGTTAAGGACGAGTAATATGGCCAAGAAAGGTCAACAAATTAAGAATTTGAACAGCCCATTTGGCTTAGTAAGTGAGAAGAAACGTCAGACACATTTAAGTTCAGGACACAAAGAATGGACTGAAGAGGTTTTTTTAAATGAAGCTAAAGCCGAGGAGACTGTTAGCCATAATTTTAATCCTCATTTTGGTCTTATACTCTTAAGAATTTTATTACTAGCCGGGCTTATTCTATTAGCGAGAGTAGTATGGCTACAATTTTACCGTGGGGATTATTATTATAATTTGGCTGAGGGTAATCGGTTGCGCACGGAGCGTTTAGAGGCTAAGCGAGGAATTATTTACGATACCCATCACGAGCCTTTAGTAAGTAATATGGCTAATTTTATAGCTTATGTTACCCCCAGCAATCTGCCTACTGACGCTGGTTTGCGTCAGGCAGTATTAGCCCAGCTATCTCTAATCTTAGGAGAGTCAGCCATAACAAGTCTTAAAGAAGAGTTAGCCGTTATTGATCCTGGCTCAGCCGATTTTTACCAGCCAGTAGTTATTAGTGATAATCTAACTTATAATGAAGTGGTTCAGCTTACTATTAAACTTCATCGGTTGCCGGGAGTATCTTTAGCTACTACTAATAAAAGATTATATGCCAATTTATCCAATTGGCTCGCCACTACTAGTTCGACGTTGAGCTTAAATAGTCTAAGTCTTATTTTAGGTTATACTGGTAAGATTAGTCCAACCGAATTGGAGAAATATAAAGAGAGTGGTTATTCACCCCTCGACTATATCGGTAAGGTTAGCCTAGAGGCTTATTATGAAACTGACTTGCGAGGTACAAACGGCAGTAAGCAAGTGGAAGTTGATGCGCTGGGTAATGAGAAAGCCATAATTAGTCAGCAAAATCCAATAGATGGCCGCCATTTAGTTTTAAATATTGATGCTCGTCTCCAAGCGAAATTAGAGGAAATTATGCGGCAACATTTAGCGCGGATTGGCGGACGTCGGGCAGCAGCTATTGTCATAAATCCTCAAAATGGAGCTATATTGGCGATGGTCAGCCAACCCAGTTTTGACAATAATAGTTTTTCGTTAGGTATTAAGCAGGCTGATTATGATGCCTTGAAAAATGACCCAGATACACCCTTACTTAATCGGGCTATCAGCGGGGAATATCCTTCAGGTTCAACTATTAAACCTATTATTGCTGCGGCTGCCCTGGAAGAAAAGATAATTACCCCTAGTACCAGTTTTTTAAGCACTGGCGGTCTTAGGGTTGGTCAATGGTTTTTTCCTGACTGGAAAGCTGGTGGTCACGGCTGGACTAACGTTACTAAGGCTATTGCTGAATCAGTTAATACTTTTTTTTATTATATTGGCGGTGGCTATGAAGATTTTACTGGGTTAGGAGTAGAACGTCTTGGTCAGTATTTACAGAGTTTTGGTTTGGGCCGACCGACCGGCATTGATTTAACTGGTGAAACTTCGGGTTTTGTGCCTACAGCCGAATGGAAAGAGCAGACCACTGGTGAGCCATGGTATATTGGTGACACTTACCATTTAGCTATTGGGCAGGGTTATTTATTGGTTACTCCACTCCAGGTGGCCAATTATACTACCGCTTTTGCTAATGGAGGAAGAATTTATCAGCCACGTGTAGTCCAGGAAATTTTAAATAATGATGGTTCAATTTATGAGGTTAAAGAACCTAAAATTATCGCCGAAAATATGGTGAGTCCGGAAAATATAGAGACTGTTAGACAAGCGATGCGTCAGACCGTAGTCTCTGGTAGTGCTCAGAGTCTGAAGTCTTTGCCCGTGGCGGTGGCCGGCAAGACTGGTACAGCCCAGTTTGATAGCCGTAAGCCATCGCATTCATGGTTTACTGGCTTTGCTCCCTTTGATAACCCCCAAATGGTTTTAACTGTTTTAGTGGAAGAGGGGGGTGAAAGCACTGATTCGGCTGTACCTATTGCTAAGGATTTTTGGCAATGGTATTTTTCATCTCTTGACACCTCTGGGGGGTAATGTATAATGAAGAAGTTAATAAATTTAAGATTTTTTATGGCTACTAATAATTCTTTAACTAGCGGACGTACTACTGAACAGCGGTTGAATATTATTATTGGTCAACTAAATGGCTTAAAGAAAGTCATTGGCCAATCTAATTATGACTGCTCGGCTTTAATTACTCAAGTTAAAGCAGTGAAAGCTGGTTTAGATTCATTCCTGGAAAAAATATTGGAAGAACAACTAGATCGTTGTCTTAAGGCGACTAAAAGTAAACCAGAAGTTAAAAAAATTTTTAATCAAGTTATTCGTTAATTTCTAATTTATGGCACAGATTGTAGAATTAACGCCGGCTAATTTTGCCACTGAGGTTTTAAATAGCAAAATACCGGTATTGGTAGATTTTTGGGCTCCGTGGTGCGGCCCTTGTCAGATGATGGCTCCCATTTTGGAGAATTTGGCCCAAGAATTAGGTGATAAAATAAAAATTGCTAAAGTTAATGTTGATGATCCTGACAATCAACCATTAGCAGTGGAGTATCAGATTCAAAGCATACCCAACATGAAGCTATTCAAAAATGGTGAAGAGATTGCTAGCTTTATTGGAGTCCGTCAACAGGCGAGTTTGCGTCAAGATATTTTAGATAAACTATCTTAAAGTATGGAGAGGGGAGTTAAGGATTTAATAATTGTCGGCGCTGGGCCAGCTGGTTTGACGGCTTCAATTTATGCCAGCCGCTATAAAATAGAGCATCAGGTTATTGGCCTTTTGCCCGGCGGGGCGATGACTGAAGCTTACAAAATTTGTAATTTCCCTAGTGAGGTAAGTATTAGCGGTTGGGAATTAGCCCAAAAAATAGAAAATAACGCTCGACAATTAGGAGGCGAGATAGTTGCTGGTGAAGTGCTTAAAATTAGCGGCCATTATCCTAATTTTCAGGTTGACTTGGCTGATGGCCACAAATTAGCTTCCAAGACAATTTTATTAGCCTCCGGGGCTAAACGACGGCACTTAGGATTACCTAATGAAGATAAATTTTTGGGCAAAGGTCTCGCTTATTGCGCTACTTGTGATGGACCATTTTTTAAGGATAAAATAGTTGGTGTGGTGGGAGGGGGTAATTGTGCGGCGACGGCGGTTATTTTTTTGTCTACTATTGCGGCTCAAGTTCTGTGGTTTTATTTAGGCAGTGAGCCCAATGCGGTTGAACCAGGTTGGCTAGAAGAAATTAATAAACAAGGCAACATTAAACTTATGGCCCGGAGTGAGATTAAAGCCCTGCTGGGTGATAATCATTTAAGCGGCGTGACAATAAAGAGAGAAAACAAGACTGAAAATATTAATTTAGAAGGTTTATTTGTAGAAATTGGCAGCGACCCTAATAGTAGTTTATTAAAGCAGTTAGGCGGCACCGTCAATGAAGGGGGATATATTGTGGTAGATGGAGGTCAGGCAACTACTATCCCCGGTATCTGGGCAGCTGGTGATGTCACCACGTCTTCTAATGGGTTAAGGCAGATTATTACGGCTTGTAGCGAGGGTGCTATAGCAGCAGATAGTATTTTTAAGTTTTTGCAACGGCAAGTTTAGTTTATATTTTTACTCATTTTTAGTGTTTATTGTGATGCCCCCTTGTGGGGGTATTTTGCTATTGACAAATAACACTGACTATGTTAATTTAACCTATCTATTATTTTTAAGAAAATAAATATAAACCGATGAATTATTGGTCCATAATTAAAAAACGTCAGGCAATTATATGGTGGTGGCTACTTGGTTTCGTGGTTGTTGCCGCTTTGTTTAGTTTTACTCAGCCACTTAAATATTCGGCCAAGAGTCAATTATTGGTTGTGCCTAATTATCAAGAGGGCGCTGACCCTTACCAAATTTCTCGTACTAACGAGTATTTGAGTACCTTACTCTCTCAGATAACCTATTCTAGTTCTTTTTTTGAGGCAACGGTTAAGCCCGAATATCATATTGATACCGCTTATTTTGGTGATACTTTTAAGAAACGTTTGGCCACCTGGCATAAAACCATTGAGGTTAAGCCAGTCCAAGATTATGGGATTATTAGTGTTAAGGTGTACCATCCAGATAAAGACCAGGCAAATAAATTAGTACAAGCTATTGATTATAATCTCATCACTAGAGCCAATTATTATCACGGGCTTGGCAATAAAGTTACCATTAAAGTAATAGATGAGCCGGTAGTTTCTAGCTGGCCAGTTAAACCAAACGTACCGCTTAATTTTGGTTTAGCCATTGTTTTGGGAGTTCTTTTTGGCTTTATTCATATTTATATTATTAGTGCTAGTCGGCCACAGACTTATGCCGAGATGGCTTTAGATTGGCCCAGTTCAGAAGCTATTAAAGATATGGCAAGAGAGTCAGCCACTATAACTAGTGAGGGTAAGGATCATCAGGCAGATAATGATTCGGGTGAGTCGCATGTTAGTCTAGATAATTTAGTTCAAGTTCCAGTGGCCGCTGAGGTAACCATAAATGATGATGGTGAGGATATTACTGAACAATTATTGCACGGTGGCAACATTGATAATATTTTTGCTAGTTAAGTTTTTCAGTAGGTCAATCTTTGGCCTGCTGGGGAACCGCAAGTAGCGGTGCACTTTAACAATTAAATAAATATAACCCCAAAAGGGGTGAGGGAGTCAAAGATGAAAAAGATTCTATTCTTAATTGCTCTAATTTTTGGGGCAATATGGCTGGGGGCTATAACCTATACTGTAAAGCTGGGTGATACTTTAGAGGGTATTGCCCAAACTTATGGTGTAGGTCTGGCAGACCTGGCTGAAGTTAACAATATTGACCCTCCCTATATCATTTGGGTGGGGATGAAGTTGAAAATTCCTGAGACCAGCCAGCAGCCTCAATTAGAGGCTGTTGATACCGGCCAAGAGACAGCGGGATTATTACCCCGCGCAATGGGGCAGCAAAGACATCAAGTCTTTGTGTGGGACCAGAAGCCTTGCGTGAGCGGGGCTATTGGCCGTTTTGACAATAAATCGACCGACGGATATTATCGGTATGCCAATATAAAATGGCAGCCGATTTATCTGTCTGACCAGTTTTCTTTAGGGGCCTGGGGAGAGGTCGGTGACGATTTTTGCCAGGCTAAAAAGGGGGACTGGTCGCAGTCTGCTTTATCGTCCAAGGGCGGACTAGCACTGGATTATTATCACCCAGCTGACTGGTTCGATTGTTTTTCTCTCAAGGGCTATTATGGTTTCCGCCATGCGGAAGCCCGAGATGGTTCTTGGGATAACGTCCAGGAGGATCAAACCTGGGCAATGAATTTCTGGGTGAGAGTTCACCAGGATGATTTAAGTTGTTGGTTTAGTCGGACCAGTATATCCACTGAATATGTTGGCCTTATCGATACCAAGGCCGTTGGTGGTATAGCTGGTCAAAATTGCATTATTCCTGCCTATTCTCCAGTGAAATGGGAGAGCTCTATAGAGCAGTCCCTTTATAGCTGGAAAGATGGGGGGATTAATTGCACCCTGGGTTATCGTCACCTAGATGGTGAAGCTGACCCGGGGAAAGACAGGGGTTTCGGAGGGATCAGTATTCAGCTCGGATGGGCGAAAGTTTTCTATGAGCTGGAAAAAGGAAATAAGATAACACAAAAAATAGAAGCTCAACTGAGCTTCTAAGGAGGAAAAATGAAACACAAATGGATATTATTGGGATTACTAATAGTAATAATAATAGTAATACTAGTAGTACTATTACTTGTGTCCAGTAAGGAGGATGTGGTTCAAAAGGCTATTACACAATCTCAGGCGCCGGATACTTTGCTGGTTTACCAGGCGCCGGACACTTCGCTGGTGCTGTTGGACAGTCTGAATGTTCTGGCTTTAAAAGTAGACAGTCTCTCCGCAGCTGTTCGTGAGCTGCGGGGCCGCAAGACCCCCAGGGTTATCTATAAAACCGTGAGGATTGTGCAACCAGCACAATCTTTATCTGAGACTCGAGAGCCTCAACAACCCCAGCAGCCACAGGAAATGCAACAGGAGCCACCTAAACCAGAGACAGCTCAGGCTGGTACTATCATCCCTGGACCCATTCCTGGACCCCAGGATCTATTGTTTTGCATAGATCTGGAGCCCAAGAAAGCAAATGATAGTTCCAAGAAATTTTTATTCTGGGAACTGTGCAACAATTTGGGTTACAACATCTCTAACGTTGTGCCCAATGCCACTGGCAAGCCGGCAAATATGCGGCTGTCTCCCGGGTCGGAAATCGATGGAATTTCCTTTGATGGGGAAATGCTTAGAATTAGTGTTTCCTCGTTAAGTGCTTGGTACTCCCAAATTTTTGGGGTGCCAATGCCTCAAGATTTCCGGCCGGGGATCCGCTCTAACAAGAGCGGCTGGGCTACAAAATTGATGGCTAGGAGCGGTGACTACTTTGTCTACCGTTTCTAGTGAATTCTAGTAAATAAACCTTTTTCGGGGGTGGTTAAAGGAGACCACCCCCTCTTTTTAGGAGGAAAAAATGAAAAGGATTATGTTGTTATTGGTGGGTTTGGTAGCTGTTGCTCATTTGCTGGGTATCGGCTCAGCCATTTATTGGACCCAGCCCACTATATCAGCTAGTGAGGTTGAAGTTATTGGGCGGCATGATGTGGCAATTATTGATCTAGAGAATCTTTTTAATAATCCGGATAATCTCCGGCAGATAAAAAAGATTAATCCCCAGATCAAAATGCTCTGCTATATCAATTTTTTTGAGATATGGCAGCAGCCGCTACCGCCCGACCGGCCGTTTGGGGCTAAATTGACCGAGACCATCACTAACAATTTCCATGAATGGTTCTTGGTTCGCCCCGATGGGCAGCCGGTAATATATTGGCCGGGGATGCAGACGCTGAATCTAAGTGATATGTGTCCCCAGAAAAATGGTTATTCCTATGGTCATTATCTTCAAGACATTCTTTTAGAGAATGTTTTGAATGATAAGGTCTGGGACGGTCTTTTTCTGGACAATCTTTTTGATAAAATTTCCTGGTTAGGGTCGCTAGATCTTGATCGGGATGGCCAGGAAGATGATTCTCGCACCTGTGACTATAGCTGGTATAGAGGTGTGAGGGAGTTCCTTAGTGGTATTAGTAAAGCTAAGGGTCGGAAATTCACTATTATCGGCAACCATTTATCTTTGTGCTACAGAGATTTAGTAGATGGCCGTTTCCTAGAAAACTTTCCGACCGAGGATTACTCCTGGGAGGAGGCTATGGGTATAGCAAGTGAATTACCTATAGCTATTTTTCAGGGTAAGGGGCAGAATGTAAATTTGGCCTTCAACAGCAGTTTGCTGTTGGATAATGCCTATTTTTGTTTGGGGCAGAATATAGCGGTTCCGGATTCTCTGCTTTCCAAACTGGATAATTTGAAAAAGTTACCAGCGAGAGAGCGAGGCCCTCTTATTTACAAAGAGGGTGTTTACCAGCGTCAGCTGGGAACTGAAATGATTCAGATTCGTCTGAATCGTGTAATTTTTAAAAATTAACTTTGGCAGCTATTAACTAGCTGCCTTTTTATTATTTAAGTTTGACTTTCTTATTATTTTGTGGCATTTTTAGGGTATGAAACAAGTTGTTAGTCCAACAATTCAAACAATAAAAATGAGCTCAGACAAGAAACCATTAAACTTTTATAAAATAATAGTTAATGGCGGTCTATTTTTGACAGCTTTATCTTTGCCGCTTCTAGATTGGCGTTTTTATATTAGCGGTTTAGAGTTTAATATTAGTGATTTTCTAATTTTACTAACCGCCATAGTTTTTTTAATTTACCGCCTGGGGCAGAGATTTGCCGGGCAAGGAGTAGAGAAATGGCAGTGGCCGTTAGCTAAGCCAATGTTTTGTTTTTTGCTGGTAGCTTTACTTAGCTCGCTTTTTAGCCCCTGGAGAGGGGAATCGCTTAAATATTTTATTCGTATTATTCTCTTTGTCTATCTTTTATATATAGTTTTACCGGTTAATGCGTTGGAAGCTTGGCGGGACTGGCGTTGGCCTTTCTATGGCACGCTAATTGCTGGGTTAGGCAGTGGGATAGTGGGGATTATGTCTTTATTTGGCCAGGATTGGTCTAATAGTTTTTTTCGTGTTCAGCCCATTGCTATCTTTGGTCACTGGTGGATGGGCTCTAATCATAATCTTTTAGCTGAGTTTTTGGTTATTACTAATTTTTTTCTTTTAGCCTGGGGCTATTGGCAAAAAGATGAGCGGTGGCGTCGCCTTACTCAGGTGCTATTTGTCTTTTTTTCCTTGATTACTTTACTAACTTTTTCCCGGGCAGCGTGGCTAGTAATAGCTGTCCAATTAGTAGGGGCATGGTTATTGTTAACTAAGCCACGGAAGCGGGTAGGCTGGCTATTGGGCGGTTTATTATTAATTTTATTAAGTGTGCCCTTGTGGGTTAAAATGGGCCAATTACAGGAAGCTAATTTTAGCTCCACGGCTAATCATATATTATTAACTGAGATTGCTTGGCAGAGTCTTCAACAACGACCGATTATTGGTTGGGGGAGTGGGCAATTTCTAACTTTGGTTGACCATAATTTGCGTTTTCGGGCTAAATATGGCGATCCCATTGACTCTCATGGTATTATCCAGAAAGTTATGGCAGAAAATGGTAGCCTTGGCCTTGTTGCTTTAGTAGCAGTAGCTGTGAGTTTATTTATTTTATGGGGGAAAGCTTGGCAGAAATATGGACGTCAAAATTTATGGCTAGGCTGTTTAATTTTAGGAGCGGGTGGTGGTTTATTATTCCAATTGTTTAATACCTCATATTATAAAGGAAAGGTTTGGTTGCCGGTAGCGCTGAGCCTGACAGCTATTAAATTGTTAGAAAATGAAACAGCTAAAAAGAGATAAACAGCGAATAAAGATAGTTTTAATTACGCCTCGTTTGGCCATTGGAGGAGCGGAGCGATTGTTAATTGATATTGCTAAAAAGCTTAACCGTGAGCGCTATGAGGTATATTGGTGCGCCCTAGAACCAACTAATGAGACAGCTAGTAGTTGGGAGCAGGAAATAACAGCAGCCGGTATACCTTTTAGAGTGTTAGCTAGTGATAAGCGTTCGCCTTATAAAATAGGACGATTATGGCGATTAGTGAAAATTGGTTTTAGACTCTGGCGTTATTTAAGAGAAATTAGGCCAGACATTATGCAGACTCAGCTGTTTGCTGATCTATATCGGCCAATAGGCCGCCTAGCTCGGGTGCCTATTATTATTGGGGTAGAGCATAATTTAGATTATGATGAACCGCATTTATTTCAAATAATTAAAAAATTATGTCATGCTTCAGCTGATGGCGTTATTGCTGTTTCTGAAGCCGTTCGTCAGGATATTATTAAACGTTATAGCTATACCCCCAATAAAGTAATTGTTATTTATAATGGTATTGATGAAACTAAATTTTATCGGCCACTTTCAGTAAGTAAGATGCATGATCCTCGAAGCCCGTGGCGGATTGGTGGGGCTGGCCGCCTGGTGCCGCAAAAAGGATTTGACATTTTAATTAAAGCCCTAGCTAAATTGCCAGCTGAGATTAAGTGGCGGTGTCAGATTGCTGGCGCCGGACCGTTGCAGGATGAGCTTGCTAGTTTAATTAAGAACCTAAACTTAGAGCATGAAGTAAGTTTAATTGGGGTGCATTCAGATTTACGATCATTTTTTTCTAGGTTGGATATTTTTGTTATTCCTTCTTGCTGGGAGGGCTTAGGGTTAGTGGCATTGGAGGCAGGAGCAGCTGGAGTTCCAGTTATTGCTAGTGCTACAGGGGGTCTACAGGAGATTATTCAGCACCGTTACAGCGGTTTTTTAGTAGACAATCTTCAACCTGAGACGTTAGCTCAGGCATTAGAATATATATTCATAGGAGATGGGGCTAAAGAATTAAGTATTTGGGCTAAAAATTGGCAAAAAGAAGTGATGAGTCGTTTTACCATTACTCAAACTGCTTGCCATTATGAAGAGTATTATGAGCGAATTATCCACGAAAAAAGTTAAGATTGCCTATATTATACCTACGCTTTCTGGCGGGGGGGCGGAGAGATTAGTTGTTGATTTGGCGACGCATTTACCAACTAGTCTTTATACCGTTTTTATTCTTATCTTAAAAGATACGGCTATTCCAGCCTGGGAAGAAGAATTAGCTCAAGCTAATATCGCGGTAGTGCGGTTTCACCAAAAATTTAAATTAGATATATTTTGTATTTGGCGTTTAACTCACTGGTTAAACAAGAATCATTTAGATATTCTCCACACTCACTTGTTTGGTGGTGATTTTTATGGCCGGATAGCTGGACATTTGGCCGGTGTTCCCCATATTGTAGGGACAGAGCATAATATTAATTTAGCCGAAGGTTATCTTAGGCGCTGGCTAAAAAGATTAACTGCTAGGTGGGCTGAAAAGACTATTGCCGTTTCCAAGGCAGTGCTGGATTATGTAGAGCGCTATGAGGGCATCAGGCCAGATCAAGCTTTGGTAATTTATAATGGAGTGGCATTAGAGAAATTTAAACCCTCTTATTTTCTTACTAATGCTAACTGGCCACATAATCCAAAAAAAATTATAGTGGGTGGACTGGGGAGATTAGAGCATCAAAAAAATTGGCCCTGTCTTCTTAGGGCGGCGGTTTATTTGCCCCATAATGTTATAATTCGTATTGCGGGTGTGGGTCGCGAGAAGAAGGGGCTTGAGCAGCTGATTTGTGCCCTTGGTTTAGAAAAGCGAGTGGAATTAGTCAATTGGCAGGTCAGTGCTGATTTTTTAAAGAGCATAGACATTTTTGTTTTGCCTTCCTGGTGGGAGGGCCTGCCAGTTGCTTTATTAGAGGCTGGAGCTGTGGGTTTACCAGTCATTGTCTCGGATATTCCTAGTAACCGGGAAATAATTAGCGATACTAACCTTGGTTTATGGTTTGACCCTAATCACCCGGAAGAATTAGCGGAAAAAATTCAATCAGTGCTTGCTGATCCTAAATTAGCTTTAAAGATGGCTGTTAATTTACATAAACTAGTAGAGATGCAGTTTAGCTTAGACTTTATGATAGAGCGTTACTGCGAAGTCTATGCAGATTTATTAAATAAGCAATAAGAAGTTATGCGAGTGATTCAGGTAAACAAATTTAATTATTTACGGGGTGGGGCGGAAAAATATTTTTTAGAGTTGTCGTCTAAATTAGAGACTGCTGGTTATGAGGTGGCTAAGTTTTGTATGGCTGACCAACGTAATTTAGAGGATCCATGGTCAAAGTATTGGCCTAGTAATATTAATCTTGAGACACCTAGCTTGGGGGACCGTCTGCGAGCTCCAGGTCGGGTAATATATAGTAAGAGAGCAAAACATAATTTAATGGCGATGATTAAGGTGTTCAAGCCTGATCTTATTCATGTTCATAATATCTATCATCAGCTTTCGCCATCTATTTTAGATGCCGCGCGACTGGCTAATGTGCCGGTAATTATGACGCTTCATGATTATAAAATAATTTGTCCTAATTATCTCCTACTTAATCATGGGGTGATTTGCGAAAAATGTCTGGACGGTAATTTTTGGCATTGTTTTAGGGAGAGATGTTTTAAAGATTCGTGGAGTCAGAGTTTATTGGCTAGTTTAGAGGCGACCTATCATCAGCATCATAAGACCTATGAGCGGGGAGTTAAATTATTTATTGCGCCTAGTCATTTTATGGCCGATAAATGTGAGCAAGCTGGCTGGCCGAAAGATAAATTGCGGATTATAATAAACCCGGTGTCGTTATTATCAACAGTAAAGCGACAGCCGCAAAATTATTTTTTGTATGTTGGCCGACTGTCTAAGGAAAAAGGAGTAGATATTCTCCTTAAGGCCATAGCCCAAACTAATTATCCCTTAAAAATTGCCGGTTCAGGGCCTGAGGAAAATCATTGGCGCACCCTTGCTCAGGAATTAGGTCTAGAAAATCAGGTGGAATTTTTAGGACAGAAAACTCCCGAGGAAGTATCTCAATTATTGGCCGGAGCCATAGCCGTGGTTATACCTTCTATTTGGTATGAAAATATGCCCTTTAGTTTATTAGAAGCTTTGGCGCATGGTTGCCCGGTAGTTGCTAGTAACATTGGCGGTTTACCGGAAATTATTAAGATTGGTTACAATGGCTGGCTGTGTCAGCCGGGCGAAGTTAAGAGTTTAGTTCAAGCGCTTAATTTGGCTCAGGAAGCCGACCCAATTCTTATGGGTCAGCAAGCACGGGAGTCAGTCAGGGGGTATGGTTGGGACTATCATCTTAAGGCCATTAAGGCTATTTATCAGGAAATTGTAGGGAGCAAAGTATGAAAAAACAATCTTTAGTCATTGTAATATTGATATTGTTTGGCATCTTTATAGCTACGGGGGTGAAAGCTAGCCCTCAGCTTAAAGATGATTATCCGCGACTAGCTAATTATTATCTTAAATATTTTGGTGATGTTTCAGTGGCTGAGCTTAACAATTTAAAAAAATGGGACTTACTTATTTTACCCAATGATTATCAATGGGCCTTTCCTGAATTTTTTAATGAATATAAACAAGCTAAACCTCAAGGATTAATTTTGGCTTATACCTATCCGGCGATGGTTATGGGTAGCAATTTAAATAGTTTATTTAGGACAGTAGAAGCTGAGAATTTATGGTTGCGAGACGCTAATGGTTTAAAAGTGGAGATGTGGCCCGGACTATATGCAGTCAACATTAATGATCTTAGGTGGCAATCAGCCAATGAGCAATTTTTAAGTCAAGAATTAGATTGGCACAAATGGGACGGATTGATGTTTGATTCTGTTGAAGATAGTCTGGCCCGTTTTAGTCATAATGGTTTAGATATCAATGGAGATGGTCGGGCGGATTCTTTAGATACTGTTGATAGCTTATGGCAACAAGGGCTGGTTAGATTGTTTACCACAACCCGTGACTCTATTGGTAACGGTAAATTAATGATTATTAACGGTAGCTCTCTGCCAGGTTATCAAGGTAAGATTAATGGTCGGATGTTTGAAACTTTTCCCGCTCCTTGGGAGGGTGATGGCAGTTGGACTGCCTCGATGGAGCAATATCTTCAGAAATTGCCAGGGCAAAATTATCCCCCTACGCTATATGTTATTAATGCCAATACTAATAATACTGGAAAGAAGGATGACTATCAAAAAATGCGCTTTGGTCTTGCCAGCACTCTTATGGGTGATGGTTATTTTTCTTTTGATTATGGAGATCAAGCCCACGAACAAACATGGTGGTATGATGAATACTCAGTTAATTTAGGGCAACCAGTTTCCGCTCCCTATAATTTATTAGCGCCCCAGAATAATAAAATTCAGCCCGGATTATGGCGTCGTGATTTTGAATTTGGAGTGGCAGTAGTGAATTCTACTAATAAACCGCAAATTTATACTTTAGATAAAGAGGAGTTAGAAAAAATCCGTGGCAGTCAAGACCCTTTAGTAAATAATGGGCAAATTGTTAATTATTTAGCCCTTAAACCTAATGATGGGCTGATTCTATTAAAAAGAAATTTAAATATTGTGGGTCAGACTTTTTATAATGGGGGTTTTGTTCGAGTTTTTAATCAACGAGGCCAAAGCGAACGTAATGGATTTTTTGCTTATCAACCCAATTTAGCTGGCGGTGACCAGGTTATTTTAGCGGACATTGATGGCAATAATACCTTGGAACAGATAGTTAATCGACATAGTGAAGTGATAGTTACAAGACGTGGCCAGATTATCCATAAATGGTATCCTTTTGGTAAGCTATATTTATCACGCCCCAGCTTAGCCCTTTATCCCAAGGGCAAGCAGCCACCTGACATTATTGTCGGAGCGGGTGAAAACACTAAACCGGTGGTTCGTTTTTATAATTATCAGGGGCGATTGCTCAAGCCGGAGTGGCTAGCTTTTGATAAAAATTTTCGCGGGGGTATTAATGTAGCTGCCGGGTTACTTAGTGATAAGGAAATGGCTATTGCTGTTACGCCCCGAGGGGGTATACCAGCCGTTATTCGACTGTTCTCGCCCGAAGGTAAATTATTGGCTCCGGAGTGGCTAGCTTTTGATAAAAATTTTCGCGGGGGCGTTAAAGTGGCTATTGGAGATATCAATGGAGATGGAGAAGGGGAGATTGTAGCAGTGGCTAGTGCTGGCGGTGGACCCCAGGTAAGAATTTTTAACCGTTATGGTAAACTCTTGGGTCAGTTTCAGGCTTTTAGAGAAGAAGCTAAAACTGGTTATGAGGTAATGATTAATGATTTAGATGGTGATGGTCGGGGAGAAATTTTAGTGGGTAAAATTAATTAAATGTTATAATAAAGTGGTATAATAAATATATGTGGCAAACTATTAAAGAAAAATGGAGAGCCTACTGTAAGCGTTTTTATACCGGACGCCCTTGGCTGGTAGTCTTAGACGTGGGTCTTATTTTTTTTATTATTTTATTTTTTTGTTTATGGCGACTTTTAGTTTATTATGAGAAGCTCCCCATAGAGAGCGATCTTAATTTACCAGTTCATGAAGTGGCAGGCTATAAAACAATGCCCCTAGAGTGGCAAACGGTTTTTAGTTCCAAAATTATTGATAGTTCCCTTAAAGAGCTTACAGCCGAGATTAGCTATAAAAATTTAGCCAGCGAGCCACTTGTTATTAATTATCAATGTGCTGAAGCTAAGACTCATAAACCTTTGGCATTTAGATTAGAAGATGATGAAGCAACAACTAGTGTAAATATATTAGAAAAGCAATTAATGCCCCAGGAATCAGGCACTTCTAGTTTGGTTTTATTCTTGTCAGATGATTTACTCATTAAAGGACAAAAATTAAATATAGACTGTCAGTTAGGAGCCCGATTAGGGCAACAATCTTGGCCGGTAGTACATCAGCAATTTTCTTTTAAAATAGCTGGTGAGGTTAAAGCTTCGGCTGGTGGTTATTTTTATACGCCCGAAGGGGATCAAGTAGGTATTGGTCCTTTGCCGCCGACCGTGGGATTGCCAACCAGCTATTTAATAACTTGGACTCTAGAGAATCAAGGTGGTGATTTGAGTGATATTAAGTTTTCGGCTCAGCTAGCCAAAGATGTAACTTGGCAGGGCGAAGCTGGCTTAACTGGTGGCACTTTATTTTATGATGCTTCCAATCACAAAGTTAATTGGCGTATCGCTGAATGGCCGGCTGATGTAACTAAAAAACAAGCTAATTTTTATATCTCCCTTACTCCTACTAAAGATATG
>Ga0116148_1002391_pt1 | contig 18669 bp, 14 predicted proteins | sample AD_UKC055_MetaG_FD_89786 | JGI IMG/M metagenome (GOLD analysis project Ga0116148, IMG submission 89786) | Active sludge microbial communities of municipal wastewater-treating anaerobic digesters from USA - AD_UKC055_MetaG | ecosystem: Engineered > Bioreactor > Anaerobic > Digestate | place: USA... | reverse complement strand
TGTTGGTATATGTAGTGTCATTAATACGTATATTCCAATTCTCAGTGAATAAATCTTTTTGCTTATAATTATTTGGGGAAAAAGAATTTTCCCATATAGTAAATAATGTAATTGAAATTGTGCAAAAGACAACTAAAAATAAATAAGTAACTAAAAGAACTCTTTTTTTAACCATGATTATTTTTTAATCCCCCCCAAATAGCAAACTGAACAATTATACTATTTATCTCCAATAAATGCAATTTCAATATATAAAAAAGATAAAAAAAGAAAGATTTTCAAGTATTCATGTGAAATTTTTGCTGTTGATATGTATTATATCTCAGACTATAGTTAAAATACTGATAATTAAGGTATGAATATGTAAAATTTTATCAATTAAGTAAATAATTTATGGAGGACATATGAAATTTACGAATGGTTTTTGGGTAACAAAAGATGCCATTAGTGCCAATTATGCTGTACAGGTTTACGAAGCAGAAGAAAAGGATGGAAGTTTAATTGTTTATGCTCCCTGCCGGCCGGTTAAAACGCGCGGCGACACCCTTGGTATGCCCCTGCTTACGATTAAGTATTCATCTCCGTGTGATAATGTTTTGCGGGTTACAATGTCGCATTTTGAAGGCGCTCTTAAAAAAGGTCCTTTTTTCGATGTAAAAACCGGTAAAAACTCTTCTTCAAAAATTACTATTAACGATAAAACTGCGTCACTAAAAACAGGAAGTCTTGAAGTTCGTGTTAACAGGGATGGGCCCTGGAAGGTTGAATATTCAGGAGATAATACACTCCTTACAAAAAGTGAAAGTAAATCTGCCGGCTATATGCAGGAACATGAAGGTCCTGTTCAGCATATGTTTTACTCAAAGACTAAGGCTTTTGTAAAAGATGAGCTTACTCTTGGAGTAGGAGAATTTGTTTATGGTCTTGGAGAAAGATTTGGTTCATTCGTTAAAAACGGGCAGACTGTTGATATTTGGAATTCGGACGGAGGAACTGCAAGCGAACAGGCATATAAAAATATTCCCTTTTACATGACAAATAAGGGTTACGGGGTTTTTGTTAATAATCCCGGTAAGGTATCTTTTGAAGTGGGCAGTGAAAAAGTTTCCAGAGTTCAGTTTTCTGTTCCCGGGGAGGAACTTGATTATTATATAATTTACGGACCGGAACCTAAGAAGATTTTGGAGAGGTATACAGAGCTAACCGGCAGGCCTCCGCTTCTTCCGGAATGGACATATGGGCTATGGCTTTCCACTTCATTTACAACAAACTACGATGAAAAAACAGTAATGCATTTTATAGACGGAATGGCGGAGCGGAATATACCGCTGAGCGTCTTTCACTTTGACTGCTTTTGGATGAAGGGCTTTCATTGGAGTGATTTTGTATGGGATAGCGAGACCTTCCCGGATCCGAAGGGTCTCATTGAAAGGCTTCATAAAAAGGGCTTAAAAGTATGCGTGTGGATAAACTCTTATATTGCCCAGCAGTCTGTTCTATTTAAAGAAGGCTGTGATAAGGGTTATTTTATAAAAAAGACAGACGGATCAGTATGGCAGACCGATTTATGGCAGTCAGGCATGGCTATTGTAGATTTTACCAATCCTGAAGCCTGTAAATGGTATGCCTCTAAATTAGAGACTTTACTCGATATGGGCGTCGATGCATTTAAAACTGACTTTGGAGAGAGAATACCGGATGACTGTGTGTATTTTGACGGATCTGATTCTGTAAAAATGCATAATTACTATACGTTTCTTTACAACAAATGCGTGTTTGATCTGCTTGAAAGAAAAAAGGGAAAGGGAAATGCCTGTCTTTTTGCACGCTCTGCAACAGCAGGCGGTCAGCAGTTTCCTGTTCACTGGGGCGGCGACTGTGAATCTACCTTTGAATCTATGGCAGAAACATTACGAGGCGGTCTATCTCTGGGCTTAAGCGGATTCGGCTACTGGAGTCATGATATTGGCGGGTTTGAGGGAAATCCCCCTCCTGCCCTTTTTAAACGCTGGCTTGCCTTCGGGCTACTTTCTTCCCACAGTAGACTCCATGGCAGTAATTCATATCGTGTACCCTGGTCCGTTGATGAGGAATCGGGTGAAGTAGCACGCGTTTTTGCATGTATAAAAGAAAAAATTAAACCGCAGCTTATGAAAGCGGCGCAGGAGGCTCATGAAAAAGGTATTCCTGTACTCCGTGCAATGGTCTTGGAATTTCCTCATGATCCTGCCTGTACTCATTTGGACAGACAATACATGCTGGGTTCCTCAATTCTAGCGGCTCCTGTTTTTAGCGAGACTAATGAGGTGGAATATTACATGCCTGCAGGTAAATGGAAACATCTCATTGACGGTAGAGACTTAGACCTAACTCTAGGTGGTAGATGGATTAAGGAGAACTATGATTTTATGAGTCTTCCGCTGTGGGAAAGACAATAAGTTAAAATTTAAGTAAAAAATAGGTAAAAAACAGTAGTCTTTTGTATTGACTATTTTTTTACATAGGGATAGTTTTGAATGAATAAAAAGTAGGGATCGTTATATCCCTGCTTTTTTTTTAGGAGATTTGCAATGGGCAAGTGGATTTGGTCATATATCAAAAAGTACAGTTTTTTAATGGCGTCCGGTTTATTGTTAACCGTGATTGTAGCTGCGTTGAATATGGTTAATCCGACGGCTGCAGGCCAGATTGTTGACCGTGTAATAAGAGGCGGAGAAAAAAGTCTGCTTCTTACTTTTGTGCTTATTATGATAAGCGCAACTGTTTTAAAAAGCATTGTACGCTACGGGTATCAGATGATTTTTGAACACGTGTCTCAAAATATTATTCGAAATATCCGTGAAGATTTGTATGATCATGTACAAAAGCAGGATTTTTCATGGTTTGACAGGTCTCCGCCCGGTAACGTGATGACTCTTATGACAGGAGATCTTGATGCAGTCCGGCATTTTATAGCTTGGGTGCTGTATCAGATTTTTGAAAATATTATTGTTTTCATTTTTTCAATTATCGTTTTATCGTCAATTAATTGGATCTTAACATTGGCTTTTATGATCATTGCACCGGTTATTATTTTTCTCGTGCTCCGGTTTAAAAACAAAATAAAGCCGTCACATACAAAGGTCCGCGATCAGTTTGCAAAGCTAAATACCCGTGTAGCAGAAAATATAGCAGGCAACCGTGTTGTAAAGGCTTTTGTCCGCGAAAATTATGAGATGGAACGTTTTCAAAAAGAAAACATGACTTACCGCGATACTACAGTAGATAATGCTAATGTCAGAATTGCGTATCTGCCGGTTATAGAATCAATAGGAGGCGCTCTTCCTGTAATATTAATTCTTCTCGGCGGTTATTTAATAATAAACGGGCATCTTACAATAGGAGAGCTTGTTACTTTTAACGGTCTTATGTGGGCTTTTACCCAGCCGATTAACATGATGGGTAACCTCGTTAACGATGCACAGCGCTTTGCAGCCTCTGCAGACCGTTTATGGGAACTAAAGTGCAGAAAAAGTAAGATTGTTAATGAGCCCGATGCCGTTGCAGCCGGCAGAGTAAAAGGTGACGTTGAGTTTAAAAATGTATCGTTTAAATATAACGAAGTTACCGTTCTTGAAAATATCAGTTTTAAAGCTGAAAGCGGACAGACTATAGGTATTTTAGGGCCGACTGGATCCGGAAAGTCGACAATAGCAAAACTTCTATGCCGTTATTATGACTGTACAGAAGGCAGTGTTCTTATAGACGGTATAGATGTGAAAAAATATACGCTGGATTCGTTAAGGCGGAATGCCGGAATAACAATGCAGGATGTTTTTCTTTTTTCAGATACTATTGAAGGAAATATTGCTTTTGGAAAACCCGATGCAACTATGGAAGAAGTAAAAAAGGCAGCAGACCTTGCCTTTGCGTCTGATTTTATTAAAGACTTGAGTGCCGGATATGACACTATCGTAGGTGAAAGAGGGGTCGGTCTTTCCGGCGGACAGCGGCAGCGTATAGCACTTGCAAGATTGTTTTTGATGAATACGCCGATTATGATTTTGGATGATACAACTTCCAGTGTAGACGTTGAAACAGAAGAACAGATTCGTGATTCCATTGCATCGGAAACAAGCGGTCATACAACATTTATTATTGCACATAGAATTTCATCACTTGAAAAAGCAGATTTAATTCTTGTTGTAGAAAATGGGAAGATTACAGATCGCGGTACACATAAGGAATTGTTGGCACGTCCCGGTTATTACCGGCATGTATGGCTTCACCAAAACGGTTACGAAGGCGATATTCAGACAAACCACACAGGAGAATAAATTATGGCACGAAATAAATTTGATACCGACGAAGAACTAGACCCGGAGTTTAATCCTCATATTGTAAAAAGACTTTTAAAGTATTTAGTTCCTTATAAAAAAAGAATGTTTGTCGCCGGACTCTTTATGATAATTGCGTCGTTTACATCTCTTTTGGGACCATTTTTAATAAAGACTGCGATAGACGTTGCCATTCCGAATAAAGATATGAAGCTTTTAGTACTATTAAGCTCGCTTATTCTTATGGGTATTGTTGTTGTGTGGCTTTTTTTAACACTGCGTTTTAAGATAATGTCTAAACTTGCACAGGATATTATTGTAACAATACGTACCGACGTGTTTTCCAAAATTCAGGCGCTGCCCTTTACCTATTTTGACTCCCGTCCTCACGGAAAAATCCTAATCAGAGTTGTAAACTACGTTAACTCCTTGAGTGATCTTTTATCAAACGGAATTATTCAGCTGATAACGGACTTATTCAATATTATCGTTATTGTAGGTTTTATGCTGTTTATAAATCCGAAGCTTACCCTTGTGACGCTGGCTACTGTACCTGTGTTGTTTATAACGCTAATAATCTTAAAAAAGAAGCAGCATGCAGCATGGCAGCTTGTAAGCCATAAACAGGCAAACTTAAATGCTTACCTGAGCGAAAGCTTAAACGGTATGAAGATTACACAGTCATTCGCCCGTGAAAAAGAAAATAGAAGTATTTTTTCAAATTTATGTGCAGAATGGAAAAATGCCTGGATGCCTGCAGTTATTAGAAACTTCTTAATCTGGCCTCTTATTGATAATCTTTCGACAATAGGAGTCTCTCTTGTCTATTTTGCCGGAATTATGTGGTTTTCAGATCCTGTTTCTGTCGGTACTCTTGTAGCTTTTGCCGGATACATCTGGCGTTTCTGGTTTCCTATACAAAACATCGGTAACTTTTACAATAATATGGTTACTACAGGCGCTTACATGGAACGTATTTTTGAGCTCTTAGATGAACCGGTGGAAGTATCTGATATTCAAGGCGCAATAGAGCTTCCTCCCATACGCGGGCATGTAGAATTTTCGAATGTTAACTTTTCCTATGAAAAAGGGTATCCCATTCTTAAAGATGTTAATTATGTTATAACACCAGGAACAACAGTTGCCATTGTAGGACCCACAGGCGCCGGAAAAACTACCATCGTGAACCTTCTTTCCCGTTTTTATAACCCGGACTCCGGCCAGGTTCTTATTGATGGAATAGATCTTAAGACGGTACAGATCCGTTCTGTACGAAAACAGGTCGGTGTTATGCTCCAGGACAGTTTTTTGTTTTCAGGCACCATTATGGACAATATTCGCTATGGTAAGCTCGATGCAACTGATGAAGAGGTAATTAACGCTGCAAAGGCAGTTCAAGCTCATGATTTTATAAGCGCTTATCCTGACGGCTACAATACTGAAGTTAATGAGCGCGGTTCGGGGTTATCTGCAGGGCAGCGCCAGCTTATCAGTTTTGCGCGGGTTCTCCTGGCAGACCCCAGAATTCTGATTTTAGATGAAGCAACTTCTTCTGTTGATACAGAAACAGAGAGGGCAATACAGTCCGGGCTTACCCGGCTTTTAAAGGGAAGAACTTCCTTCATTATTGCACACCGACTGTCTACAATCCGCAATGCTGACATAATCTTCTTTATTCAGGACGGTAAAATAATGGAGTCCGGAACGCATGAAGAGCTAACCAGACTCGGAGGTTTTTACAGCAAGTTATACAAGAACACCGATTTGGCAGAGGCAATGTAAAAAATCTCCAATTATAAATCTGTATCGTATAAAGTTATTACTACACCTGCCGTTAATAAAATAACAAGGCAGGTGTTTTTTTATGGAAAGTGACAGACCAGGAAGAAGAATTTTAGTTTTTAATTGGCTTATATTTACAGCCCCTATTCTTTTCTTTTTTTCGCAGCTTTTTTTTATAGGTATTTTTTCAATACAGGAAGCGGGCCGTCTTATTCTGAATCCGCTTGTAATAGGTTTTTTTATGTACATTTTCTACAGTTTGCAGAAAAGTATCTGCAATTTATACCGCTTAGAAAAGAGTTTTTAAGTTTGTCGCTTACGGTAAGAAGTATTCTTGTCGCCTTCTTTTCAATTACGGGAGCCTTGTGTATTTGTGTTGCTCCTTTATTATGCGTAAGCTCTCAAGAAATGCTGCTAAATGTTATTCTTACGAAGGTAATTCCTCTTTCATTAATTGCATGTTTATTAGGAATAGGCGATTTTTACAGAATGATGAAGGGAATGTCCGACCGTGTATTTATGATAAATTCTTTTGCAGAGAAAATTGCGGCGGGGGATTTTAAAAATCAAACTATTCCGGTTACAAGCAGGGATGAGTTTGGTATTATGGTAAATAACCTTAACACCTTTGCAAAAAACACGGTAAATCTGGTCAGCGGCATTCAAACGAATGTTTCAATAACACAAAATGCTGCCGTAAAACTTATAGCAAATATGAATGATTCGCAAAAAAGCCTGCAGGAAATGATGATGCAGGTTGATACTGTTAAATCAGAAATGGAAAATCAGTCTTCCGGAGTAGAGGAAGCACAGGCAACTGTCAGAGAAATAATTAAATCCATAGAGGGTTTGTCATCAAGTGTGGAAACTCAGGCTGCAAATGTTACGCAGGTGTCATCTGCCATTGAGCAAATGGTTGCAAATATTAGGTCGGTAACGTCAATTTTAGAAAAAAATGCAAAAGCTACTAATGATCTGGATACAGAAGTTGAAAAAGGACAGAAGAAAGTCAGTTTTGCAGCAGAAAAAGCAGGGATTATTTTAGATGAATCTGAAGGAATGCTGGAGGCAAGCCGTATTATTCAAAGTATAGCTGAACAGACAAATATGCTTGCTATGAATGCTGCTATAGAAGCCGCTCATGCGGGAGAATCTGGAAAAGGCTTTGCCGTAGTAGCAGATGAAATACGTAAACTTTCAGAAGATACCAATATTCAAAGTAAAGAAATAACCAAGAGATTAAAGGAATTAAGCACCTCTATAGAGCAGGTTTCGCAAAATACAAAAGAGGCGGAAAAACAATTTTTTGCAATTTCCCAGCTTTCGCAGGGTGTAAAATCGCAGGAAAGCGTGATTATGAATGCTATGCAGGAACAAAGCAGCGGCAATGAACAGGTTCTTGAGGCGATGCGTTCTATTCAGGATATTACTATTCATGTTAAAGACGGATCATCTCAAATGCTTTCCGGCAGCAAAGAAGTATCTGTCGAGATGAATAAGCTTGAACAAACTACCGGTGCCGTAAACAGCTCTGTTCAACAGATGCTGAATTTTACAAATACGATTGCACAAATTATTGAAGAAACCAAGAAAACATCAGTAGAGAATGAAAAAGCTGCTGTAGACTTGTCAAAAGAGGCCTCAAAGTTTAGATTATAAGGATATTTACATTTGAGGTTAATTTGTGAGCTTTTTTGAAATAGTCCTTGTAGGTGTTGGTTTATCCATGGATGCCTTTGCTGTATCAGTCTGTAAAGGTTTATCTATGAAAAAAAGGTGTCTAAAGAAAAGTCTTTTAATTGCTTTCTTTTTTGGTTTTTTTCAAGCTTTTATGCCCTTCATAGGCTGGCTGTTAGGTTCCAGTTTAGAAAAAATAATTACTCCAATCGATCATTGGATTGTTTTTGCTCTATTAAGCATTTTGGGAGTAAAGATGATCATTGAATCAATGAAAAAGGAGGAAGAGAGCTGTCCCCGGGAAAAGAATACTGTCGCAGCAGAAATCCGCCAGCTCCTTGTTCTTTCAATTGCTACCAGCATAGATGCGCTTGCTGTAGGAATCACATTTGCCTTTTTACAAGTTTCAATAGTATCTTCATGTGGAATAATTGGTGTTACGACATTTTTAATTTCCTTAGCCGGAGTCTGTACTGGAGCCAAATTCGGTGCCAGATTTAAAAACAAGGCCGAATTTGCCGGCGGTTTAATATTAATGCTTTTAGGATTAAAGATACTTCTGGAACATCTTGGAGTAATATAAAGAAATGGATTTTTATTCTGTAGTACTGCTTTTTTTTGTGTATAGTTTCATAGGATATGTATGCGAGATACTCTATGTTTCATCTATTCAAAGAAGATTTGTCGACAGAGGTTTTCTGCACGGGCCCATTTGTCCTGTTTACGGATTCGGAGCCCTGCTGGTTATCTTTCTTTTAAAACCGGTTTCGCATTCTATTCCTATTCTGTTTATATCAGCTGTAATTCTTACTTCTGTCCTTGAGTATTTCACAGGCTTTCTTTTAGAAACATTGTTTAATACCAAATGGTGGGATTATTCACAATATAAGTTCAATATTAAGGGCCGGGTTTGCTTATTAAACTCGCTTTTATTCGGTATTTTAAGTCTGATAGGTGTAAGAATTATACATCCTTTTCTCCTTCATGGTATGCAGAATATTCATTATGCAGTAATAAAAGGAGTAAGTATTTTATTACTTGTTTATTTTTGTATTGATTTATTCTATTCTGTTAAAAAAGTGCTGCGTTTTAATGAACACTTGCTGCTTCTTGGGGAATTTGTTGAAAATTTGAAAGAAAAATACGGCAGCGAGCAATGGTTTATGGGACACAATCTGCTTGAAATATTTAAAACAATTACAGATACAAGTCCTCAGGAAAAGGACCGTTTGCATATTACACCTGCATTACTGGAAAAAATTCAATCCTTTTCTCAAAAAACAAGGGATATTGATTCTTTCATTCGGAAGTTTCCTTCTATAAGCAGTATCCGTCATAAGATATCTTTGGATCATGTCAAAGCAAGAATTGAGCAGTATAAAAAGGGAAGAAGAGATAAATAGTGAAAGCTTGCCAGATGTAAATTTTAAGGGTATAATTATCAGTATCAAAATGACAATGTATGAAATACTGTCGTTAAAGATATACTTAAAAAAGGGAGACAATGTATGGAAAATACGCTGCCTAAAATCCTGAGAGACGTTGCCGGAAAATATCCGGAAATTAATGCACAGTATACACGAAAAGAGAATGGTTCATTTGTGCCAAATACGTATAAAGAAATGTATGAAGCAGTTTTGGACTTTGGTGCGGGTCTATTATCCCTTGGTATTAAAAGGGGAGATCATGTAGGGTTAATAGCTGATGATCGTAAAGAATGGCAGCAGTCCAGTATGGGTATTATGGCTATAGGGGCAGCAGATGTTCCGCGCGGCTGTGATGCTACAGAAAAAGATTTATCATATATTTTATCCTTTGCCGGCTGTAATACCGTTGTAACGGAGAATGAAGCACAGGTTAGAAAAATTCTTTCAATTAAAGCTTCTCTTCCCGATGTTCAGCGGATAATTTCGTTTGATCCGGTGTCTGATGCTGCTCTTACCGATGCAAAGTCGCAGAATTTAAGCGTTATTCTTTTTTCAGATATAATTTCTGCCGGTAAGCACTATAGAACCAGTAATCCTCTGGCAATAGAGCAAGAAATAGATAAGGGTGATCCGGAAGAGATAGCCTGTATTATTTTTACTTCCGGAACTACAGGCGAGCCGAAAGGTGTTATGCTGTGTCATAGAAATTTCACCGTGCAGCTTGATGAACTTCCCGAGCGTATAACTCTTTCTCCCGGTGATAAAGCTTTATGTGTTCTTCCTGTGTGGCACTCTTTTCAGCGTTTGTGCGAATATGTAATAATGTGTCAGGCGGGCGCTATGTGCTACTCAAAACCGATAGGAAGTATTTTACTTGCAGATTTTGCATCTTTGAATCCTCAGCTGCTGCCTGCAGTCCCCCGCGTTTTCGAGGCAGTCTATGAAGGTGTTAACCGTGCAATGAGAAAGACGGGTGGTGTAAAGTTTGTACTGTTTAAATTCTTTGTTGCTGTAGGCGTTCTTCAAAGTAAAATTGATAGAGTTATGTTTAGAAAGACTGCTTTTTTTGCGAAAAGAGTACTGCTGCTTGACTGGCTGATGTTTATTATTCCATGGCTCATTCTAACACCTGTAAAGGCATTAGGCGGAGTTCTTGTTTTTAAGAAAATTCGGGTAAAACTCGGTAATGCATTTATCGGAGGGGTATCGGGCGGAGGTGCTTTGCCGCCTGCTGTTGATCAGTTTTACTGGGCTGTAGGCATTAACATTGTTGAGGGATACGGACTCACAGAGACGGCTCCTGTTGTTTCTGTAAGACCTATGAAAAAACCAGTTTTCGGTACTGTTGGAAAACCTATCCGCGGTGTGGAGGTTAAGATTACCGGAGAAAATGGAGAAATACTTCCTCCCGGTACAAAAGGTACGGTTAAGGTCCGCGGCGGTATTGTAATGAAAGGGTATTACAAGAAAGATGACCTTACTGCTAAAGCAATAGATAAGGACGGCTGGCTCGATACCGGCGACCTGGGAATGATGACCGTTAACGGAGAGCTTGTTCTTAGAGGAAGAATGAAAGATACCATTGTTTTACGAGGCGGAGAAAACGTTGAGCCCCTTCCGATCGAGATGCGTTTAAAGGAATGCAGATTTATTGGTCAGTGTGTTGTTGTTGGACAGGATGAGCGTTATTTAAGCGCTTTGATTGTTCCTGCTCAGGAAGAGGTTGAAAATTTTGCAAAAGAAAACAGTATTGGTTTTTCATCCTACGGGGAGCTTTTAAGTAATCCGGAAATTTTGAAAATGTTCGATACAGAGATTCAAAATCTTGTTAATTCAAAAAGCGGCTTTAAAATTTTTGAAAAAGTTGCCCGTTTTGCTCTTCTAAAAAAACCGTTTGAAGTTGGTGTTGAGCTTTCTGCTAAACAGGAAATAATGCGGTATAAACTTCCTGAGTTATATGCCAAGGAAATGAAGGCTCTGTATAAATAATTATTTTTCGGAATATAAAAGAATGTCGGGGCGGTATTCAAAGTGCATATTATCCCAGATAATCCACTTGCCGCCCCATACAAAGCCCTCTTCTTCAAAGATGGATATCACCTTTTCAGGCGGTATCCATCGCAGTTTTAAAGGGGTTTTCATCCAGTTTTGTTCATTTATGTCCTTTGTCCACATCCAGTAAATCTCGTATACATTCATCTTCCTGGGTAGTATATCTATGCTGATTCCCCAGCTGTGTGTAGAACGGGAGCTTATGTCGCGGATGTCGCGCCAGTTATAGCCGCTCATGTTTCCAAGGCTTTCGAGAAAGGTTTTAATTTGTTCATCAGTTTTCGCTTCATTATTCAGTCTTGTCTGTACTCTTTTTAATGCAGGTAGAAGATCTTCATGTATGATTATTTTTTTACCTAAAAAAATAAAGGGAACAATGCGGGTAAGAATAGAATCTTCTGATTCTCCGTTATAGAGTGCATTCAGTAAAAAATCTGACGATTTTTTTTTAATACTTCCCTTTAATCTGGAATCTACAATAGTGCGTAAATTTTCAATTTCTGCAGCGGTGAATGTTTTTGGATCACGAACGGAATCTGCATAGGTGTAGGTAAATATAGGGTCAAAGTCAAGATAGCTGTCGAGAAGCGAAGACGGAAGAAGTCTTCCTTCCTTCCAATATAGAAGTGTTGTCTTGTCGTGTGCGGTTATAAGAATACTCCATAAAGCCTTAGTACGGTCATAAATGGGATTTATAGATTTTTCCGGGTAGGCTTTTTGCAGAAGAGATGTATAAAACCAGGACTCGTCTATACTTCCCGTGTCTTGAGAGAATAAACTGCGGGATAAAATAAGCAATACTAATAAAGCAGGAACAAACTTAGGCATCTATGAATTATATCACATAAAAAAATTAATCAGTCTCTGATTGAATATTTTTTTTACTGTCGTTTGTAATTATCATATCCAAAACACTGAAAAAGAGAATTACAACAAGAGGTCCTAAGATTAGACCGTTAACACCGAAGACCTGAATGCCTCCTAAGATAGCAAAGAAAATAACAAGGGGGTGTACATTGATTTTTTCTTTTAAGAAGAACGGGCGTAAGAAATTATCTAGAAAGCTTATACAAAATCCGGAAAGGAGTAAAAATAAAATTCCTTTCCAGGCAGGACCTGTGAAAATCATAATTATACCAATTGGCGCCCAGACAATTGCAGAACCAAAAAGCGGTATAAAGGTAGCAAACATTAGTACAACAGAGAAAAGCAAGGCTGCTTTTACTCCGAATATTTTCATTAAAATAAAGGCTGCTGCACCCTGATACAGAGCTACAAGTACATAGCCGGAGAGTAAGCCTTTAATCGTTTCGGAAAATTTTGCGGTAAGTGTTTTCATGTAAGAAGGATTAATTGGGACGGCTTTTGCAAAAAGCGAGAAAAGATAGCCTGAATCAAGATAGAAAAAGTAAAGAATGAAAATTAGAAATACTAAAGAAATAAGAAAGCTGCCAGCACCTCCAATTATATTAGTAGACCATGAAAAAAGATTGTCGCTGTATTGCTGAACATAAGTGAGAATCGTTGCGCGTAAATTGAGCGTGTCAAGATTGAGCAGTGTAATACCGTCGAGACCGAGGGTTGTTAAAAATTTACTGACAGACTGGAGTGCAAGAAAATCCGATAAGAAAGAGGGATTCCCGGCTATAAAAACTTCAATATCTTTGAGTGTTGTTAACAGCTGATGAATTATTTGGAAAACAAGAAATGATAATGGACCAATAATTAGTAAAAGAGTACCAATAGAAAACGAAGCCGCCAGGAGATGTCTCTTTAACTCAAAAGATTTCTTTGCCGGAGAAATCCTTTTTAGAATTTTTTTATGCAGCGGTGAAAGGGCTATATACAAAAGAGCTGCCCACAAAATAACATTAAAGAAAGGAAAAAGAATACAGACAACGAGTGTAAATAAGAGTGCAAAAAGAGCAAAAAGGAATGTTGTCTGCAGTGTAAACTTATGATTCATATTAACCTCCAATTATTACAGCGCCGGTTTTAGCATCGACCGGCAGACGTTTTCTTTGATTATCTGAGAGCGGCGGGAGGGATAAAAGATCTCCGGAATTAAACGGCGTAGATTTTTCAAATATTAACGTTAGTCCTGCATCTGAACAGGCGTATCGAGCAATACCTTTATACGGTATTTTAATAGGATCAGAAGCAATTCGCAATAAAAAATTCTCATTTATTACTTCCGTTTTTTCTGGTGTTGTTTTTTGAGCAAAGACAAATGAAAAAGCGGCTCTTTCTTTAGGAAGTTTTGCATCTTTGGAAAGGGCGTGAAGCTTTTTCGGGGCATTATCAGTATTGAGGACAAAATGGCACCACTTACCGCCTCTTCTGCCGTCCATGGGACACGTTTTATCGTGGGGACAGGGAGCTGTAATAGAATAGTTCTTACGTATAAAAGCATCTCTGGTAAGCGAGATAAATCTTGATGTGCGGGGAACACCCGGTTCAACAACCAGTATTGAGTGAGCTCCTGTGCTCATGTAGGGGAGAATTATTTCACTGTATCTTTTAGCAGACTCTTCAAGGGGTTTTGAAGAATTCCAGTACATTTCATTGAACATATTTGCACAGGTGCACAGCTGGACCGGATTTTTAAGTTTTTCTCCGAGAGCGCCCTTAATTCGAATAATTGTCCAAGGCTCGCATTCCAATGCTGCGCAGACTGCCAGGAATAATTCTTCTCCAAGAGAAAGAGCTGTTTGTGATAAATCCATGCAGTACCAGGTGATCTTTTTGGCTCTGAGTTCGGGCCGTGAAAGCAGTAAAGCTATGGGGACCGTGAGAGGACCCGATCCTGCATCGAGACAGTACGATCCGTCTTCCAAGTGAGAAAAAGCACCGCTTTTAAAACCTGAAAAAAGAGAAGTCAAGCGGAATAAATTCCACCACATGAAGTAGCGTGTATACGCCGAAAGATATGCGGCCTGATTCATATAGCCTATGCGCCTGCTTGAGCGTTCATCGGTAAGCTGATGTGATAATTCGCGGATTGTGTCGGGCAAGCTTACTAAATGTTTTGAGTTAAGAGGTTTTACGCTTTGAATAACAGCGTCAAAATTAGTAAGTACTTTGACAGCCTTGTCGTCAAGTTTTCCAAAAAGACTTTGTATTGTTGTGCTCATGTTTATTCCTGATGTTTTCTGTAATTTCTTACAGTAAAAAATAAGTCTATTAATTCACTTCGAAATTCGTTGAAACTCTGATGAAGATGCATATAATTTCCTTCCTGGTCAATAACTGTGTTATCGTCGGAGGATTCCTCTATAATCCGGTTTCGCGCACCTTCGATAGTGAATTTTTTATCCTGTATAAGATGTTTAAGACGCAGTATGATGAGAATATCGTGCTTGCTGTATACACGGCGGCCGTTCAATTTCTGCGGTGTTATAGCCGGAATAACTTCTTCCCAGTAGCGTAGTACGTGGGCCTTTACTCCGGTCAATTCCTCAACATCGCCGATTGAATATTCTGCCATTCTACTCCTTGTTCCTCTCTTCCCATTTTTTACGGCTTGCCTTTAGTTCGAGAAGAACGGGTATCTTGTCAAATCCAAGATCTGCTCTAATCTTGTTCTTCAAATACGAGACATAACTTTGCGGTACAATTTCCGGGCGGGATGCAAAAATTAAAAAGGAAGCAGGATTTATATCTGTCTGTACCATATATTTAATTTTGAAACTTGCAGTTCTGCTGGCAGGAGGCGGATATGCCGAAACCCAATCTTTGAGTGCAACATTCAAGGGACCTGTTTCTATTTTTCGCGTCAGCTGCTCGTAAAGTTCCAGGGCTGTATTTAAAAGAAGTTTAATGCCCTTTCCCTCAAGTGCTGAAATACAAATAATCGGGGCGTAGCTCATATGAGCGAACATGATGCGTATATTTTCTTCTGCCTTCTTAATAGTTTTTCTTTCCTGATCCTGAGTATCCCATTTGTTTAGAATGAAAATTATTCCGCGTCCGCGTTCATGAGCGAGACCGATAACTTTCTTATCCTGCTCAGTAAGGCCTTCCTGTGCATCAATCATGTAAAAGCAAAGATCGGTTCTGTCGAGTGTTTTTATAGCCCGGTTAACAGAATAATACTCAATATCTTCTTTTACTCTTGCTTTACGCCTAATACCTGCAGTATCCAGAACCTGAAAATGATGATCATTATAGTCAAAATAACCTTCAACAACATCGCGTGTTGTTCCTGCATAATCGCTGACGATTGAAGAGTTTGAATGAGTTAATCTGTTGGAAAGAGTAGATTTACCGGTATTCGGTTTTCCCATAATTGATATTTTAATAACTTTTTCTTCTTCGCCTTCTTCAACCTTAGAAAAATCGATGTTTTTTACAATTGATTCTGCAAATTCGGTAATGCCGTCTCCATGTTCTGCAGAAATAAGGTGAAGATGTTTAAAACCGAACTGCATAAAATTCCATGCTTCCTGCTCGTTTCTTCCGCCCTCAGTTTTATTAACAGCTCCGACAACTTTATCCCAATAGGGTCTAAGAAGAGCAATGAATTCTTCATCTTCCCCGGTGATGTTTCCCGCTTCGAGTAAGAGTACAATGAGATCAGCTTTTTTCAGCATTTCAATAGTTTTAGAAACAACGAGTTCATCCATAACTGCTTCCATTGTTCCAATATCTCTGTCCAGTTTAAATCCTCCGGTATCCATGAGGCGTACCGGATGGTCTAAAATGAACGCATTCTCTTCAATGGGATCCCTTGTTACTCCTGGTGTGGGATCGGTTATTGCCCGTCTTCTATGAAGAAATCTGTTAAAAAGGGTAGATTTTCCAACATTCGGTCTTCCTGCAATAACAACTAAGGGAAGGTTGCGGTAGTGCTTGTCAGTGCTGAATTTTTTCGCGGCATCTATTTCTAATTCTGCGTCCAGCGGGTTTTGTTCCGTGTTTTCTGTGTTCATGTGTATTCCTGATATTACTGTATTGTATCTGCTATTTCTTTCATCTCCGAAAGCACCTTTTGAGAAAGAAAAGCCTTGATTTCCGATATTTTTTTTGGCGACATACTGATATTTCTTACTCCCAAACCTATAAGTACTTCGAGACTTTCTGTCCGGGAGGCCATCTCGCCGCAGACTGAAACCGGAATTCCTGCCTGATGCGCACTTGCAATGGTGTAGCGGATCATTCTAAGAACAGCGGGATGCATTTCTGAAAAAAGAGGAGCGGTCTCAATATTATCACGATCTACGCTGATAGTATACTGTGTAAGGTCATTTGTTCCTATAGAGAAAAAGTCGCACTGAGCGGCAAAAAGGTCTGCAGTAATAGCGGCTGCAGGTGTTTCTATCATTATTCCTAAGGGTGTTGTTTTGTTGAACGGTTTATTCTCTGCTTCAAGCTCTGCCTGAACTTCGTGAATAAGTTTCTTTGTTTTCTTAATCTGCTCAATATCAGTTAGAAGAGGCAGCATAATTTTTAGTTTTCCATGAACACTTGAGCGGTAAAGCGCACGAAGCTGGGTTTTAAAAATGTCGGGGCGTGTCAGGCAAAAGCGGATTGCTCTGTTTCCTAGAAGCGGGTTTTTCTCGCTTCGTCCGGGCATTCCTGCGAGTGGTATAACTTTGTCGCCACCTGCATCGAGTGTGCGGATAGTAACAGGCTTACCCTTCATTATTTCCAGTACTGATGAATATGCCTTGTATTGAGTTTCTTCATCAATGAGCAGCCCTTGTTCTGCAGCGCTCATGAACAAAAACTCTGTTCTAAATAATCCTATACCGTCCGCACCTTCTTTTTCTGCTATTTCTGCTTCTTCTACAGACCCTATATTGGCAAAAATCTGAATGACTGTTCCGTCTTTTGTGACAGCCTTTTTAGTAATAAAGGCTGCAAGCTTGCTCAATCTTTGTTCTGTCTCTGTTTTGTGTTGAGTATATTGCTTTTTTGTTTCCAGATCAGGATCTAATATGACCAGAGCCTTGTTTGCATCGATAATTACTTCCGCTTCATGAGGTAAAGAGGCTTCAATTTTGTCTATACCGAAAACAGCAGGTACACCATAGGTACGGGCAAGAATTGCCATGTGGCTTGAAACTCCGCCTTCGCAAAGGAGAAGTCCGTCAATTCCTTTTTGAAAAAGCATCATTGCCTGTGACGGCTGAAGGCTGTGAGCGGCGACAATTGAACCCTCGGGGACAGATTCAAGATCTGCAGATTTGTAGCCGAGCATAGTATGCACAACGCGGCCGTAAACATCGAGAATATCTGCAGCACGTTCTGCTAAATAGGCATCTCCTATAGCTTTAAGCTGGTCTGCACTTTCATGCACTTTTTTATCAATTATAAACTCGATATTGAATGAATTTGTTTCATATTCATGCTTTATCTGCCCTATAAATTCGGTATCTTCGAGCATGAGCAGGTAGGTTTGAACAACACTCTGCTGTTCTTTATTTGAAGTATTTAAAAGGGAGGAAAAATATTCCTTTGTTAATTGTAAAGAAGACTCAAAACGAAGCCATCCTGAATTTCTTTCTGCTTCCTGAATTAAAATTTTAGGGATTTGGGCATTTTTTATGCTCGATACTGTAAATATCTTTCCAATTCCGATCCCGGGAGCGGCGCTAATTCCGTTAAACAGCTTCATTTAATAAATATATCAGTGCAGGGCATATACTGTCAAATGGGTTATTACTTGCCTACGCAGAAATTGGCAAAAATTGAGCCTAGAACATCTTCCGGTGTCACTTCTCCGGTTATGGCGCTTAAAGCATCCAGAGCATCTTCTATGTCCTGTACAACTGCATCAAGGGTGTAGTCTTTTTCATAAACGAAAAGCGCATGTTCCAGGCAAAGAACCGCTTCATCAACTGCCTTTTTCTGCCGTTCTGAACCAAGACCCGCCTGATCCCGTTCTGTTGAATTTCCTTGAATAAGCAGGGTTTTAACAGCGTTTCCCAACTCATGAATGCCGTCTCCATTCTTTGAACACACTGATACAAAGTTTGCAATAGTGCACGATGAAAAGAGGGTTTTTGCTTTAGAGATATCAGCCTGTAAAAGATCGCTTTTTGTAAAGACAACAATTGCCGGAACAGGATTGGAGGTATGAGAAATGAGGGTTTCTAAGAAGGAAATATCTTCATCTGATATAGGGTTTCGAGAGTCTAGAAGATATAAAACAATATCTGCATCCTTACTCAGGTCATAGGTCATTTCTACGCCGCGTTTTTCTACAAGGTCCTGTGTTTCACGCAAGCCTGCAGTATCAAAAAGACGGGCTGGAATACCGTCAAAAGAAACCCAGCTTTCTATCCAGTCGCGTGTTGTGCCGTGAACATCGGAAACAATGGCTCTTTCTTCTTTTAAGAGCGCATTAAACAAGCTGGATTTACCGGCATTCGTTTTGCCCGACAAAATTATGCGTGCACCTTCCTGGTACA
>Ga0116148_1002383_pt1 | contig 18713 bp, 22 predicted proteins | sample AD_UKC055_MetaG_FD_89786 | JGI IMG/M metagenome (GOLD analysis project Ga0116148, IMG submission 89786) | Active sludge microbial communities of municipal wastewater-treating anaerobic digesters from USA - AD_UKC055_MetaG | ecosystem: Engineered > Bioreactor > Anaerobic > Digestate | place: USA... | reverse complement strand
ATTCCTTTCTGAATATCGGGGTGAAAATTAAATTCGGTAAATTTCATAAAATCCTTGTGTAATGCGATAAATCGTATTTTCTCTAATTCTAAAATCAAATCCGCATTTGTAAAGCGTTTCTTTGTAAATCAAACTAATCAATTGTTCTAATTTCGGCCATAATCCAATTTAAAATCCTCTTTCTGTAACCTTTTTTTGCTATACACACTTATTCTTGTTATATTTTATACTTTCATTATTATTTCTGATCCGGGGCTTACTATGATTATTAAAAGAATTTCTTTTCTTATAGCATTAATTCTTTTCTCCAATTTGTATTCTCAGAATTTACCGTCTGAGTATTGGAAGCTTTCAACTGAAGAACTTTCAAAATATACGGACGATAATGCACAGCTTGAACTTGCATCAAGATACCTGACTGGGTCAAACGGCGACATTATTGATATAAAAAAGGCTCACAGAATATTGAATAAACCTGAATTGAAAAATAAACCTGCAGCAATTATATTTTTTCTCATCAGCGGCAAAAAGACTACAACTACAGACGAAGAATTGAAAAATGGTTTTAATGAAATTAAAAAATTAGCAGATAGAAGAAATCCCTGTTATCAATATATCACTGCTATTTGTTACAGAAACGGTATTGGAACTATACCAGACAAGAAACAATATGTAAATTACTTAGAATATTCTGTTAGAAAAGAATACTCCCCTGCAATTGCTGTTTTAGGAGAAGAATATTTAAAAGGCGAGCATATTAAGAAAAATTTAACTGCTTCAATAAATCTATTCTCCAAATCAGCAGAATATGGAAATTCAATCAGTAGATGTAATCTTGCAATCTTGTACCGTACGGGAAAAGGTGTTAAAAGAGATTTACATAAAGCAGTTGAACTCCTGACTCTTTCTGCAAATCAGAATTTAGCAGAAGCGCAATGTGATCTTGCGATATGTTATGCAAATGGGGCTGGAGTTGAGAATGATCTAGCTAAAGCTGTTGAATTATATACTTTATCGGCAAATCAAGGCAATGCTAAAGCACAATATAATCTTGCATTATGTTATGAAAATGGCAAAGGGGTAACAAAAAATATAATAAAGGCTATTGATCTATATACTTTATCTGCTAACCAAGGGAATTCTTCTGCACAATTCTTTCTAGCCCAACACTATTATTATGGAGATTTCATAGAAAAGAATATAAATAAAGCCGTTGAACTATATACTTTATCTGCAGAACAAGGGGATACTGTAGCTCAATATAATGTTGCATTATGCTATTATCAAGGGAAGGGTGTAAATAGAGATATAGAAAAAGCAATAAAGTATTTTACCCTATCTGCTGATAAAGGATACCCTGAAGCTCAATATAATCTCGCAATATGTTATGAGAATGGGACTGGGGTTAGCAAAAATATTAGCAAAGCCATTGAACTTTATACTTTATCTGCAAATCAAGGATTTGCCAAAGCTCAATACAATCTAGCAGTTTGTTATGCAAATGGTGATGGAGTTGATAAAAATATTTCTAAGGCAGTTGAATTGTATTCTTTATCTGCAAAACAAGGGAATAGTTTTGCACAATTTAATCTTGGAGTTTGCTATGCAAAAGGAAATGGTGTTGAGAAAGATATTTTAAAAGCTGTTGAATTATATACTCTATCTGCGAATCAGGGTTATTCATTAGCCCAATATAATTTAGGAGTATTTTATTATAATGGAGAAGGAATACCCAAAAATGACATAAGGCCCTTTAAACTTTTCGCATTATCCGCCGATCAAGGATATGATAATGCACAAAACAATCTAGCAGTTTGTTATGAATATGGTTATGGTGTTGAAAAAAATATTTCTAAAGCCATTGAACTATATACCCTTGCAGCAAAACAGGGAAATGAAATGGCTATAAATAACCTAAATAGAATAAAGACTACAGACCAGAGCGACAAAAAGAATGAACCGAAGTAAGGCTGAGTTTCCTAAAGCAATTCACCCTCAATTCGGAGAAATAACCGCTCCGTTTATAATTTCGGCAAGCCGTGCAACGGACATTCCTGCATTCTATTCTGACTGGCTCATTAACAGATTTGATCAAGGATATGTTTCAAAAATCAATCCTTATGACCGGTCAAAGATTTCATATATATCTCTTAAAAATGTTAAATCAATCGTCTTCTGGAGCAAAAATCCCGAACCATTAATTGACAAACTTAGTTATTTTGACTCGAGGAAAATCGCATATTATTTTCAGTTTACTCTTAATGATTATGAAAAAGAAAATCTTGAACCGGGTCTTCCAAAACTTATTGAGCGAATTGAAACTTTTCAGCGATTGTCAGAAAAAATCGGAAAAGAAAAAGTTATCTGGAGGTTTGATCCTCTGATTAAAACAGATATAACTTCTTATGATGATCTGCTTGAGCGAATCAAGAAAATAGCTGATAAAATTCATCCTTTTACAGATAAGCTTGTTTTCAGCTTCGCTGAGATAGAATCATACCGTAAAGTCAGACGGGCATTCAATTCAAGAAAAGATCTATTTTATAAGCCGCCCGAAGATTATCAGGCAGCTGAAGATGATAAAATTAGTTTTGTAAAAAGGCTTTCTGCTGCAATTCCTGAGCTAAAGAAATTAAATCCGTATTTTCAAATCGCTTCATGTGCAGATTCGATAGATTATTCAATTTACGGCATTTTGCCGAACAGATGCATTGACGATGAACTGCTTCTTAAAATATCCGATGACGCGGAACTGCATCAATTTCTTCGTCCATCTCTTTTCCGCGATGAATACTATCTCAAAGACCGCGGGCAGAGAAAAAACTGCGGATGCATTCTCAGCCGCGATATCGGTGCTTATGATTCCTGCCCTCATTTCTGTCTTTATTGCTATGCTAATTATTCCAAAGAAGCAGTTTTGGATAAGATAAAATCTTTCAATAAGATGTCCGAATTTATTTAGTATCTTCCTTGTCGTTTTCAAATTAATCTTGACACTATAATTTTAAAACCAATTTTACATATAAATAAGGAGCTAATTTTGAAAAAAGTATCTTTGATTGTTTTTGTTTTAATTGCATCTTTTTTTCTTTCATGCAGCAGCACAAGCACGTTGAAAGTAAGCCGTGATCAGATGAAATCTTATAAAAAAATTATCATCATTCCTCTTTATGTTCCGGAACAAATGATACAGAAAGATTATAAAGATAATGTAGTTGGAGCTGCTTATCCTGATGAATTTAAAACTGAGCTCTACAAATTGGTTAATGACAAAAAACATCTTTATGATGCATGGGTTGAAAAAACCATGAAAGATGGTAAATATAAATTTCAAACTATAATTCATGCTGAGAAAATTGATTCACAGATTGTAGTAGAAACACAAAAAAGTCCGCTTGAATTTGGAAAATATTCTTGGATGGGAAATCTTTGGTATAGTCTAAATCCTGAATATATAAAAAAAATAACAAAAGATAATGAAGCCGATCTTGTTCTTTTTCATTATCTGCAATGCGCTAAGCATAGTGCATTTGTCGAAGGCGGCTGGGGATATAAAAAATATGGACCTTATGACTCCCTTAGATACTATGGTAAAATCTATGACAAAAGCGGGAATATAGTTTTCGATACTACAGGTGAAAAAGATACTAAAATTGCGTTAATAATGGAATATTATAAAGACAGTGTAATTTTCGGTACATTAAAGGTTAGACCAACTCTTGAAAAGCTTAAAGAGCAGCTTACAGAAAAAAATATCAATTTTAATCTTGGTTTTAACAATTACGACGAGAAAGCTTATTACGGAGAATTTGTAGTTAGATAATAATAGATTTTTCGGTAAAGGGAAAACCGATGAAAGTCGATTTTCTTTTTACCGGTTTTTTCAGAAAAGAAGGAAAACATATACGCATTTCTTTAATAATTATACTTAAAGAAGGTATTTCATACTTCCGGCAATCAGCATATTAAGTTTTACATATAACTATTTTTGATAAAGGATTAATCAGACGATTTATTCTAACAAGTTAAAATAAATGAAAAACGGTCTTTTCAAAGTAACTAAATCATTACAAAAATATCCCGATGGAATTTTCGATTCTTTTATGGCAATAGCTGTCAGTCATTTATTCGCTGCAGCAAGTTATAAAATGAACTTATCTCTAAATATAAATAGTTTTCTTTAATTAGCTTTTTGTGTTGCCAGTGTCTCAGTTTTATTTTTTCCTGAAATTCTTTATTACATTTTTTATCTATAGTACTATGTTACTAGAAGCTATTTTTTATGCAGCGGACAGAGATTCAAGCACTCTTTGTAATTCCATGATAAAATCAGCTTATAATAATCTATAACACATTAAGAAGGGATTTAACATTTTTTCGTATATCATAATGGTTCAATGCATACTTTCTTGAAGCTTCTGACTTTTCAGAATAATCTTTATTAGAACTTAATAATTTCTGTAATTTAATATTGAGATTTTCAAGATTACCTCTGCAAAAGTAGCCCCCTTTATGTTTTCCTAAAAAATCATCATTGTCAAAATATAAAGAAAGAATAGGTAAACCTAATGACGAAGCTTCTAAAACAGTCATTGGCCAATCTCCCTCCATATCTGATGTAATGCATAGGATTTTTGATAATGAGAGATATTTTTTTATTTGAGAATTGGGAGCTGTTTCATAAAAATCAATATTCGATACCGCAGCAGCTTGTTTCTTTATATCTTCAAAAAACATTACTCCGCTTTTAACTTTTGAACAAACCATTAGAAATTTCTTTTTCGGATTTTTTTTAGCAATCCAAATAAAATCGTTCGGATTTTTCCATCTTTCACATCGGCCAATCCATGATGCGTCATAGATTTTGTTCTTTTCTGAACGGAGAGTCTTTATGGATTTAATTCCCTTTTTTACAATAAAAACCTTTTCTAAATGCTTAATAGGAATATTTGTTCTCTGAATCTCGCTTTGACATATAAGCCTGTAGGAGCATTTTAACAATATTCTGTAAAACCAGGCTTTCTTTCGGGAATTCTGATAATAACCTTTTGTTTCGATATCATGTGCAAACATAAAAACAAATTTTATACCGAACATTTTAGAGAATACAGAAAAGAGGATTGAAGAAAAAGTTAATCCTCTCTGCAAAACAAAATCAGGTGAATTATGTTTCAAAACACTTAAGACACCTGAAATTTTAGTTATAAAAGAAGACTGTTTCTTATATGGCTCAACAAAGGAGTAAGGAATTTCGAGCTTATCAGAAAATTCAGAAGAATTCGGAATCAAACATAAAAGATTACATTTCAGAGAGTGCATTTCTGAAGCAATTTGGTGAAGCTGAACTGTAGCTCCGCCAAAAGAATCGGTAGATTTTTTTAAAAAAAATCCAATCGAATCTTTTGGAAAAATTATGGCAATTTTAGGCTTTTCTCTGAACATTCGATAAAACAATGCTCCAAAATAAGTTAAATAACTTCAATTATATTACTAAAAATGACAATACCTACGTCAAGACATTAAAGGAGATTCATCTCTCCTTTTTATTATAATAAACGGCAGCAACTTTATTAATAAACACCTTAAAATACTTTTAAACTGCAAACGTGATTTTTTTCTACTTATATTTCCAAAGCTCAACTCAGAAGATTTATCTTCTTTATGATATATTCCGGCTTTGGAGCAATAAAGTGTTTTAAGATTAATTTTTGTTAAAATGACTGCCAGTATATTTTCCTCATAATATAAAAATGTTCCAGGGTAAAATCCGCTATACTTTTCAAAAAAATCAGGAGTGAACATAATTGCAGAGCCGTGAAGTATTATAGGAGAAGACTTTTTACTTTTCAATTTCTTTTTTAGCAATTTCTTGGTACTAAGGTATTTAGAAATCAGGTAATTGCTTTTTAAAGTTTCAATATCAATTATTGAGAAAACCGCTGAAAAAACCAAGTCTCGTATAAGTTTTTTGTAAGTTATTCCTGTTGGAATAGGATTTTGATTTTTGCCGTCTTTCCCTGTTATTTTAGGTCCAATAACTCCATAACCTTCACGATAGCAGGATAATAATTTGCTTAGTATTTCTAAATCTGTAAAAACAGTATCATTGTTTATGCAGAAAACATAATTGCATTTTAAATTTTCTCTTGCGTATGCTATTCCGATATTATTTCCTTTTGCAAATCCTAGATTAATTTCACTCCGAATAACGATCACTTTTTTGTTTTTTGCAAATTTGGACTTAAGAATTTCGTATGATTTATTATTTGATCCATTGTCAACAACAACAATCTTATAATTACTTGATTTCAATTTAAGAGAGCTCTTTACACATTCTACAGTATCCCAATAATTAAGATAATTCAGAACGACTATGCCAACATTTCCGGCGGGTTTCATAATTTTAACCTCTTTTTGATCTGTTTAAGAAAGACAAGACGCAGATTACTGATTCCTAATTCATAAAACCCTAAAAATGATAACCCAAGATCTTTTATAACCCAATAATTCCATCTCCAGTAATTATAACAGATCTGAACAAGAATCTGAGATAAAACAATAGCCCATAATCCCATTGAAAAAAATCTCATTAAAATATATCCACACGTAATTATCGCTATTCCGGAAATAATCGAAGCTTTTACGAAAGGAATTTTATTCTCAGTCGAAATAATTACAGTAAAATAGGTCGTAGACCATTCCATAATCATTATTAGTAGAAATAAAATTAGAAGACCTCCCGAAGGAAGCATTGTCTTTGATTTAATGAGATCTAAAAAAAAGTTGCCGCAAAAGAATATTCCGAAAGCGGAGAAAACAAGAACACCAAGTCCGATTGTATAAAACGCCGAAATTTTTGAACGGAGAACATCTATTTTGTTCTCTGCTCTAAGACAATTAAGTTCACCATAGCTTGCGACCATTGGAACATTTCCAAACTGTGATACGAGACGGGTTATCTGAATCATTAGCCCGTACATCGCAGAAGCTTTTAGATCAATAAATACAGGTATGAAAAAAGCATTAAACTGCAAAACCAGATAAGAACCTAATGCGGTAATGCCATTTTTTTTTGCATTAAACCAAAGTGTAGAAAATACTTTTTTGGAAAAAGGTATGTGTTTATATCCGTCATACCTAAAATTCTGTTTTTTTGCGAAAGCTGAAAAAAAGTTACGGCATAAAATACGGATTATCATACCGCTAAAAAAAAACGCTAAAGAAAGTGAAATTATTCCCAGTCCTTGTTTTAATCCTGCTAGTGCAACGATTAAATAGGTTAATCCCGAAAAAACATTTGCCTGCTGAAATTGTTTAACAAGTCCAAGCCCGGTAAGTATTGCGTTCCAATAACTATAATAGAGATTAAAGAATAAACCTAATAGGAAGATTCCCCATGCAGTCAAAATATATGATAAACTTATACCGGAAGAAATATTTATCAGGTAAATTGTCCCTAAAGAAGAAGAAAAAAGCAGGGCAGTAATAGAGATAACGAGATATACTCTTCTAGAAACAGATATTATCTGCCATAGCAAATTAATGTTTGATTTTTTATTTCTGCCTTTTGAGAATCCAGAATGAGAAAGATCTTTGACGCCTGCCCATGAATAAGCCACATTTCTAATTATTGTTCCAGAAAATCCAAAATCAAGCAATGCAACAAGAGCATTTAATGTTTGAAAAATATACCATATTCCCAATTGATCTGAAGGAATAGTTTTTAAGATAAAAGGAAGAACCAGCAAGGACGAACCAAATCGGAGAGAGGTTCCGAGATAGCTCCACATAACATCTTTGATTCCCGATTTAATCTTCAACTATAAATCCCTCTTTTTATCCTGATTAAAGTATAAGCAAATACACTTATACTTTAATCAAAATTCTCATTCAGTCTTTTTACTGCAAACATATTTTTCTTTTTGTCAACATCACTTTTAGTTTCTCCTAAACAATATATTGCTCTGAAACTTTTGCAATTAAAATCAGCGGCTCAGAATCTTTTTCCGCATAAAAGAGTTAAAAAATTATTAATAAGTGATAAAAAACCCCGAAATTGTTTTTAGCAACAAATACAGTTATGGAATGTTTAATATCAGGGAATTCCTTGCAATTTATCTCATTTTCTATCTGATTTCTGAATTGCTTTGATTACTTACAGTACTCTTTTTGCAAGTCTTATAATTTTTCAGACTTAATCTTTCTATTTGAAATACTGAATAAAGATAAACTAACACCGCAACCGTTATTAAAATTGAATTCTCTTTATTTTTTTCTGAATATATTTATTAGCTTCTTTAACATAGAAATCCTTTGGAACAAGCTCTTTTTGAAGCGTTTTCTTTGTCTTCTCCGACAGCTTTAAATTTTTAACAATTTCCTCGCCGCATTTTATCAGAAGTTTTTTGTACTTGAACTGAACCGGCTTAAGAAGAAGTCTCTTATGGCAAAGAAGCTCCCCTTCAGTTCTGTAAATTTCACCAAGAACCTTAGAATGAAGATTACGCGCGAAACGCTTAAAAAGCAGACTAACAACCTGAAAATGTGAGTACTCGGGAAAACCGCAGTTTGAAATAACTACAACACCCGGTGACGGCTGATCATACCGCTTCTGATGACGCGACTCACCATTTTCGTCTTTCGTTATACGCGGATCGGCAAGCGTCATCAGCCTGTCCATGAAAATCTTCATCTGCCCGCTGACATTATCAACATAAAGGGGAAACGCAAAGACTATTATATCAGATGTAAGAACTTCGGAAAGAAGCGTCGGCATGTCGTCTTTGAATACGCATATCCCTGGAGTTTTAAGCCAGCATGTAAAACAGCCCATGCACGGATTAATTTTCTTTTTGGATAAAAAGATATTATTGGTCACAGCTCCGGCTTTTTCCGCCCCTTCAATAAAGGCTTTAACCATAAAATGAGTATTTCCTTTCTCTGCACGCGGACTCCCGTTAAAAATAGTTATTTTCATATCGACCTATCCTGAAACAGCAATTACGCCGGAGCGCATATTTGACAAAGAAACCTGTAGTTGAAAGAATGCAAATATAATTTAAACTACGAAGAAGGAATACTCAGTAATTTCTTATTTTCTTATTAACAGATAGAATTCATTAGATTAGTAATCAAAATATCTAATTCCTCGGATTTATCTTCAATTGTCGGATTATCTATTATTGATTCGAAGTCTTCTTTTAATTCTATCAATATAGTTTTTTTTACAATTGAATCCATACCATCGACCACTTGAGAAATTACCCAGTACTTCCATATACTATCATTCGAATTTAAAATATCTTTCACATAAGGTATTATATCTTTCTCAGCTTTAATCAATAATGGAATTATTACTTTTGCAACTGGCCAATTTATATCTTGAATCCATTCAAAAAGATTACCCAGAATAGGTTTATAAAAAGAATATTCGTACTTCGACAATTCACTTACTGATACTACATCGAATTTATTTTTTGGAATAAACTTTTTTAATTCATCCATTAATATAACTCCAAAAATCTATTGAATAGCAAACTAATTTTAAATAACTTCTACAACTAAACGAAATTTTAGCATAAGTCATAAATTTATCAAAGAGACGTGATATCGACATTCTGTTAAAAACTTCGAGAAGAGAAATGATCTCAGGAAACGGAGTTGTTGATAAGCGCAAAGTGTGAACTGCTGTTGTTCGATTGTCAGTTAGTAACTAAAAGATGTATTTATAATCATTTCTCTCTTTTTATATGATCCTTTATCGAAAAGTAACAAATAATCATATGCCTCACCTGAGTTATTCGATGCATAATTGCTTTTTATTGCAGAATAATCATGAAACGGCACGTAGAAAAGACCTCCAAAGAATCCGGAGAATATTTCCCCATTTGTTATCTTTAATTCATATTTTTTCACAAAAAAAGAGCCTTTAAGATATACTTTATATATTATTACATAATCATCTTTTTTATCACCATTAAAATCAATTTTATACTGTACTATCTCATTGGTTATTTCTTGTGAATATCTAATCCTTTCTTTACAAATTTTATTTTTAAAGGATATATCCTTATTCTGATGGCGCTTTTTAAAGGCCTTATACGAAGATTTAGTCATTAGATAACTTTCACTTGGATTTTCAATTTTAGAATAATTAAATCCAACACATTGTACATAATACATTCCATTATTAAACAGAAAGTAATCGAAACCATCAAGCTGTTTAATTTTATCTCCATAATAGAGATAGTAATTACCAGAAGGATTAATTATTGATTTTTGTCTATCTTCCAAATTCAATTTATAGAAAGAAGTCTTTTCATCTAGATAAATCTTCTCTAAGTTGTCATCAGGCAATAAATTAGGTAATGTATAATAGTAATTATTATTGTCGCTAGTAATATAACTACATATTTCATTTTTGTCATGAGAACATGCTTGCATGCCAAATATCATAATCAATATAAATAAACTGCATTTCATTTTCATTCTCCTCATAAAAGAAGCATTTGCATAGCGTATCTGCGGAAACCAATGTGGCGCATTAATTAGTTAAAGCAAAATGTTAACCGAATGCTAGCCTAAATTTTCAATTATATTTCACTGCATAATATGCTCTTAAATAATCATTCTTCGGAGCATTTTTTAAATAATCATTTATATCTTTAATTAAAACATATACTACAACTAAACCCGATCCTTTTTTATATATTGAATTGATACTTACATAATTATATCCTTTAGAAAAACAAGAATTTCCAGGAACAGTATCATATACACCAGCGTCAGCACCAAATTCATTTTTGACTTCTTTAGAATCAAATGCTCTAATTTTTGGTTTTCTTTCAGTATCTTGTGAAATATTTAAACAAATAGTGTATGTCATAGACATTAACATTTTCATTAAGTCTTCGTTATTTGTCGCTTTTGTTAATTGTGAAGGTAATTCTGAATCAGGATATAAACCAATTCTATATTCAACATTATCATACTTCTTATAACACACATTAACTAAAACATCTTCTTGTTCCGGTTCTTTTAATATTTTATAATCTTTTGGTACTATCAATTTTAAATTCATTTCTTTTGCAATTACACTAAAGGATTTAGTCTCGCCTGAATAGATTATACTAGTAATAAATAAACACATTAATCCAATTACACTTTTTTTCATTTTTTCTCCAAGTTTAATTAAAATTGTGCCTAACATCTTCCGTGTAGTTACATGCGTATAGAATTCTGTTTTTTTGCCCTATGCATATCCGATTAAATCTTGAATTTAACCATGCACTGCTTTTAAGCAAATACGAAAAATACACTTCTCGTAAAATATTTATAAATGAGACTTTTCAAATGTCAAACCCGAAATAAACCACATGACTGAGAAAGAAGCTTATGAGCCCTCACCCATCCTCCGGCTTGGCCTCTCCCAAAATGAAACACATACTGGCGAAGCCAATAAAGATATTCCATCCCGGGAGAGGGCTTTCAATCAATATTCTCAATGTAATTCAGACAAAAATGAATGAGAGAAAAAACCCTAAAACATTCGGCGAAGCCGAATACCAAATAAGCGCAGACTATCGCAGTCATTTCAAAGAAATGCGCGATAGTTCTGTCGCGACAAGCCCCGCGCAGCGGTGCCCTTTTCTTTCGTCCATTTCTTTTGGGCAACGCAAAAGAAATGGACAAAAACCGGGTAAAGGGTGTGGAACACCCTTTAATATTCTTGCATGATCCATGCAAAAAACAGATTCTTAAGGCGAAGCCTTATGTTATATTCCGAAACTCGGAAAATTTAGACGTCCGATAGGATATCGTCGATGTCAGGGGAGATCTGCGAGGTTCCTTCTTCATTATTCTGAGGATTCTTTTCGCTTCTTACAAGGCGGTATTCTCTATTAAAACTTAGACAGAATTTTTCAATTTTTTCAGGTGTGTCGGTAAACATTATCCCGACTTCACGTCCGTCAACTCTTGCGACTTTTGCCCTCAAAAATATTTTTCCGTCTTTAAACGGAAACATCAGCTCTATCTGATCATTTTTGTTTATTGGAGACTGGCGCAAAAAACATATTCCGGTTTCGCTTACGTTTAAAACCGAAACCGGCGTCATAAAATCATCTGCAACAAAACGATATTCTATATCGAATTTATCAGTTTTTATCCTGTTCTGTTTTCGGCGTTCCATTCTCTGCATAATTATTCCGCATAAACCATCGGGATTTCGTCACATTCTTTCTGTTTTATACAGTTAACACAATCCTTCCATATTTTTTCCGGAAGGGTTTCCTTCTTAACTTCTACAAACCCGCATTTACTGAAAAAATCTGGTGCAAGTGTAAGAGCAAATATTTTTACCCTTGAATCTTTTTCCCTGATATCATGTATTATTTTATTAACAAGGCGCTTTCCGATTCCTTTGGCGAAAAAACTTTTTCTGACGGCAAGAGAACGGATTTCGACAAGCAAAGGACTATAAGTATAAAAAGCCGCTACACCCGAAAGTTTTCCTTCTGTTTCGGAAACATAAAAATGATCAATACTTTCTGATATCTCTTCATGAGTTCTTTTCAGAACAATTCCTTCTTTGGTATAAGGTTCGAGAATGCTCAGTATTTCATCAATGTCGGAAATAGTTGCTCTTCTTATCATCAAATTCTCTTTATTACAACAGAATTACGGCAGAAGGCATATTCCTTATATTCCTTGATTTTTTGCAAGGAACTTTCCGCATTTTCCATTGTCTTAAATGGTCCGATAAAAAGATTATAGTCTTCACCGCTTTTCGCCAGAATTACGGTATGTCCTCTTTTGCTGAGAGCATCTGCAGCTTTCTTTGAATCATCAAGAGACATTGTTTCATTAATTTTTACTGCAAATGGATATTCTTCTTTCGGATATACATCGCTTGTTGACTGTATCTGATCAGGATTTTTTGAAACAAGAGATTTTAGTTCATTTACAGCCTGCATTGTCTTTTCATCGACAATCGGTTTATTGGGATCTCCTGTAAATTTTATTCCGACTACCATTCCGGCCGTAAAAGAAATGATACAAAGAGCAGCTGCAATGGTCAGAGTGCGGTTAAAATTTCCATGCTTCTTCTCATTGTTTTTGATTACTTCCGCCCCTCTCGAATGGTATTCGATATCGGGATTTTCAAAATAGGCTGGCGAATAACCGCCCTGTTTTTTCACGTATAGATCAAAATCTTGCATCTTTTTCTCCGAAGATCATGGCTGTTTATATTTTCGGCAGAAAGCGCTTAGCAATAAACATATATTTTCTTCAGAGAAAAACCTTATTTATCCTTTTCTTCAGGAAGCTCATCGAGTTCGTTTGTCTCAACCATTATTTCTGATCCAATATCAAGAACCTTATCATATCCGTATTTTCCATGAATCGGAGGAAAAATTCCCTGCTCGCCGAAACTCATTTTAAAATTCGCTCCGGTATTTACATCCGGTTCATTGCGTATAATGACAATCTGCTGCATGTGCTCAGGTCCCATAGGAAACACCATCGCACCGCGTCTTTTAACATATTGAAGTGTTGAAATCGGCCTCTTATAACAAGCTCCCCATATAATTGCACTGTCAAGTTCGCTCAAATCCATTTCCGGATCGGTTCCATCTCCTGAAAAGAAACGGATATTTTCATAACCGAGCGCGTAAAGTCTTGTTTTTGCAGATGCCGCAAGCCGTTCATCCATTTCAATCGTAAAAACCTCTCTGCAAAGAAGAGATAATACGGCAGTGGAAAAACCCGAACCTGTTCCAACTTCGAGAATTCTCATATTCTCCGCCGGAGAAAGAGCATTGATCATTTTTGCCGCGAGATAAATAGAATCGCTTTTTTCTCCGTAACCAACGGGAATAAAATCATTCGTATAAAACTTATCCTGAAACATTTTATCAAAAAATCTAATAGGATCAACTGCCTTAAACGCTTCAATAATATCTTTCTTTATGCCTTCAGATTCCAGTGTATCAAAAAACTTTTTTTTACGTACTGCTAATGGTTCCATTTTTCCCTCAAATTACCTGCATAAGATATGTTAAAAAATAATCCGATATCAAGACAACCATTGATGCTTTAACAACCGATTGAATTGTAGATCTTCCGACTCCTTCGGCTCCGCCAGTGGTATTGAATCCCTCATAGCAGGCTATTAGAGCTATTTCAACTCCAAAAACAAAAGATTTCGAAAATCCGCTGAAAAAATCTTCAATCGTAACATAGGCTATAATATTGTCATAGTACTTATCCGGAGTCACTCCCAACGCAAAAAAAGCAATAATAGACCCGCCCACAACTCCCATAAGATCCGATATTAATGTCAGACAAGGAGTCATTACCAAAGCCGCTATCAACCTCGGTACAGCAAGATACTGAATGGGATTCGTTGAAAGTGTTACAAGTGCATCAATCTGCTCTGTCACTTTCATTGATCCAATCTGAGCTGCAATAGCCGAACCGATTCTTCCGGCCAGAAGAAGTGCTGTAAGAACAGGAGCAAGTTCCCTGAACATCGAAATAGTAACACCGCTTCCGATATAAACCGATGAACCCGGCATTATCGCGTCCATCGACTTTCCTATCTGAAGAGCCATTACCATTCCGGTAAAAAATATAGTTATAGATGTTACAGGAAGGGACTTGTATCCTATTTCAAGCATCTGGTTCAGGATATTTTTTCCGTCAAAGGGCTTGCGGAAAGTCCATTTGACTGTTTCACCGAGGAAAATCATATACTTTCCGACGGCTTCAAATATCGAAATTACCGGATTAAAACTTATCATTGTCCAGCCGGAATTGCCTCATCATAAGAATGAACCGTATCAAGATTATTGAACTTGGTAAACTTATCCCAGAACATGAGCTCAACAGTACCTGTCGGACCGTTTCTCTGTTTTGCCACAATTATATCGGCACGGCCTTTTCTTTCCGTATCTTTCTTAACTTTTTCTTCGCGGTAAATAAACATAACCACGTCCGCATCCTGCTCGATTGAACCTGATTCTCTCAAGTCCGAAAGCTGCGGAATCTGATCAGAACGTGACTCAACAGCTCGCGAAAGCTGTGACAAGGCAATTACCGGACATTCAAGCTCGCGTGCAAGGAGTTTCAGTCCGCGTGAAATTTCGCCAATCTGCTGATGACGTTCGCCTTTAGTCGTAGTTGTTATCAGCTGAAGATAGTCGATTATAATTATACCCAGTCTTTCCTTTTGGGATGCACGGCGGGCCTTTGCCCTTATCTCTGTAATCGTAAGACCCGGAGTATCATCTATTATCATCGGACATGCCGAAAACTTATCGGCAACCGCATATATTCTTCTTAATTCATCATTATTCAAAAAACCGGTTCTGAGCTTTTGAAGCTCAATCATCGCTTCAATCGAAATCAATCGCATGAGAAGCTGTACTGAAGGCATTTCAAGAGAAAAGAAAAAAACCGGCCGTTTTTCCCTTACTGCAACATTTACCATCATATTGAGGGCAAGCGCCGTTTTTCCCATCGCGGGGCGCGCCGCCATAATGATAAGTTCCGACGGATGAAATCCCGTAAGCATGTTATCAAGTTCAGAATAACCGCATGCAAGCCCGGTTACTCCCTTTTTATTTTCAATGAGGCGCTCTATTCGTGTTACAGCGTCCCCTACGATCTGCTGAATAGACTGAACCTGCGTACTGATTCGTCTTTCTGTTACCTGAAAAACCATTTTTTCGGCATCATCAAGTACCTCAGAAGTCTCCCTGCTGATATCATAACAGCTTTCAATTACCGCGCCTGAAGTTTCTATAAGACGGCGGCGCAGACTGTATTCTTTTATCTGGTTTGCATAATACTCCGCGTTAGCGGAAGTTGCGACACTCTGATAAAGTTTGGCGAGATAAGCTTCGCCTCCTGCCCTGTCGAGTTTCTGCAGTTCAACAAGCTGGTGACGCAGTGAAATTAAATCGACTGGCTTAGCTTTTCTGTCAAGTTCCCTGACTGCGTCAAAAATGAGGCGGTGAGGCTCAAGATAGAAATCCTCCGACTGGAGGATTCCTAAAACTTTGAGCAAAGCGTCTTTGCTTACGATGATTGACGCAAGGCATGAAACTTCCGTGTCAATGTCATGAGGCGGAAGATTCTGCACAGGCATATTATTCTTTTACCACCGTAACTTTTAGAGGAGCTGAAACACCTTCTTCGAGTTTAATAGAAATATTAAATTCTCCGACATGTTTGATCTGTTCATCAAGAACGATCTTTCTTTTATCAACGGTGATTCCGGCTTCAGCAAGTTTAGCAGAAATATCTGCAGAAGTAATTGAACCGAAAAGTTTTCCGTCATCTCCCGCTTTTGTCTGAAACGAAAGAGATACAGTCTTAAGCTGATCGGCAACTTTTTCACTTTCTTTTTTACGTTTTTCTTTTTTAACTTTAATCAGATGTTTCTGATGAGCAATTGTTCTTCCGTTTGCTTCGCTGTAAGCGATAACAAGTTTTTTAGGAAGAAGAAAATTGCGTGCGTAGCCGTCTGCTACTTCTCTTATATCACCGGCGTCGCCGAGATTAGAAACGTCTTTCTGAAGAATTACTTTCATCTCTTAACTCCATTATTTAATATCAATTCTCTTTTTTATCACTTTTGATGCTTTCAGGTGAAAACTTTCGAAAATCGGCCCATATATCCAGAAGTCCGATTCCGGCCAAAAACATGACAACGAAACCGAATACCTGAAAACTGAAAATTGCCATGCCGAGCAAAAACAACGGCATGATAAAAACCGGAATTCTCTTTTTCATCAGTACAAATTTTAAGATCCCGAGCGACTGTATGAAATACACTACAGTCATCACTAAAAGGATGTTTTTCCCAACCGTCTTGGCAGGATAAAAATTTCCTTCTTTATCAAAGACTATAAGAGCTATAGAAAATATTACTACAAATACAAGCCACTCATTGACTTTAAAATTCTCTATTCCTTTTATAGAGTTTTCTGCTTTCAGAATTCTTTTGAAAATCAAATCGAGAATTGAAAAACCCGCAAAAGATATCATAAGAGCTGAAACAAAAATCATAAAAGGAACCAAATCCTTCATAATTTCCATAACGAATTTATACTGTTCGGCAAATTCCGCTTTTTGCTTATCGTCTATTCTTCCGCTATCCAAAAAACTCTGAACAGCAGTTTTTGCTTCATTTGCAAGACTCGCACCCATATAATTAGTCTCATACAGATAATCAGCTGCAAAAATCCCGAAAACCAGAAACACAGAAGTCAAAACAATAAACTGAACCGACCTTTTTGAACGGTAAGCAAAACCGGTTATACTTCCGATTGCAAGTGCCGACAAATTAATCACCAAAATATCAATATATCCAATGCTGAAATAAATCATCAGCACTGAAAGCGGCAAAAGCCACAGCGCGGAATACTTTCCCATTTTAAAAACGGAAACAGCAGTAGCAATCATAATTGCCGCGCTAATCAAAAGCATCATATTAGAACTTCACCACGAAAGGAAGAAGCGCTATCATTCTTGCACGTTTTACTTCAAGAGCAATGTGTCTCTGATGTTTCGCGCATGTTCCGGTAATTCTTCTAGGAAGAATTTTTCCTCTTTCAGTAAGAAATTTCTCGAGGATGTCGGATTTTTTATAATCGATTACCATATCTTTGTTGTGGCAGAACTTGCACACTTTTTTCTTAAAACGGGAATTTCTTCCTCTTCCGCCGTCTTTATCCTTAAAAGCTCTTGCAAAGCTGTCGTCTCTTTCAAGACCGGTCATTGCTGCAGCTACATCTTCACTGCTTTCGACATCTTTAATATCTTCAGACATTTTGTTCTCCTAATAAATTAAAATGGAATGTCATCATCGCTGAACGAAGGCGAATCGGGAATGGAATCATTTCTGTAATCAGGGAAATTGTCCACTTCCTGCGGTTTCGCGCCCGACTGCGCTTTATCCGATGACGGTGCATCAAGAAACTGAAAATTTTCAACAACGACTTCAACGGTTGAACGCTTATTTCCGTCTTTGTCATCCCATGACCTCTGCTGAAGTCTTCCCTCAATAATAATTCTCTGGCCTTTCTTGAAATATTGAGAGATTATTTGCCCAGTTTTTCCCCATGCGATACAGTTGAAGAAAGAAACCTGTTCTTTCTTTTCGCTGTTTTGACCGACATAAGTACGGTTATTCGCAAGTGAAAAATTGGCAATAGGAGTATTTGTCGGAGTAAATTTCAGCTCCGGATCTCTTGTAAATCTTCCTACAAGACATACTCTGTTGATATCATTTGCCATATCAACCTTCCTTTATGCGGTTTTCTTTTCCTGAACGACGAACAAGAAACGCAAAAATACTGTATTTAGTCTTAGTAATGCGGAAATCTTAGCTACTTTATCAGGAGTTGCCTCAAGAATTGAATGGCTGTAGTAAGCTTCTTTGAGCTCGTCGATTTCGTAGGCAAGGCGTCTTAGTCCCCAATCCTCTTCTGATACGACAGTTGCTTCACATTTTGTTAGAATTTCTTTGAGAGCGTTTTTGCCCTCTTCTACTTTGCCGGATCTGATGATCACGGTAAATTCGTAATTTCTCACAGATTGTCCTCCTTCCTGTGGAATATTGACCCCAATGAGGTCTAATGGTTTAATTAAAAACCGGTGCTAAAATGCGTTCAGCTTTTAGCAGAAAGGCTGTACAATTTTTT
>Ga0116148_1002378_pt1 | contig 18738 bp, 16 predicted proteins | sample AD_UKC055_MetaG_FD_89786 | JGI IMG/M metagenome (GOLD analysis project Ga0116148, IMG submission 89786) | Active sludge microbial communities of municipal wastewater-treating anaerobic digesters from USA - AD_UKC055_MetaG | ecosystem: Engineered > Bioreactor > Anaerobic > Digestate | place: USA... | reverse complement strand
TTATTTAATTACAATGAAAAAACCGAACGGAATAAAACGAAGAAGAAAAGAAAATAATAATGTTTATAATTTTTCAGGGAAGAAGAAGACGGAATGTTCTAAATACATCATTTTCAAACAGCCAAATAAAATACATTTTTAGATCGCCGCTGACACTGGTTTTGGGCATCGTCAAGTGTCATTCCGGTTTTGATATAAAATTTGCGTTTATTCAGATCATCGCTGTATGTTGCCTGTGTCTGCTTGACGCTGTTGGCAAAATCCTTCAGATACGCTTCCATATCGCCATTGTATTTTGTTTGGGCCATTGCGTCCGTGTTCCATGCCGCCATGCCGATTTTCGCTATTTCAGCGGGATTGGTTTTCCCGTTGGTCATGATCTTGTTCATCATCTCCAACGTAGAATACTGATCGGTAATTTTTGATTCCAATACCTTGCGCCCGGCTGTATCGGTTGCAGGTGTTTGATGATATTGTTTAATGGTGCTATCCAGGGCATCCTGCATGGCCGTTGCACTCATGTCCAGTTGGATCGATGGATAGGTCTTGGTCATTTCCCGAAGGCGTTGTCCGAAGCCGGATTCCCATTGCCGGTATGTCATGGTTTCGTTTCCCTTCATGCCGAAAAGACGCTGTGCGCCTGGAAAACCGTTAAATGCTGCATATTCCTGTGATGTCATGGTTTTATTCTGGAGTTCATTTTCCTGCCGTAACGCTTTCAATTGTTCGCCGAACAAACCGGCGTGAGCACCCGAAAGTGCTGCGGAAGCGTTCAGGCTTTTAATGTGCGCCGTATTAACGCGTTTTGTTTCATTGAATTGCGGGCCCTGGGTAAAATCAATTTGCTGCTGCCCCTGCCCTTCCATGGTCATGGCGTGGCGTTTGTTTTCATCCAATGCGGCCATGTCCCGCAGATTTGTCAGTTTGTTTTTTTCAATATCGGCATTGACCAGCGCCGTGTCGGTGTCGGCTTTCGCGCGGGCCAAAGACAGTTCATTCTCCATTTTTTTCGACATTAACATGTCCGTCATAATGTCGCGCAAGGTTATGCGTGACTTATCCAATGCTTCCGGTACTGCGCCGTAAGGATTTTCCATGTTTTTCCCTCCTTTATTGTAGTGGATAGTGGTTAGTGAATTCACCATCAACCATTCACTAATACACTTCACCATTTGCCCGGACATACCGGGGAATCATCATGCCGATGGATGTAATCAGCGCAAGAAATGTCTTTGATACGAGCACGGAAGACAGATCCGGTTTCTTGTCCGACAATTCGAGTCGATATTTTCCGTAATCAATCAATTTATCGACAAGATATTTTTTAACAGATTTCCTGATTCCCGCGTGGCGCTCCATGCACGGAACCACTTTTTCAGCCAGGGCGTAATATCCGCGAAGTTGCAGAGGGGAAAGGAATGTATCGCGGTATTGTCTGGTGATATTCACTTCGTCCGAATCGCGTCCGGTGCAGGCGGTGACGATGATACATCCGCCGCCAACAATCGCGCCGATGGGATTAAGAATGGCGGAAACTACTTTTCCGGCATCGCCCATGCCGCTTGATACCGTGGACAGATAACCGGTCAATGGATCAGGAGCAAGCGCCATTCTTGCCGCCGACCCTTTAAAATCATCCGTGAACGGTTTGTATAATCCAAGGGTTGCTGTGTTTTTGGCCTTGTCTGCTGTTCCGGTAAACCAGCTTCCTACTTCCAGTGGATTTGCGTCTTGCAGTGTGTATTTTAATGTGTCGTGGTCCCCGAATCCTCCTCTGTCGGCCAGATAATCCACATAATAATTTTCGACCGTCAGCGGGTCTTTCTTTAAGGACCGGATTACGTTTCCCAGTGCTGTGTTTTCCATTCCGGGGTTATTATCGACCACGGCGTTTCCCAGTAGTCCGCCAATCTTCGCAAGTGCGTAATAGGGAACTGCCGTAGATACGCCTCCGGCAATACTCCCCAGACTGCTGCCCAGACTTCCGAAAGAACTTGCTCCTGTTGCAGCGGCTTCTGTCGTTGCTTGTTTTGCTGCTTCACCACTTAACCATTTTGCCAATCCCTTTGTTGTGCTTTTGGCCGTCTCTGTTCCAATATTTTCGCCAAGTTGCGTGACATAGGGGGCGGCAGTTGCCCCGATTTTACTTCCAACGGATGTCCCGATTTTCCCCAGTGTTGTTCCAGCAACGCCTTGCGCTGCCTGGGATGTTGTTCCGGCCAGTGCGTTTGATCCTTCCGGCGCAAGTTTCCCCGGCATGATATTCAGTGCGTCGCCGATTGTTGCGGTCGCCTTGTTGCCCGCTGCCGCCAATGCATCCGTAACCGCTTTTCCTGCCGCTGTGTCCTTGGACAAGGCCGCAAGCGACATCAGCGTATTCGCCCCGGAAATCATGCTGGCCTTGCCGGCTTCCTTGTTTTGTTCGTCGGCGATATATTTCTGTAGGGCCTGACTTCTTTCGAACTGGTCGGCCGCCTGCCTGGTGGCAATCTGACTTTGATACAGGCTTTCGGCGGCAGGGGTTTGGCTTAATACCATCTGATTGTATGGCATTTTGACTTTGCGTCCGGTTAATCCTGATAATTGGGTTCCGGCGATATTCGATAATGATACTCTCATGACGTTTTTTCCTCCTTATTACCTGTACGGAATATTAGGCCGGGGATTGATGAATTGCGCCAGGCTGACGGGTAATTCAATATTCGGTTGCGGTTGAGGTTGAGGCGTATAACGGGCTTTCCAGTCCGCCGTATTCTTTTTGGCGGCGCTTACGGCATTGGCGGCGTTTTGTGCATAAATATTGGTAATGTCCTTTAAGGTGGCGTTTTGCTGATCCATCCGTTCGCTTTGCTTCATCATGGCTGCGCCCTGCACAGGAACATTGACCGCCGCGATTAATGTGGCGACATTGTTATTCTTCAAATAGTCCGAAAGTTGATCCCTGGCAAATTGCAAATTAGACATGAATTTTTTCTGGTCCAGCGCCAGATGTTCAGAGGCTTCCACGGCCGCCGCATCGCGGGTGGCTTTATTGGCCGCGTATTCCGTGGCTGCTTCTTCCATGTTCGGCATTCCTCCTTCGGCGTTTGATTTAGCCAGTTCTTTCAACATGGCCTTGTTAAAACCATATTCTGAGTTGATGGTCGGCATGATTCCCCCTCCTTTACTGGTCAGCCAGGTGTTCCGTCGTGTACTGATAAGACCAGGCTAATAATTGTAATCCTTTTTTGGTTTCGCTGGTTTCCGCTGCAAATCTGAGGCGGCATGACGAAAATGCGTCATGCGCCAGCTTCTTTTTGAGACTGAGAAAGCTTGCCGTCCCGGTCAGGTTAAGCGTGGTCAGAACTTGTCCGGTGGTGTCTCCGTTGCGGTACAGGGTCACGGTCAGGGTTACGGGTGTGGTTTCCGTAATCGGTAAGTAAAGCAACTTGATTTTAATGATCTTATGCGTCTCCAGAATATTGCCGGAAGGAATGATTTCGCCGGTTTCAATGTATTGCTGGATTGGTTCTTCGTCCCAGGTGGTTCCGTATTCCAGCCGCACCAAGTAACCGTTGGGACGCGCACCGTAGATGTATTGTTTGCCGGTGGCGTCGGTCACACGGAAAGCGGCGGACAGATACGGGTCTTCTTCCGCTTGCGGTACCTTGGGATACCATTTATTGACCGAGAAATCATAGAACAGCCAAACGTTATTTTCCGTTTCAGTTCCTGACGGAAATTGCAGGTTGTATTGAGGCCGGTCGGGGTCAAACCATCCGCGAGCCCGGTCGATGGCCGAATAATTGATGCAACGGGAATCATTCGGGTCAAAATAGCATTCAATTCCGGCCATGGGTGATAATCCGCCTGCGTCGAACATATAAGGGCCGGAATAGGACAGCCAACAGGCGATACAGCGTGATGATTGCTGCTCGCGTGAGGTAAATATCTGGAAGGTGTCCAGAGTCAGAGGAGCCGGGCAACCAATTTTATCAGAGACGGGATAATCCTTATAGGTGTCGTAATCATAGCCGTTCAGGATATAGGTATGATACGCCTTGAATAATAAAGCGAAAGTATAGATGGATGATCCCAGGCGGTTGTAAATCTCGCAGCCACAGATCAGTTCTTCCGATCCGCCGATATACAGGGCTGATTTTCCGTCGCCTAAAGATGAATCTTCGCCGTTCCATCCTTCGGTGGTGTTAGTAATGCCGAAATCAATCCGGTTTCCTTCGCCGGTTGTGGCCAGATTGCAAAGCAGGGGGCGATTTTGAAACATTATCGGGAATTTGTATCCCAGGTTGTTGGATAATTGCGGAGCGGGAATCGCCGCAATATAGTCGATCCAGACCGCGCCGGATAATGTGGCGCTGGGAACTAACCGGACACACCAGAGCGTTTCGCCACGGTCATATTTCTTGAATTCCTGCAAGGATGGTGTCGTCGTCCAGGAAAGATAGCCGGTGGTATTCAAGGTTTTGGTGCTGCCGGCTTTATCCAGCGTGGTATCAATGACGCCCTGCGGCACAAACCATGAATCACCGTTCCAGAGATGTGGAACCAGTGTGGCTGTGTTGGAATTGGTTTTTCCGGTTTCCCGCTCATACATGCCGATGCGCAGGGAGCTGAACCGTTCCGAACAGCGGATTTCAATATATTCCGACGATGTCAATCCGGAAACATCGGCCACATAAGCGGATGAACCGGTAACGCCCGCCGCCGTCTCGGAGGCGACGTTTTGCGTGGCGTCAACCAATATGCTGCTGTGATACACGCGGCAATCGATGACGGGGCGGTGCGTTCCGTCCCATATATCCGTAATGGTTTGTATGGGCTGATTGACGGTTACTTTATAGATGGATGCGTCTATGTTGGTGAGCGAAAATTGGTAAACATATCCGTATCGGCCGCAAAGCAGGCGCGGGCATGCCTGGCCGGTGGTGGATTCGAATTCAATGCTTTTTTCGTCCACACTGAACCCGACGGTATTGTCCGTAAGCGTCAGTGGCGTCATGGCAAAACCGTTCCAGTAGGTTCCGGTGATGATCGAACCGGGCAGTACGTTGAGACTGGACAGGTAGAACTTGGCCGAGGTTATGGCCCGGTTGGTGACAATGGCCATCATGTTTCGTGTCGTCAAGACTTCGTATGCGGTGGACGGTCGGGTGAAAGTAGTAGTGGTATGCCGTGCGATGCCTTTGGAAATGCGGAATTCGTCGATATTGCCGGTCGTCATATAAGCGCCGTCATAGGCGGACCCGATGGTCAGGGAGGCGGCCAGGTCTGGCATGGCGTTGGTGCTGATGGCAACATTGGGAGTAGTGGCGATGGGCAGGGTTCCGTTAAAATAGAGCACTACGCTTGCGCCGTGACGCACCAGTTCGAAATGGTTGAACGTATTCCAGATGATGGATGACGAACAGGTGATCCAGAATTCATAATCGGCCTTTGTCGTTCCGCCAACCACGACTTTAAAATGACCGAAGTGGGAATCCAACGTTTGATTGATATTTAAATACCAGTAATTAACCGTATCGGTATATTGTCCGACGATCCCGTTATTGGTTCCGGTTAATTTTGCAAAAAAATCAATCGTCCAGTCGCCCGTACTGAAATTCCAATCCGCATGATCGGGGGCGGTCAAATAGCCGGTTCCGGCAAACGAACCGGATGCCGTCCCGAATTGCTTGAATACGGTAGATAATTGCGCGTCGGCGTGGGCGGTAATCGTGTGAGCGGATGGCGATGTGTCGGTAAAAGTGGTGCTTCCATTGGTTCCGTCGCACGACAAGAGCAGTTTCGTGTAGGTGTCGGCGGATATGATTGCCGTAACCGGCACAACATTCCCTTCGGTTTTGAGGTCATTTTTAATGACGTCCGTGTAGTCAATCGGGTCCGGGAATTCATCGGCGGCGGGCGTCAGTGAAAGAATAAACGCGGCGGGCGGCATTTCATCCCCGCCGTAAATCAGCGTTTCCAGGCCGTTGCAATAGGCAATCTGGTTTTGCGGCCATTTACAAAATCGGCCAAGCCCCGCGCCTGTTGCGTCTTCGTGAAGAACCGTGGATTCGAAATCCAGGGTATTGGGGACGTCGTCGTCCGAATCGGTGGCGATGGCCTGTAAAATGGCGGATGTGGTTTGCGTGTTATTTTGCGCCTGAACCAAAAGACGGGAAGGCGATCCGTTTTTCTGCCGTAACTGAATTCCGCTTTGCGCAATCAGATAGGTGGCGCTGATCGGATGATCCACCACTTTGGTATATCCGGGAACGCCTTCCAGTCCGTTATCACACGGCATTTGATTGCAGATATCATGAAAGTTTTTTGCCCCGGCCATTAACGCGGACGCGCCGGGCGTCCATGTTCCATGAAAATCCATATTCACGATCGGGCGTTTGGTTTCTTCATGCGACATTAGAAATAACGCCTCCTGTGTCGTCCTGTTCCTTGTTTCAGATGACGCATTCCCATTTCCATTTTGATTCTGCGGATTTCATCGGCAAACAGGCTGCTTAATGCCTTGGCTTCGACATATTCCATTTTTCCGGTCTTGAATAATGACGCGGCGCCGTCGGCAATGGCGCGGCAGGATGTGTCGGGAATTGGCCAGACGCCGTAATCCCAATAGACGGGCGCGGGAAGGCAGACATAGGGCACGGTGATCACGTAATCGCTGGTGAGTGGCGGGTCGGACAAAATCATTTTTTGCCGGATGGCCGACCGGATGGAATAGGCATCCGATTTCGTCCAGGCGTTTTTTGTCCCTTCAAACAGAGCCACACCCAGCTTGGTGGTCGACACAACATCCAAAACGATGCCGACGGATGCATCCGTGTCGTTCCCGATCATGTCGCGGGGTTGGACGTTTAACGTGACAAAATTCTTTGTGGTGTCTTCCAGAACTGAACGCCCGCCGGATGTGGTCCCGGCGGAAGACGCCGTGCCGGAAATCAGTGTCGGAACGTCATCCGGGCTGATTTCGGTCACGGCAAAGTAATCAGGATAGTCTTTCCGGTCGGTTCGGTTGTCCAGAAAGATGTCGTCATACTGGCGCAGGGCCGGGTAGGATTGCGTGGTCCCGTCGTCATACCGGACGGCGTAGCGGCCGGATGAATCCTGAATATACAGGTCGATAAAATCGGCCGGCAGGTTATAGCTTTGCTGTCCGGCCACGGTCTTGATCTCCACCGACCTGTGCAATAATCTGGTTTCCCGAAAGAAGATTCCCGCGGCCATATCCAGGCATTCATACGTTTTGAACTGTGTGGCGTATTCGGTATCCATCGCCATCGTATCAATTGCCTGTAAAAACTGCCTGGTCAGCATTTTTCCGATCATGGGGTGCCTCCTTTCATTCTGTTTTCTCCTTATTCTCGATCGCTCATGTTGCTTCCGCACTTCGGACAGCAATTTTCTCCGGTCAGCATGACAGGGTCTTCGATAAATACCTCTCCGCAAGCAGGACAATGGCGCACGGAATCGGAAGGGATCGTGCCTTCTTCGTCTTCGCCGGATGATGCAGACTGTGTTCGTAAAGTAATGGTTTCGCTGTAATAAATATTGCTGTTTCCGTCTTCCAGAAACGCGCGGAGACTATAGAGCGTTGCGGTTGATAGCCCGGTAATGGAAAGGGAGTATTCTCCGGGTTCAAAATCTCCATCCTCATCTACAACGGTATCGGATGTGGTGGGGTCTCCTGTTCCGGCCATATAACAAAACCCGCGTCTCAGGGTGGTAAGCGTGCTTTGTGTGCTGATTTTTCCGTTGGCTGTGACGCTGTTGATGGTCGCCAACGTGCAGGCCATGACGCTGACGATCAAGGCAAGGGTATGGCCGGTCGTTGTTGTTGCGGCATAATCAATATCAACGCCTGACTGTAAAAACGCGCAAACATTATAGAATTTATCGGGCGGCAATCCTGAAATGGTCAGGGAATATTCACCGGCTGGAAAGTCTCCGTCTTCATCTTCGACGGAATCGGCAATCGTCGGGATGGCGTCTCCTTCTACATAACAGAATCCGCGACGGGTCAGCGTGCCGGGTTTGGTAACGATTTCGCCATGTGCGACAAATCCGGCATAGGTCTCATCCGAACAGGGGTCGGTCTCGATGACGGTTTCTTCTTCGCCTTCACCAAACCCGGAACTGGGGGGAGTAAAATTTTCAGTCCACAAAGCTCCTTCGATAACCTGGAATGAGTCCAACCATGAAAAACACAGCAATGGTCTGAAGGCAAATGCAATCATTGTATCTGTGTAAAGGTCCGGGACCAATTGCGTTGGCGCCTGCAATATCCCTTGAACAAACATATAGAAATTATGTCCGCCCGTTACTTTTTCAAACACCAGGGCCGTGTGGTATGTAGTATTCGCAGGTATTGTATCCCCTACTGGTGGCGTGTATGCTTGATTATTTTGTTGGAACATGGATGCTGTAAAGCCATTTACATTTAAAGCGGTGATCAATTCCGCTGTTGGCGTATAGACTAAGTATGTGCCTTCCAGATAAACCGGATCGTGCGATTCAAAAGCGCCAGGAAGTTCACTGACATCCACGGTTGCATCGATTGTTTCTGTCGGGTCATCGTTATACGCTAGTGTGTAAGTGCCATCCCCTGTGATTGAAACTGGTGTGGCTTCATTACCCCAGGATAGCGTCATGGCATCGTAATCAAACGATATCGGGCCGTAATGATGCGGCAAATGTATCGCGGATTGCGCGTTACTTAATGTAACGCCGTCAGAAAACAAGGTTTCTGGTTCTGTGCTGAAACCCGTCTGTTTGCAACATCCTGAACCAAACATCCTTGTGCTGCTTTCCAGTTCGATTCCATCCCCAATGGAAGTCGGCAATATTCCATTGACTGAATCAGCAAAAGTTCCTTCAAATTGGCAATCAAAAAGAATATTTACTGGGTCCGGCATGATTTTCCCCGTTAATTCGTTTCCGCCGGGGGTGCGGGAGCGTTATCCTTTTCCTGTGTCGGGGTTTCTTTGAAAATCACATAGGTAAAATCGTTAAATGTGATTTCATTGGCCTGACCCCACCAGTCGGGACGTTTTCCGAAACCATATTCCAGCCATGATTTCGGCGATCCGATGGCTGCGCCTTTCTTCCCCTGCGGTTTGCGCGCATACAGGACGCTATCCAGAGCCGTGTTCACTTCTTCCGCGGCCAGTTGTTCTTGAAAATCTCCGGCAATAGCCGCTTCTTTTTCGGCGATGGTCTGGTAATGGTCTTCCGCTTTTTTTCTGCCAATGCGGCTCCACCAGGATTCTGCGACTTTGCGGTGTGCGGCGGGAAGGATATTGAGGTCGGAAAGGTTGCGGATAGGATTCCCGGATTTGTCGCCGTAAGTTCCGTCATGATGCAGAAAGATCTGCTTTCCTGAAATATCCTGCCATGAACGATGGACATAAACCGCCTTGCTGGTTCCGTCCGGCTGCTTTACATAAAGTTTTTGAGGCATAAATATTCTCTCCTTTTTTTGTTTTCATGCAGGGTATCCGTAAGGGCGAATAATCATTCGCCCCTACGGAATACGGACGCCCCTGTTATTCTCCAATCATCAGCATTTTCAGCGTGACGGAGGCGGGCGCAATCGTCGAAGGCAGTTCGATCATCGCGCCCAGGTCATAAGTGGTGTCTACCGCCGTTCCCATCAACCGGGCTACGGTTTCCGCTGCGGCGGAATTCTCAATCAGTGCGCCGGTTGAGGAATCGGCGGCGGTGGTTGAAAGCACCAGGTGGCCTAGATCGGCCGATCCGCGGTTGGTGTCGGAGCCCGCCGTCGGCCGCAAATCGAAATCGAACTCCGGCGTGGTGGTTCCCCCGGCACAGGTTTCGGTTACGGTGCACCCCACATATTTGAGTTTGCATTTGAACGGGACGATGAAAGAGACAACATCCGCAGGCGACTGATCGCAGTCAACACCCAGGGTGTCGTCGTAGTCGATGTAAACATTTGCCGGAAGGCATATGGTTCCTTGTTCTAACATGGTTTTATTCTCCTTTTGTTTTAATGTGTTTTTGCTCCCGTAGGGGCGAATCATGATTCGCCCCTACGGTTATTCTTTACGCGCTGGTCACTTTGACGATGCGGCATTCCCGGTCGGTGGCCGACTGGAACATGACGTCAAAGGCAACCGTGCCATACCAGACAACGGCTTTTCTGCGCCCGAAATCAGACTGGAAATTCAGGTCCGCGCGTAAATGCGGATATTCGATTTCCAGACGGCCGACGGCATCCTCGCCAAACACGACGCCTTCGCCCAGCACAGAGCCGGTGCCGACACCGTCAGACAGGGCGTTTTCGTGGTTGATTTCGATAAGGCGGATATTCTCGACCATGCCGACTTCGTTGTTGTAGACGATATCGCCTTTCTGGAGATACATGTTGAACGCCAGAAGGACGCGGTCATTCTTCAAGCCGCGCAGTGCTTTGGTGGCGAAAAGTCCGATGTAATGGTCTTTCGAACCGTAAAAAGGTGTGTGTAGGGTGTTGGCCAGGTAATCCCGGATACATCCCAGGTGGTCGCGGGTGACGTTGTAGGTGGCCGTGGTGGAAGGTGTCCCGTCCGTGTCCCAGGTGCCGCCGGTCAGCGACGTGGGAATAAAGGTCACTTTGGCGTTGGTTCCGGTAAATGCGGCGGCCGCTGCGGTATCCATGCACAGCGCCATCTGATCTTTCAAACGCTTCTGCGCTCCTTCGTTCGGGCTTAAAACGGATAGGTCTTCCGCCAGGGATGTGAATTCAACGCCCCGGCCCCATTCCTTGATGGTGATGGCATAGGTGCCCATCTCCAGCTTGTCGATGGGGATGCGGGTCTGTTCTTCGAGCTCGGCGGATGTCGGTTCGCTAATGGTTTTGTAGTAGGGAAGCGTTACGGTCTGACCCTGACGCTTGCCGTATCCCGTTATTTTTTTGGTGAATGGAACTACTTTAAAGTCCAGGGCGGCCAGTTCCAGTAGCTTGCCGGAAAGTGCATGACTTTTATAAACTCCGCTTGCTGCATCGAATGCCCATGAAAATGTTTCTCCCATGATCGTATTGCTCCTTTATGGTTGGTTAAAGACGCCGGAAATTCATGGCCTTGTCCAACGCATCATTGAGGCTGACCGGGCTGTCATTTTTGCCCGCTTGCGCCCCCGGCGGCGAACCACTGGAGGATCGGCCCATCGGCATTTCGGCACGGGCGGCGTTTTCGGCCTGTTTCCCGGCTGCTTGGCTTTGGCCTAATATTTTGGCGTGATAGTTCTTGGTCTGCGTGACAGCCCAGCCGATCTGCTGATCAAGCGTTAAAGGCTGTCCTTTCTCATCTTGTACCGGCGTGGATTGGGCAATCATCCAGAAATACGGATCATCCGCATTCAAGCCGTGTTCGGCGCTGATGATTTTGTCCCGGACATAGGCTCTGGCGTCCGTTGCGTTTTCTTCCGGATTGGTTTCCGGGTTTGGTTGGGTTTCGGCAGAGGCTGGTTGCGGGGCGGCCGGTGCTTCCTGTGTTGGAATCGTTACGCCCATCTTCCGGGCGGCGTGGGCAATGGCCAGGTCTGTTCTGGCCTGGGCATGAGCCACTTTCTTGCGGTATTCCGCATCGTCCGGATCGAGTGCGTCGATTTCATCCAGAAGTTTTATCCGCATATCAAGGGCTTGCGCCTCAAACTCCGCGCTGACCGCTTCTTCCTTTTCCTTGCGCTTCTGTTCAACTTCCTGACTGGTCAGGCGTGTGTTTAACGCCTTCACTTCCTCGGATAGTTGTGTGATTTTGCGTTCGGCATTGCGATACCCTTCTTCGGCTTCCGCGTGCCCTTTAAAACGGAATGGTTTGGTTTCGTCACCCGGGGCGGCTGGTTCCGCGTTTCCGGCCTTGTCGTCGCTTGCAGGGCTTGCAACCTGATCGGAGTCCGCAGGTTCGTCGGCAGGAATATCGAATTGCTGCAAACCTTCCTTGATGATGGAATCCAGATCCTTGCTTTGCGTGGTCTGCTCTTGTTTCTCCATTTATTTTTCTCCTTGTCCGGCGTAGTCCTTGCGGGGCCGGTTTTATTTTCAACGCCGGAGAGGCGATGAATGCTTTTTGCGCAAAAAAAAGAGGCAACATATCGACGTCGGCTGCCGACATGCGCCTCTTTTAATTGCTGTCCATCTGATCAGGATGGCGTGCTGTTATATGTCTTCTATCGTCTCACGTTATGAGCCGTGAGTAATCTTCATTTCCGTTAATCTGGCGACGGCTTTCCGGGCCAGGTCTTCTTTGACGCCAATATCGGACAGGATGCCCATATAGGCTTTCGCTTCCGGGTCGCAGGTGATGAGTTGCCGGACACGGTCTTCCAGTTTCAAGACGATAATCGTGATGAATTGCATCCCCGGCTGGCTGTCCGCGATTCCGCGATATTCCGCGTTTTTCCGTAATCGTTCGATTTCTTTTGCCGTCCGTTCTTGTTCGCGCTGTTCCTGCACTTTTTCCAGCGGCTGAAGGGTGGCAATATCGATTTTGGCCCCTTGTTCCATTATTCTTTCTTCTCCTGTGGTTACGCCGGTGCGGACTGTGGCGTCATTTTGTTGCTTAAATCAGCGATTCCATGTGCGGCCTGTAAATCCTGTGCGTCACGAATGGCCTGCTCTTGTTCCTGAGTTTTCATTTGATTCTGAGCCTCAATGGCTTTGGCTTCGTCTTCCGCGGCAATGATTTTTTCATCTTTCATGTTGGTGCGTATCTCAATCGCCTTGAGCGCACGATAGGGATTGATGTAGGGCGCAAAGGCCGGGTTGTTTGCCAGTGGAATGATGATGTTTTTAATGTTCGCCAGGGTTTCGTTGTCTTTCATCAATGTCTGGATGCCGGATACGTGGAAGGAGCCGTCTATTTCCGGGACGCCAGCAATGCCATTGGGCATGTTGGCGTTAGGCATAATGCCTAGTTGCTGCAATTCTTCCGGTTGGAAGATTTCGGCGTAATCCTGCCAGGTGGCGTAACGCCGGATGAATTCACTGGCTGCCTGGATCATGTAAATAGCGCCGGTTTCGATATTCTCGCCCATCAGGCTATAAACGCCCAGCGCCTGGTCAAGGTTCTGCGACGCCTCGCGGAAGGTCATGTCTTTGCGGTAGCCGGGCAAACCCTGTACGGCGTCCGGCACGAATGAGCCGCGTTGATAGTTCTGGTCATGGTACTGCATGTTGGCCAGGATGTCGTTGGTGTTGCTGCGTCGCTGAACGGTGCGCACCGCCTGCTGCCCCGCGATGGTGTCCCGTGTCAGGTATTCCTTTCCGGGATAGGTCTCGACGTCGGCGGGATCGACAAGGGCGTCCACGTTGATTTCGGTCATGGGATTAACCACCCATTGCATATAGTCCTGATGCAGACACATCATGTTGTTCATGGCTTCCCAGGTGGACATGATGCCTTCCAGCAATCCGCGGCCGTTGAATTTCAGCAAGTCGGGCATGGGTGAAAAGGCAATGCCCGGCCAACGCATATACCGGTAGGAAACGTTTTGCGGTTTCTGGATAATGCGTCCGGCGGCGGTGGTCAGTCTGGCCAGCGGCAATAACATTTCACCCTTGGGAGAAAGGATGGTGCCGTAAAATTCCGAAGTCAGGTACATCGGACGATAACTGGAGCGCTCCCAAACCATGTTTTTTCTTTTGGCGATGGATTCCTGCGTCAGCCAGGGATTGTCGGGCATTGCCTGTTCCGACTGGCGGATACGGTCAACATTCTCGTATTTCCCGGCTTGTTCGCCTGCTTTCAGGACGTGCCAGTCCAGCCATTCCTGATGCACCCAGTACAAACCGCTTTGCGGGTCGCGCGGGGCGGCGTCCGGGTCGCGGTGGATCTTCCACGGTTCGATAAGCGCAATGGACAGGCCGCGCCCTGGTATCCACTGGGGGATCATTTCCATGCTGATACCCACGGCCAGGGCCATGGTGGTGGCGTCGGTAAACCGGATGACAAACTGGGCATGTTGTTCGTTCAGTTGATATTCCACCATTTTCTGCCAGAATTCGCCCGCGGATTTGTTCTTGAAATTGGAAACGGAAAGGAATTTCGGCGTAAAGGCCCGTTTAACGGCGGATGCGCCGTATTGCACGGTGCCGAATGGCTTGGGGACGATGATACGCGATTGCCAGGCTTCTTTCCTTCCGTAATTGACTGGCTCATTTTCCAGGTAGGTGCGGTAACAATGCATCTGGATTTCGCGGATGTCCTTGTTGGCCTTTACGGATTGGTCGATGCAGTCCTGGACGTAGGATTCAAAATGCTGTGGATTTTCTCCAGCATATGACTGGGATGCTTCTTCTCGTTCCCGCATTTCCTGTTGGTCAATGCCGTTTACCCGAATATCCGTGATGCGGCGCTGGATTTCGTTGCGTCGTCTCAGGAGTTCCAAGGCCGGATCATCTTCCGGGTTATAGTAGTATAGTCCTGCCATTATAAGCCTGCTCCGGGGGCATTCGGGAAGATTCTGTCAAAGTTCTTGCGTCCCTGCCTGCTGTATCCGCCGCCCGGCTTCCAGTCGCTTTGTTTACACGGGCAGTTGGGTGAACATTTGTGTTTGTCGGGTGCGCCATTCCATCCGTTTGCGGGTGAGGTTTCCGCGCCGCATCCGGTGCATTTGTAGATTTCTTTGGCGATGCCGTCGTCTCCGGAATAAGGGCCGCCTTGACGCATTTCCCAAAATTGTGCTTTGACTTTGGATGACTTCCCGTTTTTTACTTTCGCCATTTCACTTTTTTCCTATCGCGCCAGGCGAACATGCTGGTTGATCTGCGCCGGGATGACCGGCAGGGTTCCGGTTCCATAAGACGCCGCCCGTTTCATTCTGGCCAGGCGGTCGGCTTGTGTGGTTTGCTTCTTGAAGTCCGAACGCGAGTTGTACGGCAGAACAATCGCGGTGCCGTAGGCAATCGCCATGCAGACATGGTCGAATTCGTTTTTTACCGGCATTTCTCCGATACGATTCTGGTTGTTGTCTGTCTTGTAGTGCCAGCCGCCTTTCAGTCCTTTATGGGCGGATACGGCGGAGGCGGATATGAGGATGAGAGGTTTCCCGTCCGCAACGGTCCTTCTCAAAGCGTTGTTTAGCGGGTCTATCCTGGGGATCCAGCGTACCGGCCCCGGCTCAAAATGTGTTTTAAGCATGTCTTGAATTCTTTTGGCCGCGGTGATGGTCCGGGTGCTTTGGTCGGGGGTCTGCATGGACGGGTCGCCAATATCGCGCCAGAAGACCGGCTTGTCACGATATTTGGGGATGAGCAGCAATGGGCTCAGCTTGTCTTCGATTAATTCCTTGACGCCATATCCCGGCATTTCCAGTGCGTCGTGAATGACCAGTTGACCGATGGGGTTCCACTGGGCGATGACGCAGGCCGGATGCTGGTATCCGTCCCAAAAACGGAATGCGTCCAGTTTCTGATAAAAGGGTTGGATTTTCTGGCTGTAATGGAAATCAGGGCCGTAACCGGGCGTAACGGATTTCCCCAGGTTGACGCTGGCGACTTTCCCCTCAACGTACCGCGCATATTTTCCGGCGTCGTTTTTAAAGGCGGCCATGTTGGCGGCCCGTTGCAGGGATGTCAGGTAGGTGTTTTCTCCGCGCCGGATGTGAAATGATCGCTTGGTGATGACGGTGCCGTCGTCGGCAACCAGGTATTCTTCCGGCTCGTCCAGTAATTCGGTTGTCCAATGGGTTTCGTCTCCTGGATTTTGCGTGATTTGCAGGTTTAAGATCGCGCCTGGTTGTCGGCCTGCGCGGGAAATCGCCAGGTCAAAGACTTCACGGGGAAGTCCGGCGTTTGCTTTTTCGTGAATGGGTGCTGGTTCTTCCAGCCAGATCGAACCATATTGCGGTCCTTGCAGTTTGGAAATGGACGCGGGATCGTCAATACCGAACAGGTCGCATTCTATCGGATATTCCGCCTTGATATACAATTTCTTGTAATCATTCTTGAAAACGGCCCGGTCTTTTAAGATGTCCTGGATAGAAATGGCGGTGGATGTCTTGATATTTTCGTGGGTGTCGCGGATGATGGCTGCGCGCAAGGGCTTTAATTTGCACCGGTGGGCATGGCGTAACAGGCGCGCAACGCCGCAATGTGTTTTCCCTTCACCCATTGGCCCGGTCAAATGATTAATGTGGGCGTCGGACATGACGAAAGCCTGCTGTGTAGGGGATAAATCGAATACAATATCCGATGCCATTATGAAGCGCCTCCGGGGATGACAAACATGCGTCCGGTCTTTGTATCGTGCTGCAACTGGTCGCCGCGTTCCCGATCCATAAAGATGATGCTGCCGTCGTGGCCGTCGCCAAGCGAGAATCGCAGTTTCATTTCGATGATGCTGCTTGCCTGTCTCATGGCGGTAATTTTTGCGCCCTGAAGGCGGATGTCGTCGGCAATCCATCCCAGGCATTGACTGATAATGTCCTTGATGGCTTTTGTCCGGTCGTCGCCGGATAGCCGCAATATCTTTTCCACCCATGTGATGGATGCATTTGCAATATGTTGATCGGCCAGACGATGAGCGAAGGCGTCACGATTTTCCGACGCCCAGTCCAGGCATTGCCTTTCCATGTCTTCCAGCGCCGTCAGGTCGGCAGGGACGTTTTCGCGGACATGGTCTGTGACGATACGCTGTGTTTCTTCTTTGCGGTCTGGTTGCTGGTTGGATAAATAACGGGAGACGGTCGGTTGTGATATGTCGTATCCCATGGATTTTAGTTGCTGGGATATGGCGGTGGCAGTGGTAATGCCGTTGGATATGAAATCTTCAACGGTTTTTTGCAGTTTCAATTTAACGATTTTGTTTCCAGCCATGCCGACCTTCTTTTTCTCTTTAGGATCGTCGCCGCGGCCTTTGTCCCGGTTGACCTCCGGAAAAGACACGGCGACATTATGGAACAAAATTAGCCTAATCAGTGAAGGCACTATAACACGGGTTTTCTTATGTATTATGGGTACTTGTCAGATAATCTTTAAGACTTCCTATAACTTCCCATAACTTCGTAAATGGAGTAAAAAACGTGAAAAATAATTCTTGACAGGGGTTTGTTTGGGGCTCTTTTTTGAATGATTTGGCAAATGATTATGTTACCCCGTTCCCCGGTGAGAAAAGCAAAGCGCACGGACTTGCACGAAGCGAAAAAGTTCAAAAATTTACACACCCAATACCATTGACGGGGGGGGAGTCCCGCGTCGCCGGGTTTCCGGTTTTCGGGCTTCCGTGTTCCGGCGGTCTGGTTGGTGGCAGGGTTCGGGTGCGGCGGTGGATCGTCCGGCAGCGTCGGCGGGCGGTGGTAGTGGTGACGGTGGTCGGTGGGGTCGTCGGATTTGTGTCTTTCCGGCTTCCGATTTCTGGAGATGGTGTAATCGGTCCCCAAAAAATCAAATGAATGATTGTATAAATGTTCGTTTAATAGATTATATAAATAATAATGAATACACTTGACAACTTTGATATTGATATAATATTATAACTATAAATTAAAGGTTTTCATTAAATCGGAGGTAATGGATATGCAAACGATCGCTTATATCAGGGTTTCAACGGATGGACAGGACGTCGAAAATCAACGCTTGGAAATCTTAAAACTGGCGAATGACCTTAATCTTGGTAAGGTCAAAATGGTCGATGAGGTTATTTCGGGCCGGAAATCGTGGCGTGATCGATCCATTGCGCCGATCATCCTGAATGATCTACAGAAAGACGATAATCTTGTTGTGGCCGAATTATCCCGCCTCGGCCGGTCGATGCTGGAAATTATGGAAATGCTTTCCCAGTGCACACAAAAGGGAATCAAGGTTTATGCGGCCAAAGGTGGATGGAAGCTTGATGGAAGCCTGCAATCAAAAATCATGGCGATGGTTCTGGCGATGGCCGCGGAAATCGAGCGGGATTTGATCAGCCAGCGCACCAGAAACGCGCTGGCCACAAAGAAAGCCCAGGGCATTCAACTTGGCCGGCCACGCGGCGCCGGAAAATCGAAGCTTGATAAAGACGATCTGCGTATCCGTGAATTAATTGCCCTGAAAGTTCCTCAGAAGTCCATAGCTGAAATGTTCGGCACCACGGAAGCCAATCTTGCGAACTGGATGAAAAAGCGCTCCATACGAACAGCACGCCAGAAATAGCCGCATTTTCTTCTGGCATCTTTCAATTCAAAGGAATTTAAACAATAAAAAGCTCGGCCTACCTTATGGGCCGAGCCGAAAAGTCTTCTCCTCGGTAATCCTTGCAAGCCGTTTTTGCTTGTTTTAAAAACGTCATTTTTGATTCATTTTTCACAAGTAAGATATATCATTATACTTTTCAACTTTTCTCCCCTTCCCCACGACACCTGAAGTCAAAGACCGCTGAATGAATACCGCCGGATATGATAACCTGTCGCTTCCGAAAGATCCCGCTAAAAGCAACCATGCATAAAAATTCAAAAACCCTCCCCCCGTATATCCATTTATTCATTCCAGCATGCCGCAGCCGGATCGGATGAAAGTCACCTACACACTTTTCAAACTTTTTGCGTCCGGATCTATATTCTATAATTCCCCCTATGACCCCCATTATATTATATTATAGTTACCGCGTGCGCCCGCGAACAAAGTAAAATATAATAAAAAGTTGTTGAAAAAAGTTTGAAAAGTCTGTTGTTTTTCCTAAGCATCCGATATAAATAACAAATAGTTTGTCGGTTTGAAAAAATAGTCTGTAAAAAGTCTGTAGGTAACTCAAAAAGTCTGTAGGT
>Ga0116148_1002364_pt1 | contig 18800 bp, 20 predicted proteins | sample AD_UKC055_MetaG_FD_89786 | JGI IMG/M metagenome (GOLD analysis project Ga0116148, IMG submission 89786) | Active sludge microbial communities of municipal wastewater-treating anaerobic digesters from USA - AD_UKC055_MetaG | ecosystem: Engineered > Bioreactor > Anaerobic > Digestate | place: USA... | reverse complement strand
CGGGTCACCAGGTCCGGCATCTATCTCACCGTGAACCCGGCGAAAGGGAACGGAGCAGGCGTCACCCTCGACGAGGTGAACAATAAGTTCTACTCGATGAAGATCACCCCGTCGGACCCGGGAAAGATAGAGAAAGAGGTGGCCAAACCATCGGGCAAGCCGGTCAAAATCGGGTCGTGGACGGCCAACCCTGAAAATGACGGGACCATGAGCCTTGAGGTCACCGATGATGAAATGAAGGTATTCGTCCATTTTACGCCTCCCCGTTTTTCCGGCAGGCACATGGAGTACGAAGAGGTCATAGACGCCATGAAGAAGGCCGGCGTGAAGGTGGGGATACGGGAGAAAGAGATCCGGGAGTACCTGGAGAACATTGATTATACGATGCCGCTCCTGGCGGCAGAGGGCGTGCGGACCGTTAACGGCAAGGACGCCTATATCGAGTACAAGGTGCGGGTCGATACCAAGGGCGTTAACTTCGAGGAGGACGAGTCCGGCAAGGTCGACTTCCGGAACCTGGAGCTCCTGGAGAACGTGGTCGTTGGCCAGCTTCTGGCGGTGAAGATCCCCGCCGAGCAGGGAGTGCAGGGGCGCACGGTCACCAACAGGATCATCCCCGCGCGGTCCGGCAAGGACGTCAAGATACAGCACGGGAAGGGCACCATCCTGTCCGAGGACGGTACCGAGCTGACAGCGGAAATCAACGGCCAGGTCACCTTCAAGGCCGGCAGGATAAGCGTCGAGCCAATATACGTGGTAAACGGCGACGTGTCGCTTGAGACCGGGAACATCGTGTTCCTCGGCTCGGTCATAATCGCAGGCAACGTGCAGGACAACTTCGAGGTGAAGGCTGCCGGCAATATCGAGGTGCGCGGCACGGTGCAGAAGGCGTTCCTGGAGGCCGAGGGCGACATCATAGTCTTCCAGGGAATCATCGGGCGCGACGAGGCGAAGATCGAATCGACCGGCGGCAACGTTTACGCCAAGTTCATACAGAACGCGTCCGTGTTCGCCGAGACCGACGTCATTGTGCCCGAGGGCATCATGCACTCCAATGTCGATGCGGGGGGGCGCGTCTGCAGCCTGGGCAAGCGCGCCCGGATCGTCGGCGGCGTCATCCGCGCCGGCGACGAGGTCAACGCGCGCTTTCTCGGCGCCGATGTATCCACCAGGACGGAAGTGCGCGTCGGCATACACCCCAAGGTCCTGCAGCAGCTGTCGGACCTTACCGGCATGAAGGCAAAGATCGAAGAGGAACAGACGCATCTCAAGCTTGATCTGAGGACGCTTGAGACCCAGAAGCGGAACGCGGGCAACAGGCTTCCGGCCGAGAGGGAGAAGATGCTGAAAGACCTGCAGGCCCGAAACACGAAGCTGAACGAGCGAATGGAAGAGATCAAAGGCGAGCTGGACGAGGTCAATTCCTACATATCAATGATCGAGCACAAGGGGAGGGTCTGCGCCGAACAGACGGCATTCGGCGGCCTGGAGATATACATCAAAGATAAAACCTTTTTCCTGAAAGACCCTTACAATCACGTGAAATTCTCCCTCCAGGGCGACCAGATCAGGATCTCCGAGTATGAGCAGCCCGAGGGCATGGAATCGCGGATGATCATCAGCAGGCGGCGACGGTAGGCGCAGTATGGCCATACGACCGATAGACTTGCAGACGAACATGTCACAGGTCACCGAGGTTGGGAAGGACCAGCAGGCGCGCTCTGAGTCCATCGTGCAGCAGCAGCATGTTCTCGAGAAGGAGTCGGGCGAAAAGTCCCGCCTCGTGAACACCAAGCTGGATGAAACGAAGAAAGGCGAAAGCGCCGTCATCAGGGACCAGCAGAAAAAAGAGGGGAAACCGCAAGGAGGCGGCCCGGGCGAGGAGCAGGAAGCAACCGGCGAGCGGAAGCGTCGCAGCAAGGGGCGGAGCGTAGACGAGCGGATGGGTAACATTATTGATATTTTAAAGTAGCCGGTGCACCCTGTTATGCGACATAATCCCGGCCGGCGTTTTTCCGGCGAATAAAAAGGCGAGGATTCGATATGCAGTTTTTTTTCCTGTTGCTCTTCAATCTTTTTCTCGGCGCGGTGCTGTATCTGGTCATCAGCCTGAAGCTCGAGCGCTCGGCCACGGAATTCCGCACACGCAAGATGCGGAAGGAAATGGACGAGATGATCGGCGAGTTCAACGCCACCGCGGAACGGAACATCTCGCTGCTCGAGACAAAGATACGTGTCCTGCGGCTCCTCCTGGAGAAAGCGGGCGACATCAGGACCCTTGACCTGATCGCTGCCGGGGACGAGCCCGCACCGGTAGCGGAGATCTCCCGCGGGGAGCAGGCCCCCCGGGTGAATCCCGTTCGTCCGGACCAGCTGCCCGCTGCCGGAAAAACCATCGAAGCCCCTGACCTGTACTCGAAAAACAATGCGGGTGACTTCATAAAAAAAGGCTTGCTATTATTCGTTGAAAAAATTAGACATAGGCTTCGGACGGGCGGAACCGGCGCGATCGCCGGTGATGGAGATGCGTTCCGGTCCGAGCCGGCGGCAGCGGCTGACGGGTATCCCGGGCCGGCCGCGGACCGGAGACGACTCATCGAAAAGGACCTGAGCGGGATCGCCCGGGAAGAGGCCGTGACCGAGCCCGAGTGCGGTGTGGCTATCACCGAGGAAGAGATCATTGAGATCGTCACATCATCACCGGACCGGTACTCCATGGTTTCAGTTCTGAACGATCGGGGTTGCGCAATCGAGGATATTTCGAGGTATTCCGGCATACCGATCGGTGAAGTACGGCTGGTGCTGAACCTCAATGGTTCGCGTTGAAACCGGCACATAATTTTTTCAACTACCGGGGTAATCGCGGGTGGAACCCATTATCAAACGCCTCACCGAGGAGGAATTCAGCAAGTTTGCCAGGCTCATATACGATGAGAGCGGCATTTTCCTCAAGGACACCAAGATCACGCTCCTGTCCAACAGGCTGAGAAAACGCCTTCAGGCTCTGAACATAGCGGAATTTTCCGATTACTACAATTACCTCCAGTCGCTGCCGCCGCGTGACAAGGGAATCGAATACGAGAAGATGCTGGACGTCGTTTCGACGAACGAGACCTATTTTTTTCGAAACGAACGCCATTTCGAGGCCCTGAGCCAGGTATGTCTTCCGGAAATTGCCAAAATGAAAAAAAACCGGAAGCTCCGCATCTGGAGCGCGGCCTGCTCGACCGGCGAAGAGCCGTACACCATCGCAATCTGCGTAAAGGAGAACGACGCCCTGTTCGCCGGCTGGGACGTGGAGATCCTCGGGACAGACATCGCACCGTCAGTGCTGCAGTTCGCCGCCGTCGGCGAATACTCGGGCAGGAGGATCGAGAAAGTACCCCCGGAGATTTTAAAGAAGTATTTTACCCAGAAACCGGAGGACCAGCAGGTCTATCTCATACGGGAAGACGTGAAAAAAATGGTAAAGCTGAGCTACCATAATTTTTTTAAAAGCCCGTTTCCAAAAGATATTGACATAATTTTCTGCCGAAACGTTATGATCTACTTTGATAAAAAGCACCAGATTGATCTGGTAGCGAATTTTTACCAGTGCATTCTCGAACACGGCTACCTGTTCATCGGACACTCTGAAACCCTGCACTCCATTTCCGAGGATTTCAGCTATCGAAAAATACTCGAAGCGCCCGTTTACGTGCCTAACCCGAGGAGATGATGAATGGAATTTAACCTGATAAATGTCGGTATAGCCGACTTCGCAATTTCGAACTCGCCGGACATCCTGAGGACCATCCTCGGGTCCTGCGTCGGCGTCTGCCTGTACGACCCTGAGCTGAAAATCGGCGGGATGTGCCACATTATGCTTCCTACGATGAAGGACACCTCGAAGTCGATGAAGAAATACGCCGACTCTGCCATACCGATGATGCTCAAGGAGATGGAAGAGCGCGGTGCCCGCAGGAAGGCCGTCCTGGCAAAGATCACCGGCGGGGCAACCATGTTCACGCTGTCCGAGAACAGCATGATGGGAGAGATCGGCAACAACAATATCGCCCGGGTACGCGAGGTGCTGAAGGGGCTCGCCATTTCTCTGGCTGCCGAGGACACCGGCGGCAATTACGGCCGCACGATAGACTTTTACCTCGAGACGGGCATGGTGAAGATCAAGTCGATGGGCAGGCAGGAAAGGGTTATATAGGTACATCCATGGAAAGCATGACCGGTTACGCGTTTCTCGAGAAAAGCACTGACCAGTTCTCCTACTCGGTTGAGATCAAGTCGCTGAATTCGCGCTACCTCGAGATATACGTGAATGTTCCGAAGATCATCAAGAACGAGGAGAACGAGCTCCATGGCCTCCTCAAGCAGCGATTTTCCCGGGGCAAGCTTGAGCTCAATATCGACATCTTCGACTGGAATGTCGCCAAGCCGATTGCCATCAATGCGAACATGATCAAGAAATACTACCGCGAGCTCCGCCAGATCCATCGCGAGTGCGAGGCCGAGGAGCCCTTCCGGTTCGAATCGATCCTGACCCTGGACGGTGTAAGCCAGCGGGAGCGCTCGATGATATCGCGTGCGTCGCGAGCGGACATCTTTGCCGCGATCGGCCGGGTAATCGACAAGGCTATCGATATGCGCCACAAGGAGGGAGCCGCCATTCGTAAAGACCTGACGACGCTCGTGGCCGGGATTTCGAAGCATCTTGGCACGATCAAGTCGCTGGCAAAAAGCGTATCATCCGAAAAAAAGGAAGTGCTGAAAAAACGGATCGAGAACCTTGCCGGCTCGAAGGTCGACGATGTCCGTCTCTACACGGAGATCGCCATACTCTCCGACAAGCTCGATATCAACGAAGAGATCATCCGCTTCAGGGACCACATCAAGAAATTCGGAGCCCTGATGAAGAGCGGAGAACAGATCGGCAAGAAGCTGGATTTCATAGCGCAGGAGATGTTCCGCGAGGTCAATACGATCGGCTCGAAGTCCAGCAGCTCCGAAATAGCGCACCTCGTCGTCGACATAAAGAATCTTATTGAAATGATCCGCGAGCACTGCAGGAATGTCGTTTAACAGGCCGTAGTGCGGGGAAGGGTTCATGAAAACCACGCTTATTAACATTGGGTTCGGGAACGCGGTCGTGGCGGAGCGGGTGGTCGTCGTTATCACGCCGGCTTCCGCATCGGGCAAGCGGCTCCGCGAGGAGGCCAAGGAGAACAGCCTCCTTGTTGACGCAACGCACGGAAGGAAGACCCGCGCGATCATCGTGATGGACAGCAACCATATTATTTTGTCCGCCATGCAGCCTGAAACGATAGCGAACCGGTTGATGAATCTTGAAAGCGAATAGCCCGTCATTCGTCATCAGCGCCCCGTCGGGGGCCGGTAAAACGACATTGATAAACATGCTCCTGGCGTCTGATGACCGGTTCGGTTTTTCTATTTCCACCACGACAAGGCCCAGGCGGACCGGGGAAACCGAAGGTTCTAGCTATTATTTCACCGATGAGCCGGGTTTCAGGGAGCTGATAGACAGCGGCTCGTTCATCGAATGGGCGAAGGTCCATGGCAACTATTACGGAACCGCCAAAAAAGAGATTGACAGAATTCAGAACGCCGGGAAAATCCCGATATTCGACGTGGATGTCCAGGGCGCTAGGGCGATGAGAATCAGCCTGGTTGGCGCGGCTTATATCTTTATCGTGCCTCCCTCCCGGGAGGCGCTTGAGTCGAGACTTCGTAAAAGGAAGACCGATTCTGAGGAACAGATACAGATACGGCTGCGAAATGCCATCAGGGAACTGAGGGAATACGCGCTGTATGATTATATCGTCGTGAATGATGACCTCGACACCGCACTGAACCAGATACGGTCTATTATGACCGCAGAGCTGTGCAAGAAAGACCGAGTATCAGATATAATAACCGGCATACTGGAGGACGTACCGTGATTATACCGCTTGATAAATTGTTGAGATACAATACGAACAAATATATTTTCACCCGGGCGACGATGGAGGCCGTGGAGAAGATCGGGAATATAAAAAAATTCCCGGCCGACGAAACGAAGTGGAAGGTCGTCCCCCACGTACTGCGCCTGGTCCTGGGCGAAGACGTCAAATTCATCTATACGAAAGAGCCGGAAGACGACAAGGAGTGATTGCCGGAAGATCCGGGATCTGGAGCGCGGAGAACAGGTCATGACGGCAGGTGGTCGTGAACATTCACGGCACCTGGTTCTCATGGGACCCACCGCCGTCGGGAAAACCGCAGCGGCGCTGGAGCTTGCCGGGGACCGGTTCGAGATTGTCTCGGCGGATTCCGTCCAGGTGTATAAATACCTCGACGTCGGGAGCGGAAAGCCGGAGCGTGCCGATCGGGATCGCATACCGCACCACCTGATCGACATTGTCGAGCCCGATGTTTCCTTTACCGCCGGAGAGTTCTGCAGGGAAGCCGAAAAGGCCATCAACCTGATCGCGGCGCACAGCAGGCTGCCGATGATCGTGGGCGGGGCCGGGCTTTATATAGACGCGTACTTCCAGGGACTATCGGAGATCCCGGAGATAGCGCCCGGGGTGCGGGAGGCCATCCGGGTTGAGCTTGAAGACGGCGGCCTGCAGCGGCTCCATGACGAACTGGTGCTCGTCGACCCGGCTTTCGGAAACCGCATTCATCCAAATGACACGCAGCGGATACTCCGGGGGCTTGAAGTGTACCGCGCTACCGGACGTCCGCTCTCGAGCTATTATGCCGCAAAGCGGCGGTACGGTTCAGAAGACACGCTCTTCATCGGGCTGTACGAGGAACGGGCAGATCTGCGGAAGCGGATAAACGCGCGGGTCGACTCGATGTTCGGAAGGGGGTTCGTCGAGGAAGTCCGGTCGCTCCGGGAGCGGGGTTACGGGCCGGATCTCAACTCGATGCAGTCAATCGGTTATGCGGAGATCAACCGGTACATCGACGGGGCCGTCGGTCTCGACGAGACGATCCAGAGGATCAAGACTGCGACAGGACAGTACGCCAAGCGGCAGATGACCTGGTTCAGGAAAAACGAGCGGGTCGTCTGGGTCAGGGCCGGCGACATGGAAAACATGCGACTGCTGATTCAGCAATGGCTGGACGGCAGCGAAGCTTAAAATAAATAAAAAAACAGGCAGGTTAAATCGCCATGGCAGGACAGTTGTATAACTTGCAGGACCATTTTCTGAACACGGCCAGGAAGGAGAAAATCGAGATAAATGTTTTTCTCGTCAACGGCGTGCCGATTAAAGGCAGAGTATTGAGTTTCGATAACTTCACGATCCTGATGGAGGTGGAGAAGAAGCAGAACCTGATCTACAAGCACGCGATGTCCACCATCGTCCCGTCGCGTCCAATTCCCTACAAGGACGAGGAAGAAAAATAACTATATTACGGGTGCGCACACATGAAAAATTTTATCCTGAAAACCACGGTTGCTGTTATCATAGCCGGTATCGCGTATCTGCTCTTCTTCTCATTGGTAAAAATCGATGCAGGAATGATGTGCGTGGTTGAGGACCTTCGCGTGAAGAAGGCAGTCGCGATCGTGCGGCCTGTTGCAGGCGATTTCGGATTCGTATGGCAGGGCGCTCTACCCTGGTGGTTTGTCGTATCCGAGGTGCCGAAAAATCGCGTTGCCCGGTTCGATGCCAGGATTGTGGTCCCGGGTTTCGAAAGGCTCAGGGAGCGGTATTACCACCTCTGGGTCCCGCTGCGGGTTTCATACCGCATCGATACTTCCCGCTTTACCGGGGTACATCTGCTCAGCGACCGGGGGGCCGGCGCGGACGGCCTGGTGGAGAAGCTTGTTGAGCGCGGGCTCCAGCGCGAGCTTAACCAGTACCTGGCGCCGGTATACCGCCGTGATATGTTGGCGTCGCAGGCCGAACCGGCCCTCGCTGCAGCGGTAAAAGTCCTGGAAAAGGAGCTCAGCGACGAAGGGATGGTTATATCCGGTGCACGCTTGGCCGGCGCACTTTCCCTGCCCGAGATGCAGGTATATAACGAGGGGCTTGCCCATGCGACCGATCTACGTACGATTGACAAGAAGATCGAAACGGACCTTCTTGACGTCCGGAGCGTCATGGAGATGGACAGGATAAAAAACGAGCAATTTTATGGAAAGTTAAAAGAAATCTCGAAAATCATCGGCGCCAATCCCGACATTTTGAAATATATTTATATTGACAAAATGGCGGCCAATGTGAAGGTGATACTTTCGTCGGATAATTCAGGCCTTCCCGGCATGCTGGAGAAGGAAATGAAGCCGAAGAAGGGAAAGAGCAGGGAAATAGACAATCTCCGGTAACGGAGAGGACGGTTTTCCCTGACAATGCAGGATCGAGCCTGATGCAGGCGCTCAGCAATACAGGGGAAATACTCGAAAGGAGTGAATAAAGGAGCAGACTATGCCGTGCGGTAGAAAGAAAAAACGGAAAAAAATCGCAAACCACAAACGGAAAAAGCGTAAAAGAGCGAACCGTCATAAAAAGAAGTTATAATTCGGAATAAGGAGATTGGCCGGTTTCGACACTGACCAATCTCTTTTTTGTTTAACAGGTATCGCATGCCGAAGAAAAAGTCAGGGAATATCGTCCTCGAAGCGAACCAGCAGTCCTGGAAGAAACGGCCGTCCGAAATACGCGGATACCAGCGGACCTATTATATGAATTCCCCGGACGGCGACTACCTGAGAATCGATTATAATTTGAAGGAAAAGAAAGTCCGCCTTTACATTGAAGTCGAGAGCGAGGGGGGGAACGCCTACTACGCGGTAATCACCAACGGAAAGATTACAGCTGAGCGGAGCGTCTCAACCGGCAGGAGCTTCGGTTTTACCGAAAAGTTTGTTGAGCGTTCTGACTTGTTTTCAACGATGCCCAACCGGGAAGTGCTAAAGCTTGTCAGCGGCAATTACGGGATCCAGCGGGGAGGCAAGCAAAACGCCGCCGCGCAGGAACCGCCAAAGACCGAAAAGGAAAAGCTGATCCGCGAGACCAAGCGGCGGTATTTCAAGAAGGAATATCTTGCAGAAGGCGGGGCGGGTGGCGAACAGGGCGCCGGGCGCGTATTCCGGCGTCTGAATATTTTCGACCTCATTGACTTCGTCCTCGGCGTCCTTCTCGCCGGATCGGCATTTTTCTTCTTCAAGTACAGCTATATGGCCATGGGGGCCACGGCCGCTTTCTTCGGCATCATCATCGGTTTCGTCGACATGTTTTTCCGGGACCGGCCTCCAGTCTTCACAAAGGTGATTTTCTTCCTCCTGGCCGGCATCGCCTCGTATATATACGGGTATCTTTTCTAAATGGTTCCCCGGGCATCCGCACTATGCCATTTTTCCATAGAATATACATATTTTATACTTGAAATGTGGATTTGATTAATTACAGTATACATTATTCGGAGATTCGCGCTTTTTAACAGGCGGGTCCTGAAAGGCGTCTGCTTGAACTCTACGAAGAACGGGTAGCCCATTTATGGATAAAAAAGAAAACTACTTTTCCTCACTCCAGATCGTATGCTTCAGGATAGGAAGCGAGGAATACGGGATCGACATCCTCCAGGTGCAGGAGATCCTCAAGCTGCCGAAAGTGACCAAGCTGCCAAAGTCGAGGGCCTACATCATGGGCGTTATCGACCTGCGGGGCAAGGTGCTTCCCATCGTAGACCTGAGCAAGCGTTTCGGGATAGAGTCGGACAAGTCGACGGAAAACAGCCGGGCCATCGTCGTCAACATCGGCGGAAAGAAGGTCGGCCTCGGTATCGATTCCGTCAGCCACGTTTTTAAAGTGAACTCCAAGGACATAGAGCCGCCGCCCCCGGTGGTACGGGGCATTTCCGGCAAGTATATCGTCGGGATAGCGAAGATGGATGACGGGTTCGTCGTTGTCCTGGACATCAACCAGATGTTCACGAGCGATGAGCTGGTCGGTCTCCAGGCCTAGTACGCGGCTATCAGGATAGTCTCAATCTCGCTGGTATTGACGTCGCGGGGCGTGTTTTCCATGAACGGATAGGTGACCGCCAGGTCGGCGACCTCCCTGAAGATCGATTTCGGTATGTCGTAGTTTGAAAGACGCTGGGGTATGTCGATATCCGATTCGAGCTTCCGTATGGCTTCAACCGCCTTGATGGCGGCTTCAATAACGGTAATCTCCCTCACGTCTTCCCCCATTACTTTGGACATCTGCACATATTTTCCCGGCGATGACGTCAGGTTGAACTCCATGATGTGCGGGAGTATAATGCTCATGGCGCTTTCGATATCGAGGTCCGTTTTAGAGACCAGCGCCAGCGATATGCACAATGTGATGGACAGGGACGAGACGGCGAACGCGATCCCCGACATCACGGAAGCGGTGGCGAGATAGGTTCGCGGGGCGCTGTTCTGCGGCTCGCGGTAAGCGACCGGGACATTTCGAAAGATCATATCAATCGACTTGAGAGCGTAGGTATTGATAATGTCGTTGTTTTTCTTCGATATGACCGATTCCGCCGCGATGGCGAGCGTGCCGATTGCCCCTTTCAATATTTTTTCCTCGGGGCAGAAGAGCGTGACAGCCGGGTCCACGATCGTCGCGGCCGGGTACAGGTCGGGGTTGTGGAAAATTTTCTTCGTCAGGTTGTGCACTTCCTCAAGGTAGAACATCGGCGCGATCTCGAAGCCGAACATGGGACTGCCGGGAATCGTGATGAAATTCAGGGGCGGGCTCGGGATCTTCTGGCCGGTGAACAGGTCGTTGCAGAACAGGTAGTTGGTCGCCAGTATCGCTAGCGCCTTGGCGGCGTTGATAGAATCAATGCTTCCGAAGCCGATAATAAGATCGCAGTTGGTTTTTTTGATATAGGCCGCCGCTGCATCGATCTCTTCCGTGTTGGGCGGATAGGGGACTTCGTCATACACGATGCATCCGATATCGGCGTCCTTGAGCTGGCGTGAAATGATCTCGATCGCGCTGCCGTATACCTCGAAATCGTTCGCAGTAGTTACGAGAATGACCCGTGATCCAAAGCGAGGGACGATTTTACCGATCTCTTTTAAAATATCCTGCCTGATGTAAATCTGGCTGGGAAGGTGGAAATCTGGTCTTATGTCTGTCGTCACGGTTTGTTCCGTTCCAATTCTAACCGGGCGCCGCCTGTCATTACTTCCTGCGCCCTGGCGCATGCATAAAAAAAGCGGACATATTGGCAGTATCTCCGCTTTTCATCGATTCATGATCGGGTTGGTCCCGGGCTACTTTCTCATTAGAAAGGTGGCTATCTTGTCGGCAACCATGTCGAGCATTTTGGGATCGTCAAAATTATACGTCCCGTTAGCTATCTGGTCCTTGATCTCCTGGATGCGGTCCGCCCTGATATCGGGCGAGTCTTTGACCAGCTGCGCTACCTTGGACGCATCGGCCGCTTTCTTACCCTCGGAAGAAATCTCTATTGAATCCTTCTTCTTGGTCTCTTTCGCGGATGCTACAGGATTCGATTTCTTCGGTTCGATGATATTGTTTATGTTGCCAATCTTATCAATAACCATTTTATTAACCCTTATTCAATCTAGTAATACTATCGGCAGATTTTGTCAATTCTTTAATAAAAATGTACAAAAAGCGGCATAAAATTCAATAAAATGTATGAAAAACGCATATTGTGCAGTATATTCCCGCTCTATCCTCCATGAACTTGTTACGTCGTTATAAATCAAACTCTAGAGAAAGAAGATAATCATTATTGTGGGGCATTTCAATAGTGCATGCAGGTTCAGGAGAGCATCATTATTCATCTTCCGGGATATCCGGTTCCACCGGGTCATCGTTGAGTATTGCAACGGCAAATTCGCCTTTTTCCTTGATCGATTCAATCCGCTCCAGTAATCCGGTCGCGGTATCGGAAATGAATTCTTCGTGGAATTTGGTCATCTCCCTGCCGATGAGGACCCGGTTTTCAGGAAATACTTCCGCAATGGCATGCAGAAGCTTCCTGATCCGGTAGGGCGATTCGTACAGGATGATAAGCCCGCCGAATGATCGCAGTTCATGAAGCTCTTTTTTACGCCGTCCATCTTTCTTGCTGAGGAATCCGGCAAAAAGCAGCCGCCTCCCATGGTATCCTGACACTGAAGCCAGCGCAGCGAGTGCCGAAGCTCCCGGCACCGGGCAGACGGGGACGGAGTGTTCGCGGGCAGCAGCGACGAGCTTGCTGCCGGGATCGGAGATTCCCGGTGTGCCGGAATCGGTGACATAGGCGATGGATTTTCCCGCCATCAGGATGCCGATCGCTCCGTCTATCCTGTGCTGGGGCGAATGGGCGTGAAGGGACTGCGTGGGAGCGGTAATGCCGTAGTGAGTGAGAAGCTTACGGGTCTGCCGGGTGTCTTCGCAGAAGACGGACTCGACCTCGTTTTTTAATATGGATATGGCGCGGATGGTCATGTCATCCATGTTGCCGATGGGTGTTGCAATGACGTAGAGTGTACCTGTTCCCATGTGCTTTATATTCACTGTGCCGCGTCATTTGTAAATTAGTTTATGGGTTCGCCGGTAAAAATAATGGCTTCATGACTGGAAAAGGCGATTCGCATGGCCGGGGTTTGCTTTCCTGTTAACAGTGTATTAATTCAACCGATTCAATAAAATACTTGAAAAAATACCGCTAATTACATTGTATTTGATCGAGTATCATGCCTGCGCGCCACTATAGTATAAAAAGAGACACCCGCGCGCTTTTAATATTTATGTGATTTTACAAGGCGCAATGCTGAATCAACCATTTAGGAGAGTCGTATTATGAATTTTGACGATATTAAAAGTGTGTTCTCCCGTGAAAAAATTACCAGGGATTTTCTGGTCACGCTGATCAGCCTTATCTGCGGGATCATCCTGTTTGTCGGCTGTATGCTTCTCGGAAAAATACCGGGCAAGGGCACTGGTGTTTTTTTTCTTCTGCAGAACCTCGGGTATTTTTTTCTGTTTAGCAGTTTTTTTATTGGTTATGCCGCCATACACCGCGGGAATGTTTTCCGGGAGGAGAAAACGATAAAACCGATTATTCTTGAAACGGGGAAAAAAGCCCATGTCATCGTGGGGATTCTCCTGGGCTCCCTGCTTGCAGTTTTTATCACTGCGCTGGTCGAGCTTATTCCTGTTTTTCTGGGATATATACCCTATGCCGGTCCGGTTATCGTGGCGCTCCTGTCGGTCCCATTCTTTATCATAAATTTTGCGATCATCCTGGCCGTCGCGCTGATCTGGATCGTCGCACCGCCCATGGTTGCCGAGGGTACTCCGCTGAAAAAGCTGCCGCTTGATTTATTCTCCCTGGCCAGGCGGCGGGGGCTGGTCATTCTTGCATATGCCGCGATCATCATCGCGGTAACGGGCATCCTGTTCATGCCGCTGCTGATGGCGGTCCGCTACTCGGCCGGCATAACGAGGGCAGTCGAGTGGAACATCGCGCCCGCTTACCCGCAGATCTTCAAGTCTATCATGCGTCCTTCTTATATTACCGATATCATAACGAAGATCGCGCCCCATACCGATCCGATCGCCGTGCTCCAGGAATACGGCAGCAATATTTTCAATTATATGGAGATGCTTGGCAATCTGTTAAAGGTCCTCTACGGTATCATGATGGCGGCAATAGTCGCCTTCGTTGGAGCGGTCTTTTCCAACCTGATGTCCCTCGCGTATATCCGGGTCAAAAAGGATGTGCTGAAATGACGGGAAGCAAACTGCGGCCCGGGATGCAACAATAAAACTGACACATCAGTTTTATTGTTGACAAACAAGCCCGGGCTGTTTTTTCTGCTGTTGACCGGCGCGGCTGCACCCGGGGCCATGTCCGATAAATGCATAGCATCGGGGTGAACCATGAGAGTAATGTTCTTGTTCTTTTCCGCGTTTTTACTGGCCGCTCCCGCTTCTCTGAGCGCCCTGGACAGCATACCGGTCGATGCTTCATTCAGCAAGAAAACGATAGGCACATTCATCGAGTATCTCGAAGACAGCGGAAAAAAGCTTTCCATAGATGACGTTACGTCCATGGACGGGTGGAAGCGGTCAGCGGCAGAATCCATTAATTTCGGGTTTACCGAATCGGCTTACTGGTTCCGTTTTGCGATAAACAACGGGACCGGAGGCCCGCTTAACCACTTTTTTGAGCTGACCTACCCCCTGATGAACTACGTTGACCTGTATGTGCCTTCTGAAAAAGGGTATGCCCCCCCCATACGGACCGGTAACAAGTATCCCTTCTACCATCGCGAGATAGAGGACAAGAATTTCATTTTCCACCTGAAAAACAGTCCCGGGACCAGCGTTTACTATCTTCGAATAGAAACTGCAAGCTCGATGAATTTTATCCCCATCCTGATGACGCAGAAAGCGTACTTCAAAAGCCAGCAGACGCAGCTGCCACTGGTCTGGATTTACTACGGTCTCATGATGATTATGATGGTATACAATCTTTTTATTTTCTTTGCAAGCCGGGACCGGAGCTATGCCCTGTACGTGATCTTCATCCTTATGTACATCTTGTTCCAGATGACCCTGAACGGGTATTCTTTCCAGTACCTGTGGCCGGATGCGACCTGGTGGGCCTGCAATGCTCTCCCGTTTTTCATGTGCATGGCGATTTTTTTCGCGGCGGTGTTCATCCGCGATGTGATCGAGTCGCGGCACCTGTTGAGAAATCTCGATAACATATATTTGTTCTTCATATTGCCGGTGTCCTTTGCGTGGGGCATCGCCAGCCTGCTGGTGAAATATTCCCTGGCCATACGCGTGGCGACCGTCATCATAGGCCTGCTCGCGGCGCTCCAGTTTGTGATGATCATGGCGGCGATGATCAAGAAGTCGCGCGCCGCATGCTTTATCGCGCTCGGCTTCGGAGGCCTGGTGCTCGGGATCATGCTCTATGTCCTGAAAACGTTCGGGGTGCTGCCGGAGATGTTTATCACCGAGTGGGGGATACAGATCGGATCCTCCCTCATGGTCGTGTTCATGTCGCTGGGCCTCGCGGACAAGATCAACGTCATGAGAAGGGAGCTCAAGACCCTGCTTACGGAGCAGCAGGAGAGCGAGCGCGTGGCCGTGGAGCGCGCGGCGTACCTCGAAGGGGTGGTCCAGACGGCGACCGTCCTCACGGAAGAGTCCCTCAGGGCGAGCGACCAGCTGCAAAAGATTACAGACCGGTTTTCCGACCTCTCCATGGAGCAGGCGTCGACAAGCGAGGAAATGTCTTCAACCTTCGAGGAGCTGTCAGCTACGGTTGAAACGATTTACCAGTCCACGATGCGTCAGAAGGACGAGGGCGAGAAGTCGAAGACGCTGGTCGAGGACCTCAACATTGCGCAGAAAGGGCTCATCCAGGAAAGCCAGAAGGTTGAAGAGACCATCCGGAAGATACTGGAGTCGACCGGCAGCACGGCGGACAGCCTCCAGAAGATGACCGACACGATGCACGTAATCAACGCAGGCGGAAAGGAGATCACCACGTTCATCGCCATGATAGACGACATCTCGGACCGTATCAATTTATTAAGCCTGAACGCAGCGATCGAAGCGGCCCGTGCGGGCGAGTACGGGCGGGGCTTTGCCGTTGTTGCGGACGAGATCGGGAAGCTGGCCCAGGCGACCTCCGACAACTCGAAGGAGATATCGAAGCAGATATCCAAGATCATAACGGACATCGAGTCCGGCACGAACATCGTTACCGGCACCAAGGAATCGACTGATGTGATATTCCGGATGGTGAACGCGATCGGCTCGGGGGTCAACTCGGTGCGCGAGCTGATGACGAAGCAGAGCGGCGCGCTGGAAATGGTCATCCGTCAGGCCGGGGTCATAGACACGATGTCAAAGGACATCGCGAGCTCTACGAAAGAGCAGAAGAACTCCATGGATGTGACCCAGAAAACCATAGACCGGCTGTCCGAGATGGCGATGGAGATATCCCAGTCAAACCATCAGATAATCGATTTCACGAAGATGATCCACGAAAAGGCACTGGCGCTTGAAAGCGTCATCAGGAAGCCGGTTTGATCCCGGGACCCGCCGGAGAACCGCCCGCGTCCCGCGCCTTCTTCACGACGATAGCCTTGTCAGGCTCGACAGGGCATTTCAGCTCGCAGATAGCGCACCCGATGCAGAGATCACGGACCACGTAGGGCTGCATAACGCGCTTTCCCTTCACGACGGCTTCCTTTACCCTGATGGCCTTCTCCGGTACAGGGCAGTGCTCCTCGCACACGATGCAGTTTTCACCTTTGGCGTAGGGCAGGCATATCTTCTTGTCAAATACCGCGATCCCGATCTGGAATTTCTGCTTTTGCCCGAGGGTAAGCTCCCTGATGGCGTCCGTCGGGCAGACCTGGCCGCAGAGGTTGCAGCCATACTCGCAGTAACCGCGCCGGGTATCAAGGACCGGGGACCAGGCCGCGCCCGGCCGCCCGGCAATGGAAGAGGGCTGGAGCAGATTGGTGGGGCATACCTTCATGCAGTTGCCGCAGCGAATACAGCGGCTGATGAAATCTTCTTCCGGCAGGGCGCCGGGCGGGCGGAGGCCTGCCGCGGTCCCGGGCCGGCCTTTTTTCTGCGCGGGCGCCGCCGAAAGCGGCCCGGAGGCGATAACTATCGATCCGATCGCAGTGGCGAGGAACTGCGACCTGGTCAGAACCGGTTTTTTGCCGGAAATGATGCCCTGCACATTGCCCGGTTTTACTCTGGCCCCGGAACAATGGCGATAACTATCGCTGGAGGCTTGCCCTGAGCCCGGAACAATGGCGATAACTATCTCTTCCGCCATGCTCTGACCCCGCTTCTCATTCTCCTGCCCCCGCGAAACTGCTCGGTCCCTCCCTTTCCTGAAAGAGAACGTCGCTTTCTCTCCCGGGCAGTCAACCAGGCAGTCAAGGCAGAGAACGCACTCGCCCGGGATGTAGGAGTTATCGCCCCGGATCGCGTTCATGCGGCAGGTATTTTTGCAGATGCCGCAATTTGCCGTGCACCGCTCCGCGCTGCGCCTGAAGGGAGAGGAGCCGGCCGGCAGGGCAAGCGTGGCCCCCAGCGGGCAAAGGTAACGGCACCAGAACCTCCGCCTGACCAGGGAAAGAACAAGGATCGCTGCAAAAATCCCGAATATGACTCCCGCGTGCGAGAACTCCGGGGTCGCAATGCCCAGGAACAGCTCCCTGAGCCGGTCGTAGAATGCTTCGAGCCATTCCGGGTACCCTGTCGCGCCCAGCACCCGGTTAAAGCCCGAGTCAATCGCGCCGTTGATGAACGGGTGAATATTGAACGAAAAGGTCCGCACGAAGATAGTTATCGGATCCAGGACCCATGCGGTCTGCACTCCGGCCAGCGCGAAGAGGAATATCGCGAGGAGAATTGCATATTTGCCGAGCCTCAGGCGCGACGGCTCCGGCTCACGATGTTTTTTCCTGAAAAGACGCCTGACCGGCGACGCTGCCCATGACAGGAGGTCGAGCAGTGCGCCGAGCGGGCAGATCCATCCGCAGAAGGCCCTCCCGATCGCATATGACAGCACGAGCATGGCCGCTGCGGAGACGAGCCCGGTAAGAAGGACGCGTTCTGCGATCGAGGTGATGATCATGGCGAAGGGGTCCATGTAAAAGTAGAACGCCGGATTGATGAAGCCCGAGAGCGGGTAGCGCGTGCTCCAGATGATATAACAGAGAAGGAGCACCGAGAGCGTCTGGCACGCACGGCGCGCCAGGACCATCTGTTTCGCGGTTACCGCCATCAGATTGTTATCTTCGTGATTTTTGCGAGGCCGATGTTTGTCGTGCCCAGGCCGTAACGTTCGCCCTGCATGATGTGGTCGATATCCCTGGAAGACAGGCCGAATAGCGAAGCCGCGTACGAGTCGGCCAGGACCGGGTCGGTCCCCGCGATGACGGTACCGGTTTTTTTCACGTCCTTCAGGTCGCCGCCCGAAGGGCCGTAGCGCAGGAGTATGCGGTATGCGTCGATGACCGTGAGGTCCGGGCTGATGAACTTCGCCAGCTCGGGCAGCTTTTTATCGATGTTCCAGTGTATCCGGCCGCGCATGCCGCCGCACACTCCCATCAGGTTTTTCATGGACAGGGTGAGTTTGGTCAGGCCGTGGTTCTTGGCGATCGGGACGTTGATGAAGCAGTCGCATTCCACGGCGTCCCGGTATATGGGCCAGTCCTCCATCTCGCTCCCGGCGGGGAATCGGCCCGGAAGGAACTTCTCCTTGTTGATGTAGGAGATGTATCCCTCGGCCTTCTTTACCGCCGCCGCTATGCCGCTGTTCCGGTAGCACATGTCGGCCGCATTGCAGGAGTTGTCGAATACCCTGACGCGCCTCGCGCCGGCGGCCTTGCACAGCCTGATGAGCGTTTCCACTACCTCGGGATTGGTGTTCGCCGCGTATTCCGGCGCCCGGTCCCATCCGATGTTGGGCTTGATGACAACGGTGTCGCCCTTCTTCACGAACCGGTCGATGCCGCCCAGCGCCTCGATCGCCTTCCGCGTGATGGCCGCCGGGCTGCCGCCCTTCACCACGGCAAGATCACACGCGGTGCGGACGCCTTTTTTCACGCGGGGCGCGAGCGTCCCCTCCGACCCGGCCAGCACCGGGCCGGCCAGGGTTTTCACTATCGGCACCGACCCGATCGCGGCGGCGATCCCCTTCAGGAAGTTTTTTCGCGACGTGGCTGCTTTTTGCTTAACGGTAAATCGGGATATCGCGTCTATCAGTTTCAGCATGGTGCCGTACCTCCTGAAAAATCG
>Ga0116148_1002363_pt1 | contig 18805 bp, 20 predicted proteins | sample AD_UKC055_MetaG_FD_89786 | JGI IMG/M metagenome (GOLD analysis project Ga0116148, IMG submission 89786) | Active sludge microbial communities of municipal wastewater-treating anaerobic digesters from USA - AD_UKC055_MetaG | ecosystem: Engineered > Bioreactor > Anaerobic > Digestate | place: USA... | reverse complement strand
GCGGGCGTGCATGGCGGGGCGGGCGGGCGTGCAGCCTCAGGTTAATTTTTCGGGGCACATGATTTCGAGGGGTTGTATATGGTACATTTCGATTTTCGGGTCTGTGAAGAAGGCGTATTCCCAGGGATTTTTTTCGATAAATTGTTGTTGTATGGCGCCGAAGGCCGGGTTGCTTCGGCTTACGGTCCGCAGTCTGCCTTTTATCAGGGTGTAGTTCCAGTCGATCGCTTTTTCGAAGATGTAGTTGCTTCGGTGGTCGATGGCAAAAACGCAGTGGTCGTCCCGGTTGATGTTTTTGGATTTGAACGAATCAGTATGCGAGATGATGAAGATGTCGTCGTGAATCGAGGACAAGAAGGCCATCACGGTAGTATGTGGGCGTTCAACGGCTTTTGTGATCAGGACGCCGAGTTTATTTTCTTTTTCTGTGTCGTTCGGGATGATTCCGGCGGTCAGTACGGCTTCCTCCAGCCGAATTTCCTTTCTGTTGTCTGCCGGAAACGCGTAGCCGGGCAGTACGAGCCGGTCTATTATTTTATTGGAATATTTCATTTCGTATTCGACCGGCTCGACCAGTAGCGTCCGGCCTTTTTTTGCGGCTACCCGCGCTTTGACGGAAACTCGGTATACTTTCAGGTTGCTGTCGAATTCTTCAACGCCGGTTCTGTTGTCCAGGTGAAAGGTGATTTTTTGATCCGTTTCGAAGGGGTTCATTTTTGGGAAAAAAATCTCGATCAGCCGGTCGCGATACGCGATGCTGCCAAGAGCCGCAATTATTTCGCCTTGTTTGTAACCTGCAACGATCGCAAACGAATTAGTTCGGATAAAGTCGCTCAGCATAGACTCTCCTCTTTAGTGGCGCCTTTTAAAAGTAACCGACTTTTGGATTTGGCTCAAGGGCTTCGGAGGGGATGCGTTCAGGTATGCGTTCAGGGGTGTCCTGCAAGGGATGCGCGCACGGCGAGGCGGGTGGGGATGCGCTTCGGTTCGATTGCGCCTGATGTAACGAAGCTTGCGGCGAGCTCTCCCATGCGGTAGAAGTCGGCCGAGAGGGTGCTGATCGGGACGGGGCGGAGTCGGCTGTAAAAGGGTCCATCGTTAAGGGCTATGAGGCCCACGTCGGTTCCGGGCATCCAGGCGCGTTCTTCGCAGGAGCGCAGGACTTCGGCGAGCAAAAGGTCGTCCAGGGTAACGATAAGGTCGCCGTGTTCAAAGGCGAGTGTGCCACGTATCTGCGTTTCGGTAAAAAGTGCGCGGATGCGGGCAAAGGGGATGCCCAGCGAAGCGCAGAAAAGGGTGAAGCCTTGGGCTATGTCTTCGGTAACGGGGTTCGCGCTCAGACGGGTGACAAAGACGAGCCTGCGGTATGTGGCAAGCGTGTTGCGTTCGGCGTCGAGTGCTTCGTACAAGCCAGCGGTAAAATCCTGGTAGACGGCGCTGTGCGGAGTGCCGGGCACCCTGCGATCAAGAAACAGTATTTTGCCGGGATTGATAAAACGGAAGTACTGGGCGTCCCTGCTTTGTCCGGCAGTGGGGATTATAAGGATTGCAGCGATGTCCGGCCGGGAACAGTGCCGCTCGTACAGGTGCTTGAGCAAGTCGAAGTCGTCGCTGTGGCAGAACCGTTCCACGTAAAAGCCTTCCGGCAGATGGTCGACGAGCCCCTGGTAGATTTTATCCTTGTACCAGGAAAGTTCGTCGACCAAAAGGATGATGCGCTTTTGGCCTTCCTTCCGGCACACGTTTCCGACGAAGTACCCCTTGCAGGGGCTCGATTCGACGATGCCGAGGTTCTTGAGCTCCTGGTAGGCCTTAATGGCCGTGTCGCGCGAGACGGAGAAGTGTTCGATTATCCGGTTGACAGACGGGAGCTTGTCGCCGCAGGCGAGCTGTCCTGCGTCGATCAGTTCCCGGATGCGGTGCGCGATCTGGATAAACTTGGGATCGGCAGATTTTTCGTTGATGCTACCGAGCTTCAGGTCGAGTTCGTTCATTTTGCGAGCAGCCGCTGGAGAATTGCGCGGTATGCCGCCTTCGGCTTCAGTTCCGTGTCGTAGATGAGGGCGCTGCCGTATCCGCCGAAAAAGCTGGGCACCCAGCTTTGCTTGTCAGTGTAGCCCCAGAGTATAAAGCTTTTCACGTTCGGTTCGCCGAGCGCAGCATCCAGGAGATCCCGGTATGCACGGACCTGCTCCGCTTCCTTTTCGGGAGTCACAGGCATTTTTATGCGCACGTCGACTTCGGTGAACGAGACGGCAAGGCCGAGTTCGGCGAAGCGGCGGATGTTGGCGACGAGTGCGTCCTTTCTGACCGGCCATTGCGCTTCGATGTGGAGCTGGAAGCCCACGCCGTCGATCGGAACGCCGCGCTCCTTGAGGTCTTTTGCGAGATTGTAGAAAGCGTCGGCTTTGACGTCGCCTGCGTATTCGTTGGAGTAGTCGTTCAGGATCAGCTTTGCCGCGGGGTCGGCAGCCCGGGCTGTTCTGAATGCGATATCCAGGTAGTCGCTGCCGATAGCTTTGAGCCATACGGTGTCACGCATGGTGCCGTTGTCGGCGACGACTTCGTTCGCGACATCGTATTCGGCGATGCGGCCCTTGTAGCGGGTCATGACTTCGGTAATCTGTTCGGTCATGAGTGCAATTGCTTCGTCGCGCGTTTTCAGGCTATTGACGTAGGGCGGGTTCTGCGAGTGCCACACAAAGGTGTGCCCCCGCATTTTCATGCCGTTTTTTTCGGCGAAATCGACCATTTTGTCCAGGTCGGACCAGTTCCAGAATGTTTTTGTCGGCCGAAGGAGCCCCCACTTCATAACGTTTTCCGGGACAAGCGTGTTGAAGTCCTGCGCGAGCAGCTGTGCGCTCTCCGGCCAAAGGATGTCTCCCGGTTGTATTGCCGTACCGTAGGCCAGACCGCGTTTATCCGCAGCCTTCCGTGTCGTTTTGGCTCCGGCGCAGCCGGCGACGACCAGAACGGCCAGCACAAGTCCGATAAGCGCTAACAGGTGTTCCGATTTCATACATGCCCCCTTATTTATGCTGTATCGTACCACCACTGTTCTGGTCTGGTCTAGTCTGAAGTACGGAAAACCGTAAAGACCGCACAAAACCGCAAAAACCGCAGGGGCGGATCGGAGTCCGCCCCGGCTGGGGATTGCTTCGCGGGGGCTCCGCGGCAGGATCGTGCGCCCGTCATTGAGCTCCTGTGCCTCGGTCTTTCAGGCCCGGCCGGTTGTCCCGGCAATAAAGGTCAGGAGGCCGACGCCCGCGCGTTTTTTTTCCGGTCGACGGCACTCAGGATGATTTTGCGCACCCGGATGGATTTCGGGGTCACTTCCACCATTTCCTCGTTCTGCAGGAGCAGGATCGCGCGTTCCAGGGTCATCGGCTGGATCGGGGTAAGGGTAAGCGCTTCGTCCTTGAGCACCGAGCGCATGTTCGAAAGATTCTTTTCTTTTGACGGATTGACCACCAGATCGAAGTCCTGATTGTGCTGGCCGACGATCATGCCTTCGTACACGCTCTCGCCGGGAGTGATGAAGAGCTGTCCGTGCGGCTCCAGATTATAGAGGCCGTAGGTGACGCCTTTTCCCGCCTGGTCGGACACGAGGAAGCCGTTGGAAAACTCGTCGAAGTCCCCGCGGTATTCTTCGTATCCGCTCATGCTCGCGTTCATGATGCCGGTGCCCTTGGTGTCGGTCAGAAACTGGTCGCGGTAACCGATCAGCGCCCGGGACGGCACCGAGAATTTCAGATGCACCCGACCGCCTTCGTGACTGATGTAAACGAGCATCCGGCCCTTGTGACCGGACAGTTTGATCGTGACATTGCCAGCGTAGGCTTCGGCGCAGTCGATGTCGAGGTGCTCGATCGGCTCGAGTTTTTTCCCGTCCTTGTATTTGAAAATTACCTCGGGCCGGGTGACGCCCAGTTCGCAGCCTTCGCGGCGGAGCATTTTGATCAGGATGACCAGCTGGAACTCGCCGCGGCTGCGTACCAGAAACCCGCCGCCGATGTTTTCTTCGTCCACCTGCAGCGACACGTTTTTCAGCGTTTCTTTTTTCAGCCGCTCCAGAAGCTGGGTTGAGGTGGGATTTTTTCCCTCGGTGCCGGCGAGCGGGGAGGTGTTCACCGAAAAGCGCATGGCGACTGTCGGTTCGTCTATGACGATGCGGGGCAGGGCTTTCGGCGCGTCGCGGGTGCAGATGGTGTCGCCGATTTTAACGTCTTCGATGCCTGAAAGCACGATGATGTCGCCGGGAAGCACGTTCTCGGCCTCGATCAGGTTGATTCCGCTGTAGGTTTGCAGTTTGGAGACATTCAGGTTTTTGCGTTCGCCGCCGTCGCCGATGCACACCAGGCTGTCCCTGGCGGCGGAAATTCCATTTGATCGTCCCGGGCGCCAAGATCGATGAACAGGTCGAAAATATCGCTCAAGACCTGCGAAATGCGGGCGTCGCTCCGGTCGATCTTGTTGATTACGACGATTATCGCGTGGCCGAGCGAAAGGGCTTTGCTCAGGACGAAGCGGGTTGGTGGCAGGGGGCCTTCGGAGGCGTCAACCAGCAACACCACGCCGTCCACCATGGAAAGGGCCCGTTCCTCCTCTCCGCCAAAGTCGGCATGGCCGGGGGTGTCCAGTATGTTTATTTTTACGTCCTTCCAGACTACCGAGCAGTTCTTGGCGGCGATCGTATTGCCCCGCTCGCGTTCCTGTCATGCGCCCAGCATAGACCTTTTGCCGGCTTTGGTATACGAAACGGAGAGGGGAAGCGCTTCGCGGAGGCAGAAAGCCGCACGGCGGGCGAACGTCCTTGCGCGCAGCCGGCGCGTATGAACGTCCATGGAGGGGCCGATCTGCGCAGCGTTTTTGCCTGCGCAGCCGCGCACGTATGGATTGAACGGCCGAAAAACGGTATATTTTTCCCGGAACACTGCACCCCCCCGCACCTTTGAATCAGCGTGTTGCGTCGGCGTGCCTGTAAAAGCGTGTTCGCAAAGGAGTGTATAGATGAAAGTAGTGCTAAGATTTGTTATTTCTACAATGTTACTAGTTGCTGCCGTCTCGACTGCTGCTGCCGGCGGTATGCGTGACGACAAGCCGGCACCGGCTGCGGCCAAGGCTTCCGGCGGACCGGTACGGACTGTGTACGCTGCGCACACCCAGGGCTACGTGCCCTACGGCTTTGTAAACGAGAAGGGCGAATCCGACGGCTTTGAAATAGCGGTGCTTCGTGCCGTAGACGCGGTGCTGGACGAATATGCGTTCGCCTTTGTGCCGACTTCGGACGAAGACTTGCTGATCGGCATCGAGTCGGGCAAGTATGCGCTTGGAACCAAGGGCGCCTGGGTCACCGCCGAGCGCAAGAAAAAGTTCCTCTTCCCGGAAAATCCGGTCGCCGCGAGCATCATCGGCATTACGTTCCGCGCTTCCGATGCGGACAAGATTCGCGATCTTGAAAGCTTTGCCCGGTACTCCGGCAAGCTGGTTCCCATATCGCCCCAAAGCGCCCAGTTCGCTCTGGTGCAGGAATTCAACAAGTCGCATCCGGACTCGCCGGTTGCACTCGTTCCGTCCGACACGTTCATTATCAACGACGCATATCTGTGGGTAATCGAGGGCCGCTACGACGCATTCTTCGACCTTAAACTCGCATTCCAGAATTCGGTTGTGTCGGAAAAAGGCGCGTTCCATTCGCTTGCGGACCGGCTCGCCTGGGTTCCGTATAAGGGTATACCGACCTGGACGCTCTTTAACCGGAACGAAACCGAACTCGCCGCCGCGTACGACCGCGCGATCGAACAGCTGCGCGCAGACGGCACGCTGTCCGCCCTTTCGGTGCAGTACTTTGGCGAAGACGTCTTTTCGTACGTTTTTGAATAACCGCCGCCGGGATGCACCCGCCCGGATGCTGCCGTCCGGGCGCCCCTGCCCGGGTGCCGAAGAGAGACCGCATGAACAGGCCCTTTGATCCCGCCTTCGCACTCGCCATGATCCCTTCGCTCTTGCCGTATTTTGCTGTAACAATCGGTGTTACGGCAGCATCGGCACTTGCAGGATCGTGCATCGGACTCGGCGTCGCTCGGGCCCGGCTGTCCCGAACAAAAGCAGTCCGCGCGATTGCGGCAGGCTACACGGCGGTGCTCCGTTCGACGCCGTCGATCGTGCTGCTTTTTTTGGTATTCTACGGATTTCCCGCAGCCGTGCATGCGCTGACCGGCATCAATATCCACTTTTGGCATCGGGCTGTTTTTGTAATCATTACCTTTACCTTGCTGTTTTCTGCGACCATGTCGGAAGTCTTCCGTTCGGCCTGGCTTTCGGTAGACCGCGGTCAGTTCGAGGCTGCGGTAAGCGCCGGACTGTCGCCGGCCCAGGCGCAGCTGCGCATCGTGCTGCCGCAGGCTGCGGTGAGTGCCATCCCAAATTTCGGCAATGCGCTCATCTCGCTCATGAAAGAAGGCGCGCTTGCGTACATGGTGGGTCTCATCGACGCGATGGGGCAGGGCTTTCTCGTGGTGTCGCGCAATTACGGCGCCCGCTCGCTGGAAACCTTCCTGGCCCTTGCAGTCTTGTACTGGGCCTTGACTGCGATTCTTGAACGTGTGTTCCTTCTGGTCGAACGCCGCCTTTCGCGCGGGCTTCGCGGGGTTTCCCAATGAACTTCAACCTGGATTTTTTCGTGCGCACCTTTTTTCTCGCCCTCGCCGGGCTCCCGGTAACAGTCGGCCTGACCGCATGCACGCTCGCCCTTGCCGCTCCGTGTGCCCTGGCCTTTGCCCTGGTACGCATGTATCGTGTCCGTTTTTTCGACAAGGCAGTCGCGCTGTACGTTACTTTTTTACGGGGGACGCCTATAGTCCTTCAAATTTTGATCATCTACAGCATCCTCCCGAGCGCTCTGAACGCCGTTGCTCTTCGATCCGGGTGGAAGCTGGATGTCTTCGCAGTCAATCCGTTCTGGTATGCGCTTTTTGTGTTTACCCTGAACACCAGCGCAATCCTTTCGGAAGTGTTCCGCTCCGCAATCCTGACCGTAGACCGCGGACAGCTGGAAGCAGCGCTCGCAGCAGGGCTTTCGCATTTCCATGCCTGGAAGCGCATCGTACTGCCGCAAGCCTTTCTGGTTGCCTTGCCGAATCTTTCGAATGCCACGGTCAATCTGATAAAATCGACCTCGCTTGCCTTTATGATGACGGTGCGGGACGTTACGGCAATCGCGAAAATCGAAGCATCGTACGGATACAATTATATAGAAGCGTATCTCGATATTTTTATTGTGTACGCACTACTGGGTTTTGCCGTCCAATGGGCCTTTTCGGCCTTTGAGCGGAGGCTCGGCTCATGGCGAAAAAAAGCGTTGTTCAGGTGAGCGGGCATAAAGGAGATTACCGGGTATGATGAACATCAGGAATTTGCATAAAAGCTTTCATCGGCACGAAGTAATCCGGGGCGTCGATCTTTCGGTACACCGCGGCGATGTCGTTGTGATACTGGGGCCTTCAGGGTCGGGAAAAACAACGCTCCTGCGCACGCTCAATTTTCTTGAACGCGCGGATGAAGGCGAGATGGAATTCGGCCAGCTCAAGCTGCGCATGCCCCGTGCTACTGCAAAGGAGATCGCCGAGGTGCGCAAGCGGACCGGCTTTGTCTTCCAGAACTACAATCTGTTCAACAACAAAACCGCACTTGAAAACGTCACCGAAGGCCTTGTTGCGGGCCGCGGAATACCGGTTGCGAATGCCGTAGACATCGCGCGGCGCGCGCTCGGCAAAGTTGGTCTTTCCGACCGCCTCGACTACTATCCGTCGCGGCTCTCCGGCGGCCAGCAGCAGCGGGTAGGCATCGCGCGCGCGATTGCAACCGACCCCGATGTGATCCTCTTCGACGAGCCGACCAGTGCGCTCGATCCTGAACTGGTGGGCGAAATTCTTGCCATCATGCGGAACCTTGCTGCAGAAGGCACAACCATGGTCGTCGTGACCCACGAACTATCGTTCGCGCGGGAAGTCGCCAACCGCATCGTGTTCATGGACGGCGGACTCATCCTGGAGGAAGGCTCCCCTGCCGATTTTTTTGCATCTCCCAAAGAGGAGCGCACCCGCCAGTTCCTGCGCCGCCTGGATTCGGTCGGCCGCTAACCACTCCTCCGTCGAGGTCGTTGACCTCCGTCGAGGTCGTTGACCTCGACCGCGCTTGCGCCGTATCATACGCCCATGAAGCTTCTTCCGTTCTTCCGGAAACCAGTGTGTAATCCTGTCGTTATCGCGAGCGATCTTCCCTCCTGGGGGCGGGTAGCGCTCGCCGTCGGCGTTCCGGTGCTGGAAAAGCGCGGCATCCAGGTGTGTGCGCTTCCGACCGCCCTTCTCTCGGCCCACGGCGCGTATCCGGGTTCTGCCCTGCACAGTCAGAGCGCCTTCATGGCCGATTCCATCGCACATCTCGAGCGGCTCGACATCCGCTTTTCCGCACTGCTTTCAGGCTTTGTCGCGGAGGCGGCCCAATTCGACCTGCTCGAACCGCTTGTAAAACGGGTGCGCTCCAGCGGCGGTCTTGTACTGGTTGATCCGGTAATGGGCGATCACGGCAGTCTCTACAGTTTTTTCAACGAGTCGTTCGTGCAACGGATGCGCGCTTTTATCGCACATGCGGATATTATCACCCCAAACCTGACCGAAGCAGCCCTTTTGCTGGGAACCGACCATGCACAGCTTGCGCACGCGGAAAAACCCGAACTCCTGGACGCCCTGAAATCCCTTGCCCGCCTCGGCCCCCGCTTTGTCGCCATTACCAGCGCCCCGGCAGGCGTCCGGTCCGCCGGCAACACCAAGTCCCCCGGCGGGAACACCAAGGCCCTCGCCGGGAGCGCTGCCGATCGCACCGGTGTTGCGCTGTACGACGCCGCTGCAGACCGTGCGCTCTTTATTACCCACGCGCGGCTCGGTTCAAGCTATCCCGGCACCGGCGACCTGTTCGCCGCCGAGCTCTTGGGCCGCCTCGTTTCGGGCGAACCGTTCTTCGCCGCCGGCAGACGCACCGTTTCCCGCGTCAGGCGTTCCATCGCCGCATCCTGCTCCGCAGGCGGGGACCCGCGCGCCGGCTTGCGGAAACTCTAGAGGGTAATCGAGAATCGAAGCCGGTAGCGTCCGGACGGAAGTTCGTCGAACCCGCGCCCCTCGCGCAGCTTCAGGCATCGATATACGTTCTTCGACTGTCAGTCTGTTCCCAGAAGTCCGTTCACCATGCTGTCAACGTCGTCCTGGTCCATGTCCGCCCGACGTTCGTAGGCGAGTTCGTGATTTGTTGCCTTGAGCTTGCGCAGCAGGCCGTAGATAGTTACCAGAAGAATCTTGTTGCCCGCAATCGGGTGGTCGCACAGGATGGCAGTAATCTCCGTTCGTTTCATCCTGATGGTAACCGTTTTCCCCTGGCTTGTAACAGTCGCGGTTCGTTTAATGTTCAGAAAAAAACCGGCCTCGCCGAACACATCGCCCGCGCCAAGGGAACACATAAACACGTCCCTTCCATTATCCTGGCGCACGCTCACCGCAACAGTGCCTTCCATAATTCCGAAAAAATGCTGGTCGAGTTCCCCCTCCCGCACAATCGGCTCCTCCGGATCGTACTCCGCGATCTCGCACAGGCTCATCAAAGTTGAATGGGCCTCATAATTCATAAAATTGCGGAAAGCATGCTTTTCAGGCAATCGCATTTCGTTTTGAATCATTCTCGAGCAAATCCATAATAATCGCCGATAACGACGTAGAATCGTCGAAATCGAACAGGCAGCCTCGACCGTCGGCAAGCATTTCCCGTGCATACCAAAAAGGTGTTGACACAATCGGTTTTTGCGCTCCCATCGTATAGATCAGTGTACCGGAAGAAATCTGTTTTTCCGCTCTGTACGGGATAACATAGATATCGCACATCAATAAATATGTAAATAATTCTTCATTGCTCACAAACCTGTCGATGAAGATAACATGTTTTTCCAGCTCCAATTGCTTAACCAACCGGATCAGCGAATGGCGGTACTACTCGCCTTCGTGCCGTACCACATGCGGATGCGTTGCTCCCAAAACCAGATAGACAACTTCAGGATGACTCTCGATCACCTTCGGGAGTGCCTTGATCACAACCTCGATCGATTTATTATGAGAGAGCAAGTCGAACGTCAAAAGAACTTTTTTGCCGTCGAATCCGAAGGATCATCCAGAATCGTATGAAATGTAGTAATGACCGGAATTCGCAATCGTCGCAGCAGCTGAATCACATGCTGTCCATCCGGACCGCCGAAGATACCGAATTCATGTTGCAGGATAATTGCATCAAACTCATTGGTATTCAGATAATATGCGGCGTTAATGTACGAGGCGATTTCATTTTGTTCGATTTGCAGCACTACATCGTCAGGATAATCATAGCGTGCAATACCATCGTTTATTGCAATCACTACCATCAAAACACCTGCCGCCTTTAATCCTTCGTTCAGATCGTGGGTAAAGGTTGCGATTCCACATTTTCTTGGTGGATAATTTCCAATAAGGGCGATTTTCTTCATAAAGCAGTCTCCTGTTGTGTCATTACCATCGAATTCATCGTAATAGTCGTTGACTTGCACAAGAGAGCGATTTAGCAGACACAGGCGAGTGGTAGAAAGAGTTCTCTACCGAACAGTTTTTTACTGGTTCATTATAGAACACACCCCAAGAGTACAAGTACGCCTGATTCTCGGCACACTGCTTGCGATACCAAAGATATCCTGATAATAACCGGCGAAGGTCTTTGTATCGGACCGGTTTTTTCTCCATGGACATCTAAAGTTACTTTTTTGAACTTTCCGAGTGTTCAAAGAGCCTCAATCCATAAAACGATTCCTTCCTCTTTCGCTGAGCCGGAACCTTTTACCCGGTCAACCCGGTAGGTAATCGTTTTATCGGAATTGATCGTAAGTGTTGCATATACCCGGATACAGCGGGATTCCTTTTCTCCGAGGTGCATGTCTACAGACTGTTTCGAATTGTCCTGGGAAAACTTGAAATCGCGCGATGCATTATCGCCGGCAATGTACCCTGCTTCGTACCGGCTTGCTTCAGGCCACGAATAGACCGACTCCGGCTATCCTGCAATAGTATACGTAAACCCGGTGCAGGAAAGAGTAAGGTAATTTGCAACGATCTCGGCTTCAAAGAGCTCGTCGTTGAACGTGCGGAAGTGCACGAATGTTCAGCTTTCATGCGGCGGCAATACCGTCAATTGTGTGGGAGCCCTCAATTCTATCCGGTTCCCTGAGTCCGAGTCCGAATATCCAAAATTACCCCCGGATACTGTAATCGGCTGATCCGTATTGTTGGTGAATTCTATTATCGTCGCAGAAGGATACTCTTCTTCCGGATACACATCGATTTCGTGTTTCGAGAAAAAACTACACTTCGGGAGCAAGACGAGCACACAGAGAATAAAAGCTAATTGACAGAAACGTATTGCTGTTTTCATCGCAGTTATAAACCGTATCTCCTTTTTACCATAAAAGCGTCAAGATCCGAAATTTCAACATTCATGGGGATCTGTTGACCGGCAAACAATCCTTGTCTGGTCTTCCAAGATCTGGAACAGAGCAGCAGTCGAATTACACCTTGCTTTCGCCGTTTCGCGTTTAAAAAGCAAAAACCCGATCCTTTCGGACCGGGTTTCCTAACGGCCTTTCGACCATCGCTCCCCCGTGGTGATTCGAACACCAGACCCAGTGGTTAACAGCCACTTGCTCTGCCGACTGAGCTACAGGGGAATGTCGAGGAGCGCTTGCGCATTCCTGACGTTCGATACAGTATCGCAAAGCTAAAAAAATGTCAACACACTGCAAGAAAAAACTGATGCCTGAATACATTGCCCCTTCATAATCCGCACTGTATTTCAGGAATCAAGCTATATTGAATGACTTACCGAGTTATTCGATTTCGGCCGCTTCCCTGACGCGGGTGCGGACTTCGGCAATGACTCCTTCGTACTGCTGTTCCAGGCCGCGTAAGGCGCGGGAAAGGGTGTTCATGTATTCGGGTTCCTGGCGCGGATCGAGCGGAATGTTTTGGCCGTAGCGCTTGGCGAGTTCCTGCTGCTTTGCCTTGAGCCGGGGCATGAACTGCTGTTCGATTGCTTTTTCGGTGCGCTCCCGGTCGGCGCGGTACTGGCCAAAGAGGGAAGCAACCTGGCCAAAGAGTTCTGTCATGCCGGAACCGGGAAGCAGCGCGTCAAGGCCAGCGCCGATCCTGTGTGCACGGTCGATGTCCGCTTCTGCCTGAGGGAGCCTGAGAGCCGCAAGAAGGTTGGTGATCGCTCCTTCCGAAGCCGCTTTACGCGCGCTCCCCCTGGCTTCGGCTATCGAGTCTGCAAGGGCGGAGGTATCTCCCGTATCCATGAATTCTCCCGCTGCTTTTTTGCCTTTGTTGGACCATTCGCGGAGTTCGGCGCCTTCCTTGTCGCTTTTGATATCGGCCGTTTTTTCGAGCGCCAGTTCGAGCGCGGATTTGATTTCTCCCATCGGTTTCTCCTTCGAAGTTACCTACATAATATACAACCATCGCCGGTCAGGAGGCAATCGACGCCGATGTCGTGGGCTTCGGTCGGGACGTTGCTGACTATCTGGAAGCGGTGGCAGGTGCCGACAAGGGTTATGTGGTCGCGATTTTCGGGGTATCGGACGAACAGTTCGCGAAGGAAGCGGTCGTAGTAGCCTTTGCCCCGTCCGAGTCTTGCTCCGGCTCGGGAGAAGGCGAGTCCGGGCACCAGCACGACGAGGGGGAGGTGAAGTGGTACGGTTTCGGTCAATCCTGTTCGTTCGGGAGCAAATATAATCGGAAGGTCGATTTTGGGCTCGCGTATGCCGTACGCTCCGGCAACGAGCTGGGTAGTGTCGATCTTCGCGGTGTGTACGGCGGGTGGCCTGTGAGTTGATGAGGGGGTTGCGTCGGCTGCGTCGGCTGCGTCGGCTGCGATGGTGTGAAAGACGAGGGCGTTGCCTGTTGTGCGGGGGACGGCGACGGCTATGCCGCGGGAGAGCGCCTGTTCGATGAGAGGTATGGTGTCGATTTCACCGTCCTGGGAGAGGAAAGCGAACAAGGTTCGGGTTTCGGTAGTTAAGATAGAAGGCTCTATACCTACCGGTAGGTATACTCCTCTCGATAGTTCGTTGAGCTTTCTTTTCATGATCCGTCTCAGTTCATTTTTCATTGTTGTTTCTCCGGATGCAGCGTTACATGCCGCCTTTTTCGAGGAGCTCCCGGTACTGTTCCTTCAAAATGACGATGCAGTCATTGAGATTTGCGGTGCCACGCACGATGTCTTCGGCCAGGGCGTGACAGTTCGGTGCGCCGCAGCAGCCGCAGTCGAGTCCGGGCAGTTTTTCGTAGATTTTTTCCATTTCGTCCATCATCGCAATAGCCGTGCGGAAATCGGGGTCCAGGAGGAGGGCTGGCCGTGCCGGATATTCTTCTATTCTCAGGCACTGTCCGCAATCAAGAGTTCGGGCTGAATCGCCAAGCAGCCCCGGGATGCCGTCGGAACCCGGTTCGATCGGGGTGTTTTCCGCGTCGCGAAGGTTTTCCGCGTCGCGAAGGTGTTGCGCGTCGCTGTGGTGTTGCCCGGCACGTTCGCCGAGCCGCCGCTCGCGTTCTCTAATATTGTACTTTGCAATAGCGGGATTGATTGCCGTTAGCGGTCCGCCGACACAACCTTCGGCGCAGGACATGAGTTCAAGGAAATCGAGCTCCTCCAGTTTTCCGTTTTCGATTTCTTCAAGAATTTTGATGCACTGGTCCATGCCGTCCACGGCAAGATAGCGGAATTCCGTTCCGTTCACGGTTGCTTCGGCTTCTCCGCCCGCACGGCCCCATGCGATTTCTCTGGCACGTGCTGCCGGCTGGTCGTCGCGGAGGGGGAGGGCGTTTTCGGGAGTATCGGCCGGCGTTGCGGAAATTCTTTGCAGGGCTTGCAGGAGGGGAAGATGGACGTCTTTCATGCTGAAGACTCCATCGACCGAGCTTGGTTCGTTGCCCAGAGGCGCAAGCGCTTCGGTAATTTTCCCCGAGCACGGCGAGATAAAAAAACAGCCGACAGAAAGCGGCTTGCGTGCCGATTTAGTATCTGCGCTGTGCTGTGCGCCCGCGGAAACTAGTGCGCCCGAACGACTTTTTGTTGTCCCGGCTTCCGCGAGGAACTGAGCGATTTCCTCGCGGGCCAGACGACCGGCAAGTTCCATTGGAGCGATTATCGGAACGATGTGCTCAAGGAGCGTCGGAAACCGTATCTGGATAAACTTTATGATCGTCGGACAGCTTGAGGAAATAATTGGACGCGGGATTTCCGGGTGCCGTTTGCGGTCTAGCAGCAGCTGGACTTCACGCGCGATCGGTCCGGTTGCGCGCGATACCGGGAATACGGCGTCGAAGCCGCATTCAAGGAGAGCCCGGTGAATTGCGTTGATGCTGTATTCGCCGGAAAACTGTCCGTACAGGCTGGGTGCGGGGAGGGCGACTTTGATGTCGAAGGATGCGAAGATTCCGCCGGGGGCGAATTCGGCAAGCGTGTCGACTCTCGCTTTTTTTGCGTGGTTCGGGCAGCGTCTGATGCATTTTCCACAGTCAATACACCGTTCTTCCATAATACGGGCTTTGCCGCCTCGTACCCTGATCGCTTCCGTCGGACAGGTGGTTACGCACAATGTGCAGCCCTTGCATGCTTCCTCGTCGAGTAGTACGGAATGGTATCGGTTTGGAATGTCCACGGTCAGAACGCCTCCGGGACATGAATTTTCATGGTGACTTTTGTGCCCTTGTCCGGGCCGGTTTCAATAGTCATTTCGTCGGAATTCCGCTTCATGTTGGGCAAACCCATGCCGGCGCCGAAGCCGAGTTCGCGCACCAGGTCCGGGGCGCTGGACCAGCCGTCCTGCATTGCCTGAGCAAGATCGGGTATGCCCGGGCCGTGATCGGTCATTTCGATGGTGATCAGATTCGGTTCGATGGTAATGTCGGCCTCGCCGCCGCCTGCATGCACGACCATATTGATCTCGGCTTCGTACATTGCGACAGCGGTGCGTTTTATTACTGATGCAGGAATGCCGAGACGCTGGAGTGTTTTCTTCATTTCTGCGGAGGCGTTTCCCGCCCGTGAAAAGTCGTCGCCCGGAACCTCGTAGTGGTATTTCATCCCGCCGTCCGGATCCGTCAGTCTATTTTCCGCACTCCGCCCTGTCTGACGCCTGCTTCGTACAGTTTGCCGCAGGCGAGGAAGAGCGGGAGCCGGGTGCACATAAGAACGATGTCATTCTCCTTTGCCATGTCGATCATGTCCTGGGACGGCTTTTTGCCGCGTACAAAGCAGATTGCCTGTATGTCCATGAGATTTGCGGTTCTGATCACCTGTATGTTGATAAGCCCGGTCATGAGAAGGACCTGATCCTTTACAAAGGCCATGACGTCGCTCATAAGGTCGGCACCGCAGGCTGAAAGAATGGTCACGTCGGAACGCTCGGTTCCAGGGACGACTTCTGCCTCGATCGCGTGTTGTACTTCTTGGATTGTCATACACACAGAATACCACGGATTTCGCCGTGCCGTAAAGAAAATGTAGTTCTAGCGAAGCGCCTTCTGTTGTAGCAACAGGTCGAGCACCGTGAGCGCAGCCATCGCTTCGATCACCGGCACGATGCGCGGGCACAGGCACACGTCGTGCCGTCCGCGCACTTCGATATCGCAGTCGCGGCCGTCGGTGTCGATTGTCTGTTGCTGTATGGAGATGGACGACACCGGCTTTACGGCCGCGCGGAAGACAACGTCGGCTCCGGTAGAAAGCCCGCCCAAAATGCCGCCGGCGTGGTTCGTCAGGAAGTCGGGTTTCCCCGATAACGGGGCTCCCGGTTCAGCACCGCCGGCCGTTGCGGTGCCGCTTCTCATCGCGTCGTTGTGCTCGCTGCCGGTCATGCGCGCGGCTGCGAAACCTGCACCGAATTCGATTCCCTTGATTGCGCCGACGGAAAGCACCGCGCGGGCAAGCAATGCATCCAGCTTGTCGAAGACCGGCTCGCCGAGTCCCGCGGGAAGTCCTGCTATTCTGCACGTTATAATGCCGCCGCCGGAATCACCGGCAGCTTTCAGTTCTATGATCCGCGCGAGCATTTTCTCGGCGGCGGCGCTGTCGCAGGCGCGCATGGCGTTCTGCTCGATTGCCTCTTCGTCGAAGGTTTCACAGGAGATGCCGACCGCTTCGCTTGTCCAGGCGCGCACGGCAATGCCATCGCGTTCAAGCACAGCGCGGGCAACCGCGCCTGCCGCTACCCGGCCGATGGTTTCACGGCCCGAGGAGCGCCCTCCGCCGCGGTAGTCGCGGACGCCGTACTTCGCGCGGAATGGATAGTCCGCGTGGCCCGGCCGGTATTTGAACGCGATGTCGCCGTAGTCTTCCGACTTCTGGTTCGTGTTGCGCACGACGATTGCAATGGGGGTGCCGGTGGTTTTTCCCTCGAACACGCCCGAAAGGATTTCGCACGAGTCATCTTCCTTTCTGCTCGTCATCGCAGGATTAAGCCGCCCGCCGCGGGGATCGGGAGTGCCGTCACTCGCGGCCGCGTGCGCTCCCGGTCTGCGCCGGTCGAGTTCTTTCTGGACGAGCGCTTCGTCGAGCGGAATGCCCGCCGGGCATCCGTCGATGGTCACGCCGAGCGCGGTTCCATGGCTTTCGCCGAACGTCGTAATCCTGAAAAGCGTTCCGAAGGTATTGCCTGCCACGTGCGGTTATTCTCCCTTTTCCCGCTTCTTGCGGGTTTCTTCGGCCTTTCGGCTGATGCGGTTCCATACCGACGACAGCCCCATTGCCTTTTTGGCCAGATTGAGCGTTTCCCGGGCTTCCTCGCGCATGCGCAGGGTGCCGTTGTAAATGATTTCGTCGACAAGTCCCGACTGTTTTTCATAATGGGCCCGGCGTTCACGGATCGGCTCCAGGAAAGCGTTGAGCGACCGGGCAAGCTTCTGCTTCACCTCGACATCGCCGACTTTCCCCGCAAGGTAACGCGCTTTCAAGTCCTCGATTTCGGCCTTGTCCGGATTGAACGCATCGTGGTAAATGAACACAGGATTCCCTTCCACGCGGCCGGGCACGTCCGCACTGGTGCGGTTCGGGTCGGTGAACATGCCGTTCACCTTTTTGTTCACCGTCTTTTCGTCGTCGGAAAGGAAAATCGCATTGTTCAGGCTCTTGGACATCTTTGCCTGGCCGTCGGTGCCGACGAGCGAGCCGAAGTCCGACACCATCACGTCCGGAACCGGAAACGTCTCGCCGTACATGAAGTTGAACCGTTTTGCAATTTCCCGGGTCAGCTCAACGTGACTTTCGTTGTCCTTGCCGACCGGCACCAGCGTCGCGCGGGGCAAAAGAATGTCCGCCGCCTGCAGCACCGGATACCCAAGAAGGCCGAAGGGCAGTTCCGTCAAATTCGCGTTTTTCGCCATTTCCTTGATAGAAGGCACACGCTGGAGGCGCGGGACGGTCACCAGGTCGTTAAAAAAGAGCGCAAGCTCCGTCACCTCGGGAACTGCCGACTGCAGGTAAATCGTCGACTTTGCCGGATCGATCCCGCAGGCCAGATAGTCGAGCACCATCTGGCGCACATTGTCGGCCAGCTGCTCGATATGTTCCTTTTCAGGCTTTGTCGTCAGAGTATGCAAATCCGCTATAATAAAAAAACATTCGTACTCATCCTGGAGACGAACCCGGTTCGCAATAGAACCCACATAGTGGCCAAGGTGGAGGCGGCCGGTCGGTCGGTCTCCGGTTAGAATCCGTTTTTTTCCGTTATTGTCCATAGTAACGCCATCTTACCACCGATGGCTCCATGAGTTCAATACAAGTTTCGCTCCCCGAAACTTCACTCTGCCGGTGTTATTGAGTTTCCCTCACCGCGAATTTCGCGCGCAGGAGGGCAGCGAGCTCGGCAAGCGCTTCATCGCCGGGGCCCGAGATCGCAAGGTCCGGAAACGCGTCCGGGCGTTCAGCTTCCAGCCAATGGTACAGTTTCCTCCCGAGGGTTTTGTCGGACTCTTTTCCCTTCGATATCTTGACCATCACGAGCATCTCGGCTTCGGAAAACATTTTCCATTTCCCGTCCCTCACGATATGAAAACTGGATCCTCTTTGCGACTTCTCGATGCGCAAACCGCCGCCTTTCCCGCTTTCCCCTTCCGGGAGCTCTCCCTTTCCCGCCGCCGCCGACTCTTCCGCAGCAGTCTTTGTTGCTTCGCTGTAGAATTGCGCGTTCCCGTACAGAATCCTCGCCTGCGAAAGCAAAAAAGCGAAATCGTCACCGCTTAAAAGTTTAGCTATCGCAAGCAGTTCAGCGAGCTCCCCGGTTCGTTCGTCGTTTTTCAGTCCCTTCGATTCGTTTTTCTTGTGTGCCATAGTCCGCCTACAACCATTTTTTCTTTTTAAAATATAAAATCAGTCCGCCCGCAATGGCAACCATCAAACCCCAGGCTGCCGGATAAGCCCATTTCATCTGGAGTTCCGGCATGTGGACAAAGTTCATGCCGTAGACGCCCGCGATGAAGGTTAGCGGAATGAAGATCGTCGATATAATGGTAAGAACCTTCATCACCTCGTTCATGCGCGTCGAAATCGACGATAAAAACACTTCCTGGATGCCCGACACGGTTTCGCGGTAGCTTTCGATCGCTTCAAGCACCTGCACGGTATTTTCATACAGGTCGCGCAAAAAAGGCTCCAGTCCTTCGCTCACCAGGTCGGAGCCCGAGTGGAG